>MDSV01124150.1_pt1 | contig 23802 bp, 24 predicted proteins | sample 810851 | NCBI WGS metagenome assembly MDSV01 (sample SAMN05326640, study PRJNA326480) | marine metagenome | isolation source: seawater | place: Atlantic Ocean: North East | collected 2012 | reverse complement strand
TTGTATCAAGTATTAATTAAATATGTCTAAAATAGATAAAAAAAAACTACCTAGTCGTCATACATCTTTGGGTCCTGACAGAGCTCCGCATCGTTCTTTTTATTATGCGATGGGTGAAACTGAACAAGATGTAGCGAAACCATTTGTTGGTGTAGTTTCAACTTGGAATGAGGCAGCGCCTTGCAACACAGCTTTAATGAGACAAGCACAGTCAGTTAAAAAAGGTGTTAAGCAATCAGGAGGAACACCAAGAGAATTTTGTACAATAACTGTTACTGATGGTATAGCGATGGGTCACGAAGGAATGAAGTCCTCTTTGATTTCAAGAGAAATCATAGCTGACTCCGCGGAGCTTACAGTAAGAGGACATTGTTATGATGCTTTAGTTGGTATAGCAGGATGCGATAAATCATTACCAGGTTTGATGATGTCAATGTTAAGATTAAATGTTCCTAGCGTTTTTATTTACGGAGGTTCAATACTGCCAGGAAAATATAAAGGTAAAGATGTTACTGTAGTTGATGTTTTTGAAGCTGTTGGTAAACATTCTTCAGGTTCAATGTCATTAGATGAACTTAGAGAATTAGAATTAGTAGCATGTCCTAGCGCTGGAGCTTGTGGTGGTCAATTTACCGCTAACACAATGGCATGTGTTTCTGAGGCCATAGGTTTAGCTTTACCTTATTCTGCTGGAACCCCTGCTCCTTATGAAGAAAGGGATAAGTACGCTTTTGAAAGTGGTAAAACGGTAATGAATTTATTAGAAAAAAATATAAAACCGAGAAGTATAGTTACAAAAAAATCTTTAGAAAATGCTGCAACAATAGTAGCAGCTACAGGTGGTTCAACAAATGCCGCTCTTCATTTACCAGCTTTAGCAAATGAAATAGGAGTTAAGTTTGATTTAATGGATGTAGCTAAAATATTTAAAAAAACTCCTTACCTTGCAGATTTGAAACCAGGTGGAAAATATGTTGCAAAAGATATGTGGGAGGCTGGAGGAGTTCCAATGTTATTAAAAACTTTATTTGAAGGTGGTTTTATTCATGGAGATTGTATGACCGTTACCGGTAAAACTATGAAAGAAAATTTAAGAGATGTAAAATTTAATCCTAATCAAAAAGTTTTGAGAACATTTAATAATCCTTTATCTCCAGATGGTGGAGTTGTTGGATTAAAAGGCAACTTGGCTCCAGACGGGGCAATTGTAAAAATAGCTGGTCTAAAAAAATTACAATTTACTGGTAAAGCTAGATGTTTTGATAACGAAGAAGATGCAATGAAAGCAGTTCAAAGTAAAAAATATAAAGATGGAGATATAATTATTATTAGATATGAAGGACCAAGAGGAGGACCAGGAATGAGAGAAATGTTGTCAACTACTGGAGCAATTTATGGTCAAGGCAAAGGAGAGAAAGTGGCTTTAATAACTGATGGAAGATTCTCTGGAGCTACAAGAGGTTTTTGTGTTGGACATGTTGGACCTGAAGCAGCATTAGGGGGTCCGATTGCATTACTTAAAAATGGGGACATAATTGATATAGATGCAAAAAAAGGAACAATTAATGTTAGACTAACTAAAGCACATTTAGCTTCTAGAAAGAAAAAATGGAGAGTTAAAAAATCTACATTTGGTTCTGGAACTTTATGGAAATATGCTCAAACAGTTGGCCCAGCTTATCTAGGCGCTCCTACTCACCCAGGTAAGAAAAAAGAAGTTAAGGAATATTCTAAAATTTAATGAAGATTAGACCAGTTATTTTGTGCGGAGGAGCTGGAACAAGATTGTGGCCTAATTCAAAAAAAAATCAGGCAAAACAGTTTATAGATTTTGGTGGTTGGACATTATTTGAAAAAACCTTAGAGAGAACTAAAGCTTCTTTATTTGACTATCCTATAATTAGTACTAACTCAAAATATCTCAAAGTAATTAAAAAGCATTTAAAAAAATATAAAATCAAAAAATATAAAATCATATTAGAGCCTGCTAAGAAAAATACAGGACCAGCAATCATATCAGCAGCCTTAATAAAAGATATTCCAGAAAAACAGCCTTTGCTTTTTTTATCAGCAGACCATTTAATTGATAAAACTAACAAATTTTATAATGAAATTAAAAAAAATAAAAAATTTCTAACTAATAAAAACATTTTTATTTTTGGAATAAAACCAAACACGCCTTCAGATCAATTTGGATACTTTATTACCAAAAGAAGAAAAAAAATTGATACCGTTTCTAGATTTTTTGAAAAACCCAATAAAATAAAAGCTAAAATCATAATAAAAAAAGGTGGATATTGGAACTCAGGAATATTTTTTTTAAGAAAAGATTCGTTAATAAATAATTTTAAAAGATACCAAAAGAGTATTTATCTAAATTCATCTTTAGCCGTTTCTAAAAGTAATTTTAGAAACAAGATATATTATTTAAATAAAAGAGCATTTATTAAAAATCCTTCAAAATCATTTGATTATGCAATTCTTGAAAATGCAAATGATATCAATGCAATAAAGCTTAATATACCTTGGTCAGACCTCGGTAGTTGGAAAGAAATTCTTTTAATGTTCAATAAGAATAAAAGGAAATATTTTAAGAAAAAAAATATTTTTTATAGACCATGGGGAAGTTATACAAATTTATACAACGGTAATAATTTTTTAATAAAAGAACTTAATGTTAAGCCAAAAGGTATCTTAAGTTTACAAAAACATTTTCATAGATCTGAACATTGGGTCGTAATTCAAGGCAAGCCTAAAATTACATTAAATAAAAAGTTTTTTACGAGACAGCCTTATGAGACAATATTTATACCCAAAGGAGCAATACATAGGATCCAAAATCCTAATAAAAAAACAGTTAAGATTATGGAAGCTCAATTGGGTTCAATTTTAAAAGAAACAGATATTGTTAGATATAAAGATATTTACGGTCGAGCTAATTAATTTTCAATTCAATTGGCGTATGATCAGAAGGTTTAACTTTTGATCTAGGTTTTTTATTAATATTTATTGACGAGATGTTATCAAGCAAATTATTCGATAAAAGAAAATGATCAATTCTCATACCATAATTTTTTTGCCATGACCCAGCAAAATAATCCCAAAATGTATATTCTTGTTTATCTTTATTTTTAAATCTATAAACATCTTTAAAACCTAAATTCAATAACTCTCGAAATTTTTTCCTAATTTCTAATTTACCTAGAGCATCATTTTCGTATCTAGAAAAATCGTAAACATCAATTTCTTCTGGAATTATATTAAAATCTCCAGCAATTAATAAATTAGAATTTTCAGAGAGCTTTTTTTTAACATTAGAAATAAATTTTTTTAACCAAGCTTTTTTATAATCATATTTTTCAGTCTCAACAGGGTTTCCATTAGGAACATAAATGTTAATCAATTCTATTTTCTTTTTTTTTATTTGAATTTCTCCAGTAATAATTCTTGATTGTTTCAAATCATCTTTTATAAAATCTTTATTTATATTTTTGACTTCGATTTTAGATATAATGGCTACTCCATTATAACTTTTTTGACCAAATACATGAGAGTCATATCCAATTTTTTTAAATTCTTCATATGGAAAATTTTCATCTTGGGTTTTAATTTCTTGAAGGAGCAAAATGTCAGGGCTATCTATCTTTATATAGTCTAAAATATTAATTATTCTTGCTCTAACTGAATTTACATTCCAGGATATTATTTTCATTAAACTGAAAAAGAAAGTCCACAACCACATGAAGAAGAAGCTTTAGGGTTATTAATAGTAAATGAACTTCCTACCATTTCTTCTTTATAGTCGATAATTGATCCATTAATAATTTCTAATGATTTATTATCGATTAATGTTTTATTAAAAATTTGATCATCTTTTTGCTTAACTTTGTCGAAGCTAAAATTATATTTGAAACCCGAACAACCACCTCCTTTAACAGAAATTCTGAAAAAGGTTTTAGATCCTTTTTCTAGAACAATTTTATCAATTTGTCTCAAGGCATTTTTGGTAAATTCAATTTTTTTTGTCATATTATATTAAAAATGTAGTATACATTTTAAGTCTAATTTATGCAAAAAGAATCAAAATACGAATATTCAAAATTAGCAACACCGATTAAATCTTTAGGCAGAATGTTTAATGAAAAAAGAAGTTTATTTAGATCTAGCTATCAAAGAGATCGAGATAGAATAATCCATTCAACAGCCTTTAGAAGATTGAAGCACAAAACTCAAGTTTTTGTAAATACATCAAGAGACCACTACAGAACAAGGATAACGCATTCTCTTGAAGTTTCACAAATAGCAAGAACCTTAGCTAAATTTTTTAAACTAAATGAAGATCTTTGTGAGACATTAAGTTTAGCTCATGATTTAGGGCATACACCTTTTGGTCATGCAGGCGAAGAAGCATTAAATGAATGTATGCAAAAATATGGTAGCTTTGACCACAATATTCAAACTATAAGAATAGTGACGCTGTTAGAAAAAAAATACTATAATTTTGAAGGACTAAATTTATCATTAGAAACTCTTGATGGACTTATTAAACACAATGGTCCAATTTATAACTTATCAAAATTAAATTCTATTTTAGGAAAAAATTTTTTTAAAAAAAAAATTAATTTTCATTTAAAACCATCCTTAGAGGCTCAAGTGTCCTCAATATCTGATGACATAGCCTACAACAGTCATGATTTAGAGGATGGCCTAAGAGCCAATTTATTTAATATTAATGAACTAAAAGAAATACCAATTCTTTCTGGTATAATTAAAAAACACAAAAAACAATTTAAAAATAATGATAAAAGTTTAGTTTTAAGACAAATAGTTAGAGAAATAATAGATGAAATGGTAAAAGATATTATTCTCAATACAAAAAAGAATTTAAAAAAGGAGAAATTAAGAAATATTAAGGACATTTATAATGCAAAATCAAAATTAGTGTGTTTCTCAAATAAAATGAATATTTTTGACAAATCAATTAAGAAATTTTTAATGCAGAAAATGTATTATAGTAAAGAAGTTTTAAAGAGAACTAACGAAGGAAAAAAAATAATAATGTATTTATTTGATTATATAAATAAAAAACCAAATAAATTTATAACAAACAAAATAATAAAAAAAGAAAGAGGCGTCTGTGACTTCATTGCAGGTATGACAGATAGATATGCTATAAATCTATATAATTCAATAAAATGAATATACTCGAAGAGTACTTAGAAAAGATAATACAGCTTGTAAGTAAAAATTTAAATAATTTAAAAATTTCAAATTTAAATAGTTTTCAAGGAACCGTCGTAGAGGTACCTCCACAAAAATTTAACTTTGATTTGTCCTGCAATGTTGCTTTAATTTTAGCTAAACAAAATAAGCAAAATCCAAATGAATTAGCTGATAAAATAAAAAAAATTCTTTTAAGCAATGTTAAAGATTTTTCTACAGTAGAAGTTGCTAATCCAGGTTTTCTAAATATTAAGCTCAAAGAGTCAGTCCTTCAAAATATAGTCTCTGCGATACACAAAAAAGGATCTAGTTATGGCTCTAATAAAAAAAATAAAAAATACAATATTGAATTTGTATCTGCTAACCCAACTGGACCAATGCACATAGGCCATTGTAGAGGAGCAATTCTTGGAGATGTTTTATCCAATTTACTTAAATTTAATGGAAATTCTGTTACAAAAGAATATTACATAAATGATTTTGGAGGGCAAATTATAAATTTTACTAAATCAGTTTTTTTCAGATTGAGAGAAATTAAATATAATGAAAAATTTAAAATTGATAAAGATCTTTACCCAGGCGAATATATAAAAGATATAGCAAATGAAATTTACAAAAAAAATCCTAATATAAATTTAGATAATTTTGAAAAATTATATAAATCATTGAGTATTAAATCCTTAAAATATTCAATGAATTTAATTAAATCTGATTTAAAAAACTTAGGTATTAAACACGATAATTTTGTTTCAGAAACTGAATTAGTAAAAAATAATTTAGTCGACAAAACAATTAAAACTCTTAAAAAAGACAATTATGTTACTGAAGGATATTTAGATCCCCCAAAAGGAGAGGAGAACAAAGATTGGAAAAAAATAAAGAGATTAATTTTTAAATCAACACTTTTTGGTGATGATGTTGACAGATCTTTACAAAAGAACGACGGAGCTTGGACATATTTTGCAAATGATGTTGCTTATCATTCCGACAAGGTGTCGAGAAAATATGATTATCTGATTAATATTCTAGGCGCTGATCATACCGGGTACACGAAGAGAATAAGTGCAGCTGTTAGTGCGCTATCCAATAAAAAAGTAATTTTAATTTGCAAAGTTTGTCAATTGGTAAAACTATTTAAAAAGGGCAAACCTTTCAAAATGTCTAAAAGATCAGGAGAATTTATTTCTGTAAATGATTTGCTTCAAGAAGTTGATAAAGACTCTATAAGATTTATGATGTTAAATAGGAGTAACGATATCGAGTTAGACTTTGATTTTGATAAAGTTTTAGAAAAAAGTAAAGATAATCCAGTATTTTATGTTCAATATTGTTATGCAAGAATTAATTCTCTTTTTAGAACTTTAAAATTAGATTTAAAAGCAGAATTAGACATAAACAAAGGTGACTTTAAATTAAACGACATAGAAAATAAACTTTTAAGAAAAATATTTGACTGGCCAAAAGTTGTTGCTTCCGCATCAAATAAATTTGAACCACATCGTATACCTTTTTACCTATATGACTTAGCAACACTATTTCACTCATATTGGAGTAAGGGAAATGAAAACGAAAAATACAAGTTTATAATAAATGGTAAAATTAATAATTTAAACACTTTGGCTATTATAAAAATTGTTGCAATTGTTATCGAGAATGGAATGAATATACTTGGAGTTTCTTTACCAAAAAAAATGTAATGCTAAAAAATTTTATTTCAATATTTATCTCTTTAATTATAATTTCTTTTTTTTATTTTGTGTTTTACAATTATTTTTCAGAAAAAAATAAAAATAATATAGCTCTAAATCGACTTGATACAAACAAAGATTTATCAAACGAAATCTCAAATATAATAGTTTTAGATAGTGATACAGATAATGTCATTGAATTTAATTATGGTTACAATGACAATAATAACAATAAAAATAAAAGAAAATTTTGGGATTTAATTAAAAGAAATAATAAATGAAAAGAAAATCGATAATTATAAGTATTTCTGGATATTCTTTAAAAAAAAAAGAAAAAGAATTAATCAAAAAAGAAAAACCATGGGGTTTAATTTTGTTCAGAAGAAATATTAAATCAATAAAACAAACAAAAAAATTAATTACAAATATAAGAAAAAGTATCAATGATAAAAAATTTCCTATATTAATTGACGAAGAGGGTGGTAGAGTTTGTCGATTATCTAATTTCTTGGATAACAGACCTTATTCACAGAGATTTTTTGGAAAATTATACCAAAAAGACAAAAAATTTGGTGTTGAAATATATGAAAATTACTTATTTTCAATTTGTCAAGTCTTTAAAAAATTAGGTATAAATATTAATACTGTTCCAGTAATGGACATCATAAAAAAAAATACTCATAAAATAATTGGAGATAGGGCATATTCAAATGATATAAAAACCATCAAATCATTAGCTACAATTTGTTCGAAAGTGTATCAAAAAAATAAAATTGCCACAGTTATTAAACATATACCAGGACACGGTAGTTCCTCTTCTGACAGTCATATTAAAATGCCAATTGTAAATCATAGTTATCAAATACTTTCTAAAAATGATTTTAAATGTTTTAAAAATATAAATTCTCACTTTGCAATGACAGCGCATATATTATTTAAAAAAATTGATCCTAATAATGTTGTCACTCATTCGAAAAAGATAATTGAGAAAATAATAAGAAAAAAAATTGGTTTTAAAGGCATTATCATTTCAGATGATATATCTATGAAAGCCTTGAGATTTGATATTTTAAAAAATGCTAGTAAGTCATTAGCAGCAGGTTGTAATTTGGTGTTATATTGTGGTGGTATTTATTCAGAGTCAGCAAAACTATTAAGAGCAACACCTTTTATAGATAAATTTACTGCAAAAAAAACATCAGAATTTTATAAATTTTTAAGTTAAAATAACTAATGGAATCAAATAAAAAAAATACAATTTCTGTAGACATTCCTAATTATACAGGACCGTTGGAAGTTTTATTAGATTTAGCAAAAATGCAAAAAGTTGATTTAACTAAAATATCTATTACTAAATTAGCAGATCAATTTCTGGATTTTATAAAAATTGAATCTGAAAAATTAAATTTAGAAATTGCCTCAGAATTTTTACTTATGGCTACATGGTTAGCTTATCTTAAATCAAAATTACTATTACCGGAAGATGAAGAAGAAGATTTTAAAGCATTAGAAGTAGCTGAAAAATTAAAATTACAGCTTAAAAAATTAGAACTAATTAGATTACTTTCTGACCAAATGATCCAAAAAAAAAGAATTGGGGTAAATATTTTTTTTAGAGGAATGAAGGGAGGAATACGTTCAATAAAAACACCTGTTTATAATATTACTCTATATGAACTTCTAAAAACTTACTCTGTTCTTAAAATGCAAAAAGCATTCAAAATTATCAATATACCTAAACTTCCAGTTTTTTCTGCTGAAGAGGGTATTAGACAAATAAAAGAAAATTTCGAAAAAATTAAAGACTGGAAAGAACTTGAAGAACTAATACCACAAAAATTTAAACAAAGTAAAAAGCTGAGTAGAACAGGTTTGGCAGGAATATTTGCTGCAAGCTTGGAACTTACAAAACAAGGAACTATTACCATGATGCAAAAAAAAATTTTTGAAAAATTACTTATAAAAAAAATTAATTAAATGAACAAAAAAAATAAAAAAGAAATAAATGTGATTAAATTTCCTAGAAATATTTCTAAATTGGAAAGACAAGTTGAAGCTATATTATTTGCAGCAGAAGAACCGTTAGATATTGAAACGATTGAAAAAAGAGTTCAAAGTACATCAAATATTAAAAAAATTTTGGAAAACATACAATCAGATTATAAAAATAGAGGAATAAATTTAATTTGCATTAAAGAAAAATGGTCATTTAGAACATCGGAAGATCTTACAAAGTTAATGTCTTTACAAAAGTCAACTCAAAAAAAATTATCTAAAGCTACTGTCGAAACATTAGCAATAATAGTTTATCATCAACCAGTAACTCGCTCTGAAATAGAAGAAATAAGAGGTGTTGCTTTCGGAACAAATACTTTAGAAATTTTATTAGAGTTAGATTGGGTTAGACCAGCAGGGAGAAAAAATGTTCCTGGTAAACCGATACAATATGCTACAACCGAAAATTTTTTAAACCATTTCAACATACAAAAACTATCTGACCTTCCTACTGTTGAAGAGCTAAGTTCAGCAGGACTTATAGACTCTTCTACAATTGATTCATCAATATTTGGGACTGGTAAATTTTATAAGGAGCAATCTGATAACAAAAAAGAGAATATTTACTCAGAAATAGAAAAAGCTATAGATCAAGCACCCAAATCTGACAATTAAATTATTTATTTAAATCAATTAATTGTATATATATTATTAATGAGCATAGGTTTTTGGCAAATAGCAATAGTCGTAGTATTAGTAGTTCTTTTATTTGGAAGAGGAAAAATCTCAGGTCTTATGGGAGATGTAGCTAAGGGAATTAAAAGCTTTAAAAAAGGAATGTCAGACAATCCTGATTCCTCAGATAAAAAAACTGACGACACAGATAATAAAGACAATTCAAATAATAATTAATTTTTAATGCCACAAATAGGTTGGTTTGAATTACTCATAATAGTAATTATAGCTATTTTAGTTATTGGACCAAAAGATTTTCCAGTAGTTCTTAAAAAGTTAGGTACATGGATTGGTTCAATAAAAAAATATTTTTCAGATGTACAAGCAGATGTAAACGAAATTACAAACATAGAAGATGAAGAAATTAAAAAGGATGAGATAGATAAAAAAGATGAATAAAAATGAATCGGAAAAACCAGGAACATTTGTAAGTCATCTTGCAGAGTTAAGGACTAGATTGATAAGATCTTTCTTATTTTTATTTATATGTTTTGTCGTTTGTTACATATTTTCAGAGGAAATATATACCTTTTTAGTAAAACCATATTCAAATTTTATATTGGAAAACAATTTGGAAAGAAGATTAATTTTTACGGCTCTGCATGAAGCATTTATAACTTATTTGAAAGTAGCTTTTTTTGCTTCTTTTTTCATTACTAGTCCAATTTTTTTAACACAAATTTGGAAGTTTGTAGCACCTGGTTTATATAAAAACGAAAAACGTGCACTGTTACCTTATCTATTAGCTACACCGATTCTTTTTATTTTTGGAGGTCTACTTGTTTATTATTTGATAATGCCTCTAGCAATTAAATTCTTTTTGGGATTTGAATCTGCCGCATCACCAGGTTCAATTGCAATACAACTAGAAGCCAAAGTTAATGAATATCTATCATTAATTATGAGGTTAATTTTTGCATTTGGTATAAGTTTTCAACTACCAGTGGTTCTAAGTTTATTAGCAAGAATAGGCGTGGTTGACTCAGAGTATTTAAAAAAGAGAAGAAAATATGTTGTGGTAATGATATTCACAGCTGCAGCTATTTTAACTCCACCAGATCCTATAACTCAAATAGGTTTGGCTTTACCATTATTAATTCTGTATGAATTATCAATACTTACAGTTAAAATAATTGAGAAAAAAAATGCATAATTTAAAAGAAATAAGAAAAGATTTAGATACTTTTAAAAAAAAGATAAACGAAAGAAATATAAATTTTAATTTTGATGATTTAGTTGAATTAGATAAAATTAATAGAGAATATATTCAAAAAAAAGAACGATTAGAACAAGAAAAAAAAACTTTATCAAAATCTAAGGATGAAAAAAATTTTAAAAAATCAAAAGAATTATCAGTTGATATTGATAAAATTTTAAAAGAACAAAAAGAAATACAAAAAAAAATAAATAATTCTTTGGCAAACTTGCCAAATATATCACTTAATGATGTTCCTGTTGGAAAGGATGAAGCCTCTAATAAAATTATAAAAAAAGAAGGAAAAACAAAAGATTTTAATTTTAAAATAAAGTCTCATTTTGAATTGGGTGAAGTAAATGGTCAAATGGATTTTAAAACTTCTTCAAAGTTATCAGGATCAAGATTTGTAATTTTAAAAGATAAGCTAGCTCTTTTGGAGCGTGCTTTGATCAATTTTATGATTGATACTCACACCAATAAGTTTCAATATAAAGAAATTTCCCCTCCATTAATTGTAAATGATAATGTAATGTTTGGAACTGGGCAACTGCCTAAATTTGAAAATGACCAATTTGAAGTAAAATTAGAAAGTAGTGATGAAAGAAAATTTCTTATTCCAACAGCAGAAGTAGCTTTAACTAATATAGTAAGGGACTCAATAATAGATATTAAAGATATGCCAATGAGATTTGTTGCTGGCACACCTTGCTTTAGAAAAGAGGCTGGAAGTTACGGAAAAGATACAAAAGGTATGATGAGACAACACCAATTTTACAAAGTTGAACTAGTAAGTATTGTAGAGCCCAAAATGTGTAAAAACGAGTTAGATAGAATGCTTAATTGTGCTGAAGATATTTTAAAACAACTAGATATACCTTATCAAATAGTTTTATTGTCTACTGGTGATATGGGTTTTAGTGCAGAAAAAACATTCGATATAGAAGCCTGGATGCCATATGAAAAAAAATTTAGAGAAATATCAAGTTGTTCTTCTTGTGGTCAGTTTCAAGCTAGAAGAATGAATGCAAAATATAAGTCGAATAAAGGATCTGATTTTGTCGCCACTCTTAATGGTTCAGGTTTGGCCGTTGGAAGATTGTTAATTAGTTTAGTTGAAAACAATCAAAACAGTGATGGAACGATTTCTATACCAAACCCCTTAAAAAAATACATGAATAACTTAGATAAAATATAATTATTTATTTAAGTATTTATCTTGTTAAAATTAGACATTTATTATATTCATTCATGTAATTATGAATAGTCAATTTGCACAATTTATTCCGTTAATACTTATTTTTGTAATTTTTTATTTCTTTTTAATAAGACCTCAGCAAAAAAGAGTAAAAGATCACAAGACAATGGTTGCATCTCTTAAACGAGGAGATGAGGTAATAACTTCTGGTGGCATAATTGGCGTTGTAGATAAAGTTATGGAAGATGATAGAATTGAGGTTACACTTGCAGACAATGTAAAGGTTCAAATAATTAGATCTACGATAACTAGTTTGTTAAAGAAAGAAGAACCAAAAAAATAATTTTTTTTTGTGTTAAATTTTTCAAAAATAAAAATCATATCAATTTATCTTTTATTTATAATTATATCTTTTTTTACTTTTTTAAATTTTCAAAAAGATGATAAAAACATTTTAAATAAAAAAGTAAATCTTGGTTTAGATTTACAAGGGGGGTCATATTTACTTCTTGAAATTGATACAAATCCTTTAATCGAAGAAAGAATTCAAAGTAAAGTTTTACCGCTTAAAAAACTACTTAAAAAAAATAACATAAATTATAATAATTTTTTTGTCAAAAAAGATAATATAATCTTTGAGATAGAAGATAATAATATTAAAAAATTTGAGAAGTTATTTTTTGCAAAAAAAGATAATTTATTTAATTCTTTTATTCAAAAATACAATGGTTTTGAATTAAATTTAGAAACAGAAAATAATATTATAAATATATTTTTTTCAAAAGTTGGCGTTATTAATATAAATAACTCTGCTTTAAATCAATCAATTGAAATAGTCAGAAGAAGAATTGATGATGTTGGAACTAAAGAACCAACTATTCTTCAGAGAGGTGATAAAAGAATTTTAGTTGAATTACCCGGTTTAAAAGACCCTGAACGTATAAAAGAACTTTTGGGTAAAACAGCCCAGTTAAATTTTAGACTTGTATCGGATGAAGGTTCTGAATTTGGTTTTGACAACTTAAAATCTGAGGACGGTGAAGATCTAGTGGTAAGCAAAAGAATAATTTTTAGTGGAGAAAATTTAATTGATGCTCAACCAAGATTAGATAATAGAACTAATCAACCGATAGTATCATTCACCTTAGATCGTTTAGGAGGCCAGAGGTTTGGAAAGTCTACACTCTCCAATGTAGGTAAAAGAATTGCAATTGTCTTGGATAACAAAGTAATAAGTGCTCCTCAAATAAGAGAACCAATTACAGGTGGCAATGGAACGATTAGTGGAAACTTTAGTTTTCAAGAAGTAACTGATTTAGCATTATTATTAAGGTCAGGAGCATTACCAACTCCTATAAACATTGTAGAAGAGAGAACGGTTGGACCTGATTTGGGTCAAGACTCAATTAAGTCTGGAACAATCTCTCTAATTATTGGATTTATTTTGGTAATCATTTTTATGATAATAAAATATAGAATTTTTGGTGTAATAGCCAATGTCGCTTTAATTTCAAACTTATTAATGCTCGTAGGTGTTTTAACAATATTGGAAGCTACTCTAACTTTGCCTGGTATTGCTGGAATAATTTTGACTGTAGGTATGGCAGTAGATGCAAATGTATTAATTTTTGAGAGAATTAAAGAGGAACTTAAAACTGAAAAATCTATTATTCATGCTTTCGATATAGGTTACAAAAAAGCAAAAATTACAGTTCTAGATGCAAATATAACAACCTTGATTGCAGCAGCTATTTTATTTTTCTTTGGCTCAGGCCCAATCAAAGGATTTGCTGTGACATTGGGCATAGGTATAGTAACAACTTTATATTCAGCTTATTTTATTGCAAGACATTTGACATCATGGATTATTTTGAGAGATAAATCGAAAGAAATTAAATTATGATTAATAAAAACTTCAACTTTTCATCTTTATTTAAAAAGGCGAATATTTTTTCATTATTAATTTTTATACTGAGTATAGTATTTATTTCATTTAAAGGATTAAATTTTGGTATAGATTTTAAAGGAGGAACATTAATTGAATTAAGAGTAGACAATAAAAACATTAGAATAGGTGATATAAGGTCTTCTTTTTCAAATTTAAATCTAGGAGATGTAAGCATCAAAGAATTTGGTAACAAAGGTGATTATTTAATTAAAATTGAAGAGTCTGGAAAAAATGATGATAAATTTATTCCAAATTTAAAAGAAAATATAAAAAAAAATCTTCAAAGTGAAGTCAATTTTAGAAGGGTTGAAAATGTAGGTCCAAAAGTTAGTACTGAATTATTACAGTCAGGTTTAATAGCAATAGGATTATCTCTGGCTGCAATGTTGTTTTATATCTGGGTAAGATTTGAGTGGCAGTTTAGTATTGGTTCAATAATAGCCTTATTTCACGATGTAATTATTACTGTTGGAATTTTTTCAATTTTATCTTTTGAAATAAATCTTTCTATCATAGCTGCAGTTTTAACAATTGTTGGTTATTCAATGAATGATACTGTAGTCATTTACGATAGAATAAGAGAAAATTTATCGAAGTATTCAAAAATGAGCATTAATGACATAGCAAATTTGTCTATTAATGAAACTTTATCTAGAACTGTAATAACATCTATTACAACCTTATTAGCTCTATTTTCTATATTTATTCTGGGAGGTGAAATTTTAAGAGGTTTTTCTTTTGCTATGATATTGGGAGTTATTATAGGTACTTATTCTTCAATTTTTGTTGCATCTCCAATACTAAAATATTTAAAAGTTAGTTATAAAACTATGGCTAAAGAGGATGAGAATATAGTTCCTTAATATAGATTCTGAGCAATCACCATTGATAACAACATCGGTAAGGACAACAAGGTGTTTACTCTAGAAGTTATCATTGCTGTTTTTGCTGATTTTGCTTTTTCTTCAGGTGAAGCTTCAATAATTCCAAGAGCTTTTTTTTGATTTGGCCAAATAATAAACCATACATTGTATGCCATAATTATACCTAGCCACATTCCAATTCCAATAGCTGTATATTTGCCTCCACCGTTACCTATACCTAAAGACATCGCTTGATGCACATAACCATTAAGATAAGCAACAATTAATCCAGTAATTATTGTTCCAAAAGCTGCCCACCTAAACCAAAAAAGAACAGCAGGAGCAATCACTTTACTTATTGCAGGTTTGTGTTCATCAGGTATCTTTGGCATGCTAGGTATTTGAACAAAGTTGAGGTACCACAAAAGTCCAATCCACATTATTCCAGTTAAAACATGAAAATATCTAAACAACCAACTCCAAAAAAGACGGTCAAATGCCCAATCCCCACCTGAAAAGAAAAGACCTACAAATAAAAGAATAGCCAATAACAGCGATAGATGAATTGTTTTTGAAAGCGATTGTAATAAACTTATCATATAATTATTATATATTATAGTTCAGGTTTCTCTAAGCAGTTTTTTTCATACTAGAATTACCGAGGATTTCCTTAATAAATTTACCTGTATAACTATCTTCAATTTTTGATATTTTTTCAGGATTTCCTTCAGCTATAATTTTACCCCCATTTATTCCTCCCTCAGGGCCCATGTCTATAATATGATCTGCAGTTTTTATCACATCTAAATTGTGTTCAATAACTACTACAGTATTACCTGTTTTTACAAATGCCTGTAAAATTTCCAGTAATTTTTTGATATCATGAGAGTGTAAACCAGTAGTTGGTTCGTCTAAAATATACAAAGTTCTGCCAGTAGCTCTTTTTGAAAGTTCTTTTGCTAATTTTATTCTTTGCGCTTCTCCACCAGACAAAGTAGTGGCTTGCTGACCAATTTTCATATATCCCAATCCTACATGTTTTAAAGTAATTAATTTTGATCTAATAGACTGTATATTTTCAAAGAAATCACATCCTTCTTCAACCGTCATATCCAAAATATCAGCAATATTTTTATTTTTAAATCTTATTTCTAAAGTTTCTCTATTATATCTTGCTCCTTTACATGTATCGCAAGGAATAAAAACATCAGGTAAAAAATGCATTTCATAAGTTATTACACCATCTCCCTCACAAGTTTCACATCTTCCACCTTTCACATTAAAAGAATATCTTCCTACTTTATATCCTCTTGCTTTTGACTCAGGCAAAGAAGCAAACCATTCTCTTATTGGCCCAAATGCTCCAGTATAGGTAGCTGGATTTGATCTTGGTGTTCGACCAATAGGAGATTGGTCAATGTCAATAATTTTATCAATCAGTTCCGTTCCCTTAAATCCTTTAAAGGCTTTTGGAACTTTTCTTGATTTATTCTTATTTAAAATTAAATTTAAAGCATTGTACAATGTATGTAAAATTAAAGTTGATTTACCACTACCAGAAACACCTGTTACACAAGTGAATGTACCAACAGGAATTTTTAAATTTACATTTTTCAAATTATTTCCTGTAGCTCCATTTATTTCTATAAATCTTCCATTTTTAGCTGTTCTTCTTTTTTGAGGTAAAGCTATATATTTATTTCCTGATAAATAGTTTCCTGTGATACTATTTTTATTTTTTATTATTTCATTTACATCTCCTTCTGCTACAACCTCACCTCCATGCAAACCTGCTTGTGGTCCGATATCAACTATATGATCAGAACTTTCAATAGTTTCTATGTCGTGTTCAACAACAATAACGGTATTTCCTAAATCTCTTAGTTTTTTTAATGCAGTAATTAATTTTTTATTATCTCTTTGATGTAAACCTATAGAAGGTTCATCTAAAACATAAAGAACACCGGTCAATCCAGATCCTATCTGAGAAGCTAATCTGATTCTTTGAGCCTCTCCTCCAGAAAGTGTTCCGGACTCTCTTGATAAAGTTAAGTAGTTTAAACCAACATTTAATAAAAAATTTAATCTTTCATTAATCTCTTTTAGAATATGCTGTGCAATCTTATTTTCTCTTTCACTTAAAACATTTACTAAACTATTAAACCAAATTTGTGCCTCTTCAATAGATTTATTAGTGATTTCACTTATATTTAAAGAATTTATTTTTACACATAAGGCTTCATCTTTAAGTCTTTGACCTTTACATTTTTCACAATTTGACTCACTTTGATATTGAGAAATTTCCTCTCTTTTCCATTCACTATCTGTTTCTAAATATCTTCTTTCTAAGTTATTGATAACTCCTTCAAATGTTTTTTTAGTTGAATATTTTTCATATCCATCGTCATAAGAAAACTTAATTTCTTCATCATTTGATCCAAATAAGATTATGTCTTGAATTTTTTTCGACATTTTTTTCCAGGGCTCATCTAACGAAAATTTATAATGTTTTGATAACGATGATAAAGTTTGAACATAATATAATGATGTGGATTTTGACCATGGTGCAATAGCTCCCTCTTGAAGACTTTTTTTTGTATCTGGTATTACTAGGTTTTCATCTACATTAAGATTATGTCCTATTCCCTCGCATTCTTCACAAGCTCCGTATGGTGAATTAAATGAAAATAATCTTGGTTCAATTTCTTCAATAGTAAAACCACTTTCCGGGCAAGAAAACTTTGAAGAAAAAGTTATACTTTCTAACTTTCTAAATTTTTTTGGAATAGTTTCATTTTCATATTCAACTACTAATAATCCATTAGATAAATTAATCGCTGTTTCAACGCTATCTGCCAGTCTATTACCAACTTTTGAGTCTAGGACAATTCTATCGACTACTATTGATATTTCATGTTTAATTTTTTTATTTAAATTAGGAAAATCTTCAATGTTTAAATATTTACCATCAACTTTTAATTTGGAAAAACCTCTTTTTTTGTAATTTAAAATTTCCTTTTTATATTCACCTTTTCTTCCTCTAACAACTGGGGCTAATAAATAAATTGTATTATTTTTTGGAAGGTCTTTTATTTTATCTACCATTTCACTAATTGACTGTGAAACTATAGGTTTTCCAGTGAAAGGAGAATAAGGAATTCCAACTCTGGCAAATAAAACTCTCATATAATCATAAATTTCAGTAACAGTAGCAACTGTTGATCTGGGATTTTTTGAAGTATTTTTTTGTTCGATTGATATAGCTGGACTCAATCCTTCAATTAGGTCTACTTTAGGCTTTTTCATTTTGTCTAAAAATTGTCTGGCATATGCTGAGAGACTTTCCACATATCTTCTTTGACCTTCTGCGTATATTGTATCAAAAGCCAAAGATGACTTTCCAGATCCAGAGAGCCCAGTTATTACAATTAATTTTTCTTTTGGTATCTCTATAGAAATATTTTTTAAATTATGTTCTTTCGCGCCTTTTATAACGATTTTTTTCAACATGTTTTTGTTCCTAAAATAACAATCAGCTTATATTTATTATACAAATATGATATAAATATATTAATAAATTATACATAAATCACTTACTAACTCTAAATATTATGGCTGGAAGTTTAAATAAAGTATTATTAATCGGCAGATTAGGCGCAGATCCAGAAATTAAGCAAATGGTTAATGGTAAGAATGTCGCAAGGCTCAGTGTTGCTACAAGTCAATCATGGAAAGATAAATCTTCAGGCGAAAGAAAAGAAAAAACCGAGTGGCATAGAATCGTAATTTTTAACGAGGGTCTAATAAACGTTGTTCAACAATATTTAAAAAAAGGAGCCAATGTTTATATAGAAGGCCAACTAAGTACTAGAAAATGGAAAGATGAAGCATCAGGTCAAGACAAATATTCAACCGAAATAATTTTACAAGGCTACAACTCCAGCTTAACAATGCTTGATAACAGAGGTAAATCTGAAAATTCTAATCTAGTAAATGAAAATAAAGGCTCTCAAACCAATGACAACATAAATCAAGATAGTAGCGATTTAGATGACGAAATTCCATTTTAAACTTTATGGAAAAATCAACCATAAAAACAAATAATTCTTTTAAACCTATCTTTGTTCAAGATGAAATGAGTTCCTCATATTTATCTTATGCAATGAGTGTAATAGTGAGCAGAGCATTGCCCGATGTCAGAGATGGATTAAAGCCTGTTCATAGACGAATAATTTATGCAATGTATAAAGGCGGTTATGATTGGTCTAAACCTTTTAGAAAATCGGCAAGAATAGTTGGTGATGTAATTGGTAAATATCACCCTCATGGAGATCAAGCAGTTTATGATGCGCTAGTTAGATTAGTTCAAGATTTTTCGATGAGTTTACCTTTAATATCAGGCCAAGGTAATTTTGGATCAATAGATGGAGACCCACCAGCTGCAATGCGTTACACTGAAACAAAATTAGGTAAAATAGCCCAACATATTACTGAAGATTTAGAAAAAAATACTGTTGAGTATAGAAACAATTACGATGAAACTGAAAAAGAACCTACAGTTTTGCCTTCACAATTTCCAAATTTGTTAGTTAATGGAGCAGGAGGGATAGCTGTCGGTATGGCTACTAGTATACCTCCACATAATCTTGGTGAAGTTATTAATGCCACTATAGCTTTAATCAATAACAAGGAAATAACAATTAACCAATTAATGAAACATGTTCCAGGTCCGGATTTTCCAACTGGAGGAGTAATTATTGGTAAAGATATTATAAAACAAGGATACAATAAAGGTCGAGGTTCATTTAAAATAAGAGGAGAAATAGAATTTGAGGAAAAAAAAAATGGAAGGTCCATTTTAATAATTAAATCTATTCCGTATCAAGTTAATAAATCTTTTTTAAATGAAAAAATCGCTCAATTAGCTAGAGATAAAAAAATTGAAGGAATTAGCGACATAAGAGATGAGTCAAACAGAGAAGGAATAAGAATTGTAATTGAACTAAGACGTGGAGTTGAACCAGAAACTGTTAGAAGGCAACTTTATAAACTTACAAGTATAGAGAGTTCATTTGGTTTCAATACACTTGCTATTGTAGATAGCAAACCAAAAATTTTAAACTTAAAAGAATTTATCTCCGAATTTTTAAAATTCAGAGAAGATACTGTTATTAAAAGAGCAAAATTTGATTTAAAAAAAGCTGAAGCAAGAGCACATATTTTGATTGGTATAGCTACAGCTGTTGAGAATATAGATGAAGTAATAAAAATTATTAAGAATTCAAAAAATACCGATCTAGCAAAAAAAAACCTTCTATCAAAAAAATGGAAAATAAAAAAAAGTACAAAATTAATTAATCTAATTGAAAAAAAAAAAAATATTTCAAGTTATCAATTTACATCAGAACAAGTTAATTCTATTTTAGATTTAAAACTTCAAAAACTAACAGCCTATGGGATAAATGAAATTGAGTCAGAAATAAAAAATTTATCTGAAATGATATTAGAGTACAATAAGATTATTAACTCAAAAAAAGAACTATATAAATTAATAGTTTCAGAATTAACAACAATCCAGTCCAAATTTGCTGTACCAAGAAGAACAAAAATTATTGATGCAGTCTTAAATTATAGCATTGAAGAAACTATTCAAAAACAATCAGTTGTAATTAATATAACTAACCAAGGGTATATTAAAAGAAGCTCTTTGACTTCTTTAAAACCTCAAAAAAGAGGAGGCAAAGGTAAAACTGGAATAGTTACTAGAGATGAAGACTTTGTGGTTCAAATTTTTACTGCAAACACTCACACACCAGTTTTATTTTTCTCTACTCAAGGGTTAGCCTATAAAATTAAAGCCTACAAAATTCCAGAAGGGACTGCAGCATCAAAGGGAAAATCAATATTCAATATTCTACCTTTAAAAAGTCATCATTCTATAAGCTCAATAATGCCATTACCTGAGGATGAGAATGAATGGAAAAAGTTGTTAGTTATATTTGTTACAGCTAATGGAAATGTTAGAAAAAATAGCCTAGAGGATTTTTCTAATGTAAATGTGAATGGTAAAATTGCAATGAAACTTGAAGAAAATGATAAAATCGTAGGTGTAAAAATTTGCAGAGATGATCAAGACATCATGCTTAGCACCCAACATGGAAAATGTATTAGATTTATGTCAAAAAAACTAAGATTATTTAAAGGAAGGTCTTCAAAAGGAATAAGAGGTATACAACTTAAAGATGGAGATAAAGTTATTTCTTTATCAGTTTTAGATAATCCCAAAATTGACTCAAAGATTATTAAAAAAGATGAAAAAATAAAAAAAGGAATAAATAAATTTATTCTGTCGGTAACTGAAAATGGATATGGAAAAAGATCTTCATTCTTAGATTATAGAGTCACTAATCGAGGCGGGAAAGGAATAATAGGAATAATAAATTCTCCAAGAAATGGAAATGTTGCTTCTTCGTTAATAGTAGAAGATGATGACGAGATAATACTTTCAACAGACAAAGGAAGTATCATGAGATGCGCAGTTAAAGAGATAAGAATTGCAGGTAGAAATACTCAAGGAGTAAGAATAAAAAAATTATCGGGTGAAGAAAAGGTTGTTTCGGTAATCAAAATAGACAATAATATCCAATAGATATGAGAACAGCAATTTATCCAGGGACCTTTGATCCAATTACTTATGGACACATTGATGTTATTAAAAAATCTTTAAAAATCGTAGACAGATTAGTTATTGCTACAACTGATAACGCAAATAAAGATTATTTCTTTTCAATTGAAGAAAGAATTTCAATTCTTAAAAACTCACTTTTTAAAGACTTAAAATTAAGCAAAAAAAAAATTTTGATAATACCTTTTGACATTTTAACAATTGATCTTTGTAAAAAATTTAAAGCATCTATTATAATTAGAGGTTTAAGAGCTGTTTCAGATTTTGAATATGAGTATCAACTAGCTGGAATGAATAAAAAATTAAACAAAAATATTGAAACAATATTTTTGATGTCTGATATTGAAAATCAAATAATTTCGTCTAAATTTGTTAAAGAAATAGCAAGTTTAAATGGCAATATAAGCAAATTTTTAACTAAATCGGCAATTAAAGCATTAAAATATAAGCTTAAATGAAAAAGTTCTTATATTCATTTTTATTTATTGTATTTTTTTTTAGCAACAACTTATATGGAAAGGATAATAAAATGATATTAAAATTAAAAGATGGTGAAGTAGAAATTGAACTTTTTTCTGACATTGCACCAAAACATGTAGAAAGATTTAAAAATCTTGCAAATGAAGGTAAATATGATGGAGTTGTATTCCACAGAGTAATTGATGGCTTTATGGCACAAACAGGCGATGTAAAGTTTGGAAACTCAAATAGCAAAGATTTTAATTTAAGTTTAGCAGGAACAGGGGGCTCTGATTTACCTAATCTTAAGGCCGAATTTTCAAATGTAGCTCATGAAAGAGGAACATTATCAATGGCAAGATCATCTGATCCAAATAGTGCGAATAGTCAATTTTTTATTTGTTTTGATTTAGCTCCACATTTAGATCGTCAATATTCTGCTTTTGGAAAAGTTGTTAAAGGGATGGATATAGTTGACAAAATAAAAAAAGGTGACGGACCTAATGGAGCTGTTTCAAATCCTGATAAAATTATTAGTCTTAAATCAAAAAAATAGATTTAATGTTAGGTAAAAAATTTTTTTTTGAGTTAATTACTCAAAAAAACAAAAAGATAAGACTAGGAAGAATACACACACCTAGAGGAATAATTGACACTCCAGCTTTTATGCCAGTAGGTACATTGGGTACAGTAAAAGGGATTTTTGTTGAAGACTTATTAAATACAAAAACTCAAATTATTCTAGGCAATACATATCATTTAATGATTAGACCAGGCATGAAAGTTATTGAAAAATTTAATGGCCTTCACAAATTTATGAACTGGAAGAAACCTATACTAACAGATTCTGGTGGATTTCAGATTATGTCTTTATCAAAATTTAATAAGATAGATAAAGAAATTGGAGCTATATTTACTTCTCACATAGATGGTAAAAAAATTATATTAAGTCCAGAAAAAAGTATTCAAATTCAAAAAAAAATCAATTCTGATATATTAATGGTTTTGGATGAATGTCCTGCTTTAACAAAAGATAAAAATAAAATTTCTCAGTCTATTGATATATCAACTGTATGGGCAAAAAGATGTAAAGTTGAATTTGGTAAAGATAAAAAGAAAGCTTTATTTGGAATTGTACAAGGTGGATTATATAAAGATCTAAGATTAGAAAGTTTGGATAAACTCAAAGAAATAGATTTTGATGGTTATGCTATGGGAGGATTAGCTGTTGGAGAAAGGCAGGATGAAATGTTTAAAATATTAGATGAAACAGTTCATTATATGCCTGAAAATAAACCAAGATATTTAATGGGAGTTGGAACCCCTTCAGACTTACTAGGAGCAGTTAAATGTGGAATAGATATGTTTGACTGCGTCTTACCGACGCGTTCTGGAAGAACTGGTCTAGCTTATACATGGGAAGGAAAAATTAATTTACGAAATTCAAAATTTAAATTTGATAAAAGCCCCTTAGATCCAAATTGTAAAATTAGAAATTTAAACTTTTATTCTAAAAGTTATTTAAATCATTTAATAAAAACTAATGAAATACTGGCCTCTATGATCATTTCTTTACATAATATAAATTTTTACCAACAGTTTATGCTTAAGATGAGACAACAGATAAAATTGAATTCTTTTGATAGTTTTTATAAAAAATATGTTAAAATGTTTTAATTTTCTTAGATTTTGTTTGAAATTTCTATATTTTATATATAAAAAAGATTTTTTTAGGGCCCTTAGCTCAGTTGGTAGAGCACCTCCCTTTTAAGGAGGGTGTCGATGGTTCGAGTCCATCAGGGCTCACCAATAA
>MDSV01064253.1_pt1 | contig 23803 bp, 24 predicted proteins | sample 810851 | NCBI WGS metagenome assembly MDSV01 (sample SAMN05326640, study PRJNA326480) | marine metagenome | isolation source: seawater | place: Atlantic Ocean: North East | collected 2012 | reverse complement strand
GCTGATGTTGTTGATGGCAAGGCATTTCTATTACAAGGTGGAGATTGCGCAGAAAGTTTCGCTGAGTTTCATCCGGATAATATTAGAGATACCTTCAAAGTAATGTTGCAAATGTCTTTAGTACTTACATATTCAGCTTCATTACCAGTTGTTAAATTAGGAAGAATTGCTGGTCAATTTTCAAAACCAAGAAGTTCTCCAATTGAAAAAAAAGATGGCATAGAATTACCTAGTTACTTAGGAGATAATATTAATGGTATAGAATTTAATGAAAAATCTAGAGTGCCTGATCCGAAAAGATTATTTAAAGCATATTCTCAATCAGCATCTACTTTAAATCTTATAAGAGCATTTTCTCATGGCGGTTTTGCTGATTTAAAAATGGTTCATACGTGGAATTTGGGTTTTATTAAAAAAAGCCAACAGGATAAAAAATTTAAAGAGCTCGAAGATAAAATTGCTGACGCTTTAGCTTTTATGGATGCTTGTGGAATAAATTCAGATTTTAACAGAAGATTAAAAACTGTAAACTTTTGGACTTCTCACGAAGCTCTTTTATTGCCTTTTGAACAATCTATGACGAGAATAGATTCAACTACAGGAGAATACCACGATACCTCTGCACATTTTGTTTGGATCGGTGACAGAACAAGACAAATTGATGGAGGGCATGTTGAATTTTGTAGGGGAATTGAAAATCCTATTGGGATCAAATGTGGACCTACATCGAAGCCAGAAGAAATTGTAAAAATATGTAATTTAATAAATCCCAAAAATGAAAAAGGGAAGATTGCATTAATTTCTAGATTTGGACATGATAATGTGAGTAAATTTTTACCTAAATTAATTAGAGCAATAAAAAAAGAGGGACTAAATGTTGTTTGGTCTTGTGACCCTATGCATGGCAACACAATCAAATCTGCCACTGGGTTTAAAACAAGACCTTTTAATAACGTTGTAAGAGAAGTAAAAAACGTATTTGCAGTTCATCAATCAGAAGGCAGTTTTGCTGGTGGCCTTCATATAGAAATGACGGGACAAAATGTAACAGAGTGTACCGGTGGAGCACAAAAGATATCTGATAAAGATTTATCACATAGATATCATACACACTGTGACCCTAGACTTAATGCAAGCCAAGCTTTAGAATTAGCTTTTTTAATTTCAGATGAAATTAAGAAAAACTCACAATATTCAAAGAATATTATTAAAGCAGCATCTTAACAATTGAATTTTAATTATTAAGATCTATCTTCAAAATGGAGTAATTATATTTATATTTATGGAAGCGTTAAAACGAGTAGATTATATAAAAAAATGGATTTTAGATTATTGTAAATCTATGCCTAAAGAACCAGATTCTTTGATCGTAGGAATTTCGGGTGGTATTGATTCTTCAGTCACAAGCACTATTTGTGCTTTAAGTGGAAAAAAAACTATTGTTCTTTCTATGCCCATTAAACAAAAAAAAGAACAACAAGATTTAAGTTTAAAACACCTAGAATGGCTTTCAAATAAATTTAAAAATGTAGAAAGTCATTTAATTATTTTAGATAATTTATTTAAATCATTTACAGTTTCATTAAGTGAATTTAATAATGAACATGGGTTTGCTAATTCAAGAGCTAGATTAAGAATGGCAACCCTTTATCAAGTAGCGGCATCAAATAATGGAATAGTTGTTGGAACAGGTAATAAAGTTGAAGATTTTGGGGTTGGATTTTATACTAAGTATGGTGATGGCGGAGTTGATATTTCACCAATAGCTGATTGTACTAAAACTCAAATTTGGGAAATGGGAAGAAATCTAGGTATATTAAAAGAAATTATCGAAGCTGATCCAACTGATGGTCTGTGGGATGATGGCAGAACAGATGAGAGACAACTAGGAATGTCATATCATGACTTAGAAAAATCAATGAATAATGTAGATGACGCTAATCATAAAAAGTATTTGGAAATAAGAAAAAGGAATTTGCATAAAATGTTGTCTATACCTGTATGCAAAATGAAAAATGAATAAAAATTTGAACCTTTTTAATACTTTATCAAATAAAAAACAGAGATTTGTACCAATAAATAAAAACAAAGTTAGCATGTATGTATGTGGACCAACAGTTTATGATTCACCACATATTGGTAATGCCAGACCGTTAGTAATTTTTGATGTTTTGTTTAGATTATTAAAAAATATTTATGGTAAAAATAAAGTCACATACGTCAGAAATATAACTGATGTAGATGATAAAATTATAGAATCATCAAAAAATAAAAAAATAAGTATAGATGTATTAACAAAAGAAATTACTAAAAACTTTCATGATGATTGTGAATATTTAAATTGTTTAAAACCAAATTTTGAACCTAAGGCGACCAATCATATTGATGAAATGATCAAAATGATCTCAAAACTAATAAAAAACAAAAATGCATATGAAAATGAAAAGCACGTTTATTTTTCAGTGTCATCATTTAAAAAATATGGCGCATTATCAAATAAAAACTCAGAAGAATTAGTAGCAGGTTCAAGAGTTGAAATTTCAAAATACAAAAAAAATCCTTTAGATTTTGTTCTTTGGAAACCTTCCGATGATAATGACCCAGGTTGGGAATCACCATGGGGAAGAGGTAGACCAGGGTGGCACTTAGAATGTTCTGTTATGGGAGAAAAATTTTTAGGAAAAAGTTTTGATATACATGGAGGTGGACTTGATCTTGTATTTCCTCATCATGAAAATGAAATAGCGCAATCTTGTTGTGCAAATAAAACCGAAAATTTTGCCAATTATTGGGTCCACAATGGTTTTGTCACCTTTAATAAGGAAAAGATGTCAAAATCTATAGGAAATATTGTAACTATTAATAATTTAAGTAAAAAAGTTAATGGCCAAGTGGTTAGATTAGCTCTTTTAAGTTCTCATTACAAACAACCATTAGATTGGAATGAAAAATTAATTGAAGACAGTCAAAATACCCTAAACAAATGGTATAGCCAATTTGACAAATCTAGCTCAGACAATTTTGATGATGAAAATTTACTTCCGCTTTTAGAGGACTTGAATACTCCTGAATATATATCTAAATTACATTTACTTTTCAAAGAAGCATCTAATGGCAATAAATCTTCAAAAGTAAAATTTATATCCGGATGCAAAATGATAGGTTTGTTAGAAGAGGACAAAGAATCATGGGAAAATTATAAAAAATCTAAAGCTAAAGTTGATAAAAGTTTTATCACCCAGAAAATTATTGAAAGAAATGAAGCGCGAAAAAAAGGAAATTATAAACTTGCAGATTTAGTAAGAAAAGAACTAGAAGATAATGGTGTTCTTATTGAAGACAAAAAGAACGAAACTACATGGAAATACAAATGAATAAAGAAAAACTTTATATTTTTGACACAACTCTTAGAGATGGAGCTCAAACTGAGGGCGTTAATTTTTCATTAGATGAAAAAAATAAAATAGCTAAATCCCTATCAAACCTGGGTGTTGATTATTTAGAAGGAGGGTGGCCCGGAGCTAATACATTAGATACTGCTTTTTTTAATAATCCCCCTAAAATTGGAGATACTGTACTTACTGCTTTTGGAATGACGAAAAAAACAGGAAGAAGCGCAGAGAATGACCCTGGACTTTCAGCTTTGTTAAATTCAAAAGCAAGAGCAATATGCATGGTTGGAAAATCTTGGGATTTTCATGTTGATGTAGCATTGGGAATATCAAAAGAAGAAAATTTAGAAAATATTAAAGAATCTGCCAAGTTATTTGTTAAAAATAAAAAAGAATTTATGTTTGACGCAGAACACTTTTTTGATGGATATAAAAGAAATCCAGAGTATGCATTAAGCTGTATTAAAACGGCCTATGAGCAAGGAGCTAGGTGGATAGTTCTTTGCGACACTAATGGTGGAACTTTACCAAATGAAATTGGAGAAATTATTTCAAATGTAACAAAAAGTATACCTGGTAAAAATTTAGGAATTCATGCACACAATGATACTGAAAATGCAGTAGCTAATTCACTGACAGCAGTTCTAGCTGGAGTCCGTCAAGTTCAAGGAACAATTAATGGGCTAGGTGAAAGATGTGGAAATGCAAATTTAATATCTTTAATTCCATCTTTTGCTTTAAAAAAAACTTTTTCTGACAGGGTAGAAATTAATATAAACAAAGATAAAATTAAAAGCTTGACGGAATGTTCAAGATTATTAGATGAGATATTGAATAGAAAATCTGACAGAAGATCTGCTTATGTGGGACCTTCAGCCTTTGCGCACAAAGGAGGCCTGCATGTTTCTGCAGTGAATAAGGATCCAAAAACCTATGAACATATAGATCCTAGTTTAGTTGGGAATGTAAGAAATATTATTATTTCAGACCAAGCAGGTAAATCAAATATAATGTCCAGATTAAGCAAGTATAAAATTAATATTGATAAAAATGATCCTAAAGTTCAAATGTTACTTGACGAAGTTAAAGACAGAGAATTTATTGGTTATTCTTACGACGGAGCTGATGCTTCGTTTGAATTATTAGCTAGAAGACTTTTAGGCGAAATACCTAATTATTTAACAATATCAAAGTATGACGTTTCAGTAAAAAAAGAGTCAAAAGATAAAATAAATTCATATGCAAAAGCTCATATTTTAGTTGATGGAAAAGAAATTGTAGTTTCCGGAGAAGGTAATGGACCGGTCAATGCTTTAGATAATGCCATAAGATCAAATGTTGATAAAGTTGGAAAATATTCTAAATATTTAAAAGATTTAAAATTAGTAGATTACAAAGTAAGAATTTTAAATACAGGAACAAATGCAACAACAAGAGTATCAGTAGAAAGCACAGATAGAGATGGTAAGAGTTGGTTTACTATAGGAGTTTCTCCTAATATTATAGAAGCTTCATTTAAAGCTTTAATAGATAGTCTTGATTATAAACTCTACAAAGAAAAAGCTCCAGCCAGCGAGTAATGAGCTTAAACAATATATATATTATATTAGTTAGATCCCAATTAGGAGAAAATATTGGTTCAGTTGCTAGAGCAATAAAAAATTTTGATATAAAAAACTTAAGACTTGTAAGTCCTAAATGTGACTGGTTAGGAAATAAAGCTTTAGCCACATCTGTAGGAGCAAAAGATATTCTTCGATCAGCAAAAGTTTATAAAAGTTTGGAAGATTCTATTAAAGATTTAAATATTATTTTTGCTAGCTCTTCAAGAATCAGAAAAGTTAATAAAAAAACAATTTCGGTTCAAAATTTAAATAGTAAAATTAAAAAAAAACAAAAAATTGGCATAATTTTTGGCCCCGAGGCTTCAGGTTTATCAAATGATGAATTAAATTATGCGGATTATTTAGTAAAAATTCCTACGAACCAAAATTTTAGTTCTTTAAATCTATCACATAGTGCTATAATTTTTTGCTATCAGCTTTTTAATTTTTTTTCTAATAAAAAAGTCACCTATAAATCTAATTATAAAAGCTCACTGGCTTCAAAATCTGAAGTAAATAAGTTTTTAAAATTTATAATTAAAGGCCTAGATAAAAGAGGTTTTTTACAACCAGAACATAAAAGAAAAAGTATGCTTAGAAATATAAACAACATATTTCATAGAACAAAATTATCAGAACAAGAAATACGTATATTACTTGGAGTTTTCTCCACTTTAAATGAATTTAATAGAAAAAAGCCGAATTGACAAAAGTTTACCATTGTTTATAAATCACAAATAATAAAATGACAAAAAGATTAAACTCAAAACACAAGGTAGATAGAAGACTCAAAGTCAATCTTTGGGGAAGACCAAAAAGTCCATTTAATACGAGAGATTACCCACCAGGACAACATGGTAAAAGTAGAAAAGGTAAAACTTCTGATTACGGCACACAACTTCAAGCTAAACAAAAAATGAAATTTTATTATGGTAATATTAATGAAAGGCAGTTTAGAAACATTTATCTAAAAGCTATACAAAAAAAAGGAAACACTACTGAAAATTTAGTTGGAATTTTAGAACGTAGATTAGATACGGTAGCTTATAGATCTAAGTTTGCCATGACAGTTTTTTCTGCTCGACAATTAATAAATCATGGACACGTTAAAGTTAATGGAAAAAAAGTTAATATACCAAGCTATCTTGTAAAAGCTGATGATACGATAGAAATTAAAGATAAATCAAAAGAGTTAGCCATTATCGTCGGTTCTGTTGATAGCAAGGAAAGAGATGTTCCAGAATATATCCAAATGGATGAAAAAAATAAAAAAGCCAAATTAATTCGTGTACCAAAATTTTCAGAAATTCCTTATCCAACCATTATGGAACCAAGCTTAGTTATTGAATATTACTCAAGGTAATCAAATCTATTTTGATAAAAAGAACTTCTATAAATTTTATTAATAAAATTCTCGGCGAAAATCTAAATTGGAAAATTCTTGATATAGGATGTGGGTACCGGGCTCATAAAAATGCATCAGTTATTGCTGACAAACAAGACCTTGCAGATTTTTATAAAAATAGAAACTTTGTACTAATAAAGGAAAAAAAGTTACCTTTTAAAGATAATGAATTTGATTACGTTATTGCTAGTCATGTTATTGAACATGTGGAAGATTTTGAATTTTTTATAAAAGAATTAGAGCGTGTGTCAAAAAAAGGCTATATAGAACTACCATCAAAGATAGGGGACAATTTAGTTTTTGAAAATAAAAATGATCACATATGGTGGTTTGAATTTGATGATATAAAAAATCAACTTCTTGCATCTAAAAGACAACAATTAATTGAACCTTTTTTAACAGTATCGATGGGAAAAATTTTAGAAGAAATATTTAGAGATAGTTTGATTTTACAATTAAGTTGGGAAGAAAAAATTGATTATATAATTGATGATAAAATAAGAAATGAGGAATTTAAAAAAATATCATTTTTAAAATTGATTAGGAAATATTTTAGTAAAAAAATTAGAAGTTTATTTAAATAACCTAATTACTTTTAAAGGAAATATTCTTTTCCTCAAATTTTTTTTGCAAATCACCTTTTTCAAACATTTCTTTTATAATATCACAACCCCCCACGAACTCTTCTTTGACGTAAAGTTGAGGTATAGTTGGCCAATCACTGAATTGTTTAATTCCTTCTCTAATCTCAGTATCTTCAAGAACATTTATTCCTTTAAAATTTACATTTAAATGTTTTAGTACATTTGATACCGCCATTGAAAATCCACATTGAGGAACTTCTGGAGTTCCTTTCATAAAAAGGCACACTTCATTTTCTTTTAAGTATTTGCTTATTTTAATTTTTAAATTTTCATTCATTTTAAATCTCCTTTGTGTTTAAAGCTAAAGCGTGAAGTTCATTTCCCATCTTAGTCCCTAGTGCTTTATATACTATTTTATGTTGTTCGATCACACTTTTTCCTGAGAAGGCTTTAGATTTAATTGTCGCAGAGTAATGATTATCATCACCAGCAAGGTCTTCAATTTTTATCTCTGCATCAGGTAATGCTTTTTTAATTAAGCTTCTAATTTCTTCTAATTTTAATCCCATTTTTAATTCTCTTTAAAATAATTTTTAAACCAAAAAGTATTTAATTCGGTTAATTCAGACAATTTTATTTCAAATTCTTTTTCTACCTTTAAGGTATTATTCTGAGTTTCACCTAACAATTCATAGAATATACTATTTTTATCCAAAAAATCACTAACTTCTTTTTTATTTTTCTTATTTACCTCAATTAAATATCTACTTTGATCTTCTCCAAAAAAATATTCATGTTGTTTAATGTTGTTTTTTGGCTTTTGAATGCTAGCACCAATTTTTCCAGATATACACATTTCGGCTAAAGCAACCATTATTCCTCCTGATGAAATATCGTGTACTGAAGCTAATAGTTTTCTTGAAATAAGCTCTTTAACAGCTAACCCATTATTTTTTTCATTGAATAAATTAACATCAGGTGGAGGTCCATCTTGTATATTCATTACCACTCTATAGAACTCGCTTTGAAAGACGTGACCAGATGTTTTTCCGATAACAAAAATATGATTATTAATATCTTTAAAATTTTTAGTCATCATGTTGTTTAAATTTTCTATTAATCCAACCCCACCAATTGTTGGGGTTGGCATTATTCCTTTACTCTGAGTTTCATTGTAAAATGAAACATTTCCTGAAACTACAGGATAATCTAAATATTCACATGCTTGTGAAATCCCATCTATACTTTGAACAAATTGTCCCATTATTTTTTCCTTTTCAGGATTACCAAAATTTAAACAGTTAGTGATTGCTATAGGGTTTGATCCTACTGATATAAGATTTCTCCAAGATTCACTCACAACTTGTTTGCCTCCAGAGGTTGGATCTGCGAAACAGTAATGAGCAGATGAATCAACCGTCATTGCTAATCCTTTTTTTTGACCGTGTATTCGAACAACAGCGGCATCCCCGCCTGGTTTTTGGATTGTATCTCCCATGACTGTTTGATCATATTGTTCCCAAACCCAACTTTTTTCAGAACTATTTGGACTCATTAATATTTTTTTTAAGATTTCAGATAATTTTAAATGTTCAATTTTTTCTTCAATTTTAATTTTTTTAGCAACAACTGTTTTTGACCATTTTCTATCATATATTGGAACGTCACTAGATAATGCAGTTAATGGTATATTAGCAACTTCTTCGTTTTTAAAATTTAAAATTAATTTTTTTGTATTTGTAGTTTTACCAATTATTGAAAAATCTAAATTCCATTTATCAAATATTTTTTTTGCTTTTTCTTCTTTACCTGATTTTAATATTAATAGCATTCTCTCCTGACTTTCAGAAAGCATCATTTCATAGGGTTTCATTTTATCTTCCCTGCAAGGAACTTGATCTAAATTTATTTCAATACCAAGGTTTCCTTTAGCAGCCATCTCAACACTTGATGAGGTTAATCCTGCCGCTCCCATATCCTGTATTGAAATAATTGAATCATCTTCCATTAGTTCTAAACATGCTTCCAAAAGAAGCTTTTCTGTAAAAGGATCACCAACTTGAACGGTAGGTTTTTTTTCTTCAGAATTTTCGTCAAATTCAGCAGAAGCCATACTGGCTCCATGAATGCCGTCTCTACCTGTTTTTGATCCAACATAAATTACTGGTTGATTTAATCCTTGCGCCTTAGAGAAAAAGATTTTATTTTTTTTAACAAGACCAACAGCCATAGCATTAACTAAAATATTTTCATTATAACAGTCATTAAACTTCACTTCACCACCAACATTTGGAATCCCCATACAGTTACCATAACTGCCTATACCAGACACGACACCGCTTAGTAAATTTTTAGTTTTAGAATTATTATGTGAACCAAAGTGAATTGAATTTAAAGTTGCTATTGGTCTAGCACCCATAGTAAATACATCACGCAAAATTCCTCCTACGCCTGTAGCTGCTCCTTGAAATGGTTCAATAAATGAGGGGTGATTATGACTTTCTATTTTAAAAACAATAGCATCATTATCTCCGATATCAACTATACCAGCATTTTCACCAGGACCCTGTATAACTTTTTTATTTTTTGTTGGCAGTTTTTTTAAATATTTTTTTGATGACTTATAAGAACAATGTTCATTCCACATTGCAGAAAATATACCTAACTCTAATAGATTAGGTTCTCTTTGAAGCAAACTAGTTATTTTTTTATACTCTTCAGGTTTTATTCCATGTTTATCTATGATTTTTGGACTAATTGTCATTTAAACTATACTTTAAGCAAACCTTTAAATAATAATGAACCATCTTCACCAGATAATAGAGGATCTATTAATCTTTCTGGATGAGGCATCATACCTAAAATATTTTTCTCAGCATTCAAGATTCCAGCAATATTATTAGACGAACCATTAGGGTTATACTCTTTTTCTATATTTCCATTTTCATCACAATACTTAAATGGAATTAAATTTTTATCTTCAAGATTTTTTAAAATTTTATCGTTAGCAAAATAATTACCTTCATTGTGTGCTATAGGTAAGGTAATAACACTATTTTTTTTATAACTAGATGTAAATTTATTATTTGAATTTAATATTTTTAAAAAAACATTTTTTGATAAAAATTTTAATTTTTTATTCCTTAATAAAATGCCAGGCAGTAATCCAGCTTCAATAAGTATTTGAAAACCATTGCAGATTCCAAGTATTAACCCACCTTTTTTAGCGTGTTGAATTATATCACCCATAATTTTTGATTTGCTTGCAATACATCCGCATCGTAAATAATCTCCGTAGGAAAAACCACCTGGAAGAACTACCAGATCTGTTTTTGGTAAATTTGAATCATCATGCCATATCATTTGATTTTCAAACTTGAATTTTTTTAAAGCAACAGCAACATCTCTATCACAATTAGAACCAGGAAAAACAATTACAGTTGATTTCATTATTCCAGATTAATTTTATAATCTTCTACAATCAAATTTGATAACAGTTTTTTTGAAACTTCATCTATTATTTCTTCAGCTTTCTCTTTTTCGGTCTCGTCTATCTCTATCTCAAAGTACTTACCCTGTCTTACATTCATAATATTATTGTAACCCATATTTTTTAAAGTTTTATTTACAACCTTACCTTGTGGGTCAAGTACATCTTTTTTCAATGTGACTGTAACAGTTATTTTCAATTTATTTTTTCTTTAGATTTACTGCAGTAGGTTTACCAAATTTAACTTCGCTTATGTTTCCTTCTTCATGAACTATGCCAAGTCTTCTTGCTACCTCTTGATAGGCTTGAATAATATTACCTAAATCTTTTCTGAATCTATCTTTATCTAGTTTTTTTTCACTAACTACATCCCATAATCTACAAGTATCTGGGCTAATTTCATCCGCGAGTATAATTTGATCCTTTCCGTCAATATTTTGTCTTCCAAACTCTAATTTAAAATCAACAAGTTTGATACCAACACCTCTAAACATTCCCTGTAAAAAATCATTTATCCTTAAGCAATAACTTTTAATTAAATCTAACTCATGAGCTTTTGCCCAATTAAATTCAATCACATGTTCTCTGGCAACAAGAGGATCACCTAAATCATCATTTTTATAACTGTATTCTATCAAAGGTTTAGAAAGCACAGTACCATCAGCAATTCCTAATTTTTTTGTAAGTGAACCTGTAGCAATATTTCTAACAATAAATTCCACAGGGATTATTTCCACAAGTCTCACTAATTGTTCTCGCATATTTAATCTTTTTATTAAATGGGTTTTGATACCTATTTGGTTAAGATTATTTAAAATATGCTCGGAAATTCTATTGTTTAAAACTCCCTTACCTTCTACTGTTGATTTTTTTAAATTGTTAAAAGCTGTGGCAGCGTCCTTAAAATGTTGAATAGCAGTGCCTTTTTCAGGACCTTCATAAAGTATTTTTGCTTTTCCTTCATAAAGTTTCTTACCTTTATTCATAATTATTTAAAAACCCTTCTAAAAATTAGATCAGTTTTTTTTGTATGATATTTAAGATCAAACATTTTACTTAAATCTTTATTAGAAATTTTTTTATTAATCAATGGGTCGTTTGATAAACTTTCAAAAAAGGACACATTTTTTTTCCATGAATTTTGCGCATTTTTTTGAACTAGCGAGTATGCTTTTTCTCTTGAAAAACCATATTTTGTTAGCTCTAGCATCACTCTTTGTGAAAAAACCAAACCATTTGTAATGTTCAGATTTTTTAACATTCTTTTTGGATACACGTTCATATTGTTCAAAATATTTTTTAATCTATTTAAAGCAAAATCTAACGTAATAGTAGAATCTGGACCAATATTTCGCTCAACACTAGAATGAGAAATATCCCTCTCATGCCAGAGACTAATATTTTCTAAAGCTGGCATTACATAACTTCTTATCAATCTTGTTAAACCAGTTAAGTTTTCACTTAATATAGGATTTTTTTTATGCGGCATTGCTGATGAACCTTTTTGCTTTTTACCAAAAAATTCCTCTACTTCTTGTAATTCTGTTTTTTGTAAATTCCTTATTTCTGTGGAAACTCTTTCGATTGATCCAGCTATTATACCTAATACAGAAAAGTAGTAAGCATGACGGTCTCTTGGAATTATCTGTGTAGAAATAGGTTCTATGTTTAAATTTAATTTTTTTGCTACAAAACTTTCAACTTTAGGATCAACGTTAGCAAAGGTTCCAACTGCACCTGAAATTGCGCAAGTAGAAATTTCATCAATCGCTCTTTTCAATCTTTTTTTGTTTCTTTTAAATTCTTCATAAAAACTTGCTAGCTTTAAACCGAATGTAGTTGGCTCAGCATGTATGCCATGACTTCTTCCTATGCAAATAGTATTCTTATATTTATACGCTTTTGTTTTTAAAACTTTTAAAATTTCATCAATATCTTTACTTAAAATTTTTCCTGATTGCACTAACTGAAGGTTAAAACAAGTGTCTAATACATCAGATGAAGTCATTCCTTTATGTAAAAATTTTCCTTCACTTCCAACTTTCTCAGTTACAGAAGTTAAAAAAGCAATAACATCGTGGTGTACTTTACTTTCAATTTTATGAATTCTATCAACATTAATAACAGCTTTTTTCTTTACCTTGTTTGCTACCCCAGCAGGAATAATTTTAAGCTTTTCCATAGCTTGGGCTGCAGCTACTTCTATATCTAGCCATATTTGGTACTTATTTTTTTCTTCCCAAATTTTTTTAATTTCTTTTCTTGAATATCTTTCGATCATATTGAGTAGGGTGGTTGAGTATATTCCTTCTTAGATTTTGTAAAAATTTCAAAGCCATCATTTGTTACACCAACTGTATGTTCAAATTGTGCCGATAGCGATTTATCTTTAGTAACAGCAGTCCAACCATCTTTAAGCATTTTGGTATTGTACAACCCATCATTGATCATTGGTTCAACTGTAAATATCATTCCAGCTTTTAATTGCTCACCTTCTCCTTTTTTTCCATAGTGCAAAATATTTGGAGCCTGATGAAAAATTTTTCCAATTCCGTGTCCACAAAAGTCTCTGACAACAGAAAAACCTTTACCCTCAACAAATGTTTGTATAATTTCACCTAAATCTCCTAAATAAACTCCTTCTTTGATTATGTTGATAGCTTTCATCATAGAATCATATGTTGCAGACACTAAGTTTCTGCTTTTGACAGAAACATCACCAACATAAAACATTCTACTGGTGTCACCGTGCCAACCATTTACTATAGCGGTAACATCAATATTAACAATATCACCATCTGTTAAATATTTATTTGAATTAGGAATACCATGGCAAATAACATGATTAACCGAAGTACAGCATGATTTTGGGAAACCCCTATAAAAAAGTGGAGCAGAAAAGCCTCCGTTATCTCTTATAAACTCATAACATATTTTATCTAAGGCATCAGTTGTTATGCCAGGTTTTACATGTTTTGTAATTTCGTCAAGTGTATCTGCGCCTAAAGAACCTGCGATTTTCATTTGTTCAAAATTTTCTTTATAATCAAAACTCATAACTAATAGGTTTGTTTAGTATTATCTTTTTGCTACTCATTTTACAATCATAACAAAGAATTTTAACACCAGCTTTTATAGCTTCTTTAAAAGCAAAATAATAATCTTCGTCAATATCATTAGCAATTTTAAATAATTTACAGTCTTCTCTCTGAATCAAATAAATCATAAAAACAGAATAACCCTCTTTTTTGGCTTGCATAAGCTCATTTAAATGCTTGGTACCTCTTGAAGTTATTGCATCAGGAAACTCAGCTAATTTTTTTTTTCTTGATAATGTGACATTTTTTACTTCAACAAAGCATTTTTCTTTTTTATTAGAAAGTAAAAAATCAAATCTAGTATTGTCAGAGTATTTTGCCTCACTTTTAATTTTATCAAATTTAACTAAACTTTTAATTTTTTTTTGATTTAGAGCTTCAAGTACAATTTTGTTAGTTAAAAGTGTGTTAATCCCTACCATTATTTTATTAGTTTCAATTAACTCTAGAGTGTACTTCAGCTTTCTTTTTGGATTATCAGATTTAGAAAACCATACTTTATTACCAACTTCTAACAAGCCTTTCATCGATCCAGAGTTAGGGCAATGGCAAGTAAGAGTTTTATTTTTATAATTAATATCAGCAAAAAATCTTTTGTATCTTTTGATTAAAGATCCCTGTAATAATTGGATTTTAAAATTCATTTTATATAAGTATTATCACTATATGGAAAAAGCTATTAAAAAAGTAAGTGCTGCAGTTATAATTATAGGTAATGAAATTTTATCTGGTAGAACGCAAGATATAAATTTATTAAATTTGTCAAAATGGTTAAACGAACTTGGTGTATCTGTTGGAGAGGTAAGAATTATACCTGACATAGAAGTTACAATAGTTAATACCATCAACACTTTAAAAACAAAATTTAAATATGTATTTACAACTGGAGGCATTGGTCCAACACATGATGATATTACTTCAAAATCAGTAGCTAAAGCTTTTAATTTAAAATACGGAATACATGATGAAGCTTTTAAAATATTAGAAAAATATTATACGCCAGAAAAATTTAATAAAGGAAGACAAAGAATGGCGATGATACCAGACAAGGCTGAGTTAATATTAAATCCATCAAGCGGCGCACCTGGTTTTATTGTGGAAAATGTTTATTGTCTGCCTGGTGTTCCTTCTATACTAAAATCTATGCTAGGTGGTTTAAACAATAAAATTATTGGAGGAAAAAAAATTTTAAGTTCAACATTAAGTTTAAGAACTGTAGAGAGCGAAATAGCCCAATCATTAGAAAACGTACAAAAGACTTTTCAAGAGGTAGATATTGGAAGTTATCCTTTTTTTCAACAAGGTAAAATTGGAGTATCAATTGTTATGAGGTCTTCAAATAAAAACTTAATTCTAGATTGTGAAAAAGAAATTAAAGAATTTGTTAAAAAAAAGAATATTGCAATAATTGAAAGATAAAAATGATTTATTATTTTGCTTATGGAAGTAACCTTCATCATTTACAAATGAAAAAACGTTGCCCAAAATGTCGTTATATAAAAAAATTTGTTTTAAATAATTTTCAATTAACTTTTAGAAATAGAGGAGGGTGGGCAGATATCGAGAGAAAAAATGGTAAAAAAGTATATGGAGCTTTATATATAATTTCTAAATATGCTGAAAGTAAATTAGATAAGTATGAAGATTATCCAATAGTATATAAAAAAATGTATTTTAAATATAAAAGCAATAAAGTAATGACGTATACAATGGTAAGAAAAACAAAATTAGTTCCACCAACTACACGTTATTTAAATATTATAAAACAAGGATACAAAGATTGTAAAATTAATATTAAGAGTTTAAATATTGCTTTGATGCCCTTAAAACATCTTCCACGGTAATATCGTTTACATTTTTGCTACTATAAAGTTTTTTACTATCTAATGAGATTGATCCTTCATAATTTGGTGCAAATTTTTCTGAGTCCGTTGGTCCAAATAAACTAATCATTGGAGTTTTGGATAATGAAAGCATATGCATGACTCCATTATCTATTGTGATTGCAAACTTTAGTCTTTTGCCCAAACAAGCTACCAAAGCTGGCGAAGATAAATCAGTTTCGAATTCAGGAAATAATGCCATGGGAATTAAATTTTTAACTTTATTCTTTAAGTTAATATTTTTTTTTTCAATTAAAAAAACTGGGATTAAATTATTTATAGTAAGATGATCGCAAATTTTTTTAACGTTACTAAAAAGCCATTCCTTTTTTCTATAAACATTGCCCTGAGTTATTGACAGCCCAACATAATTATTTTTGGGTAAAAGTCTTTCAGACTCAGTAATAAACTTTTTATCAATATTATTAAAGTTAAAATCCTTATCTTTTAGGTCTTTATTTAAAGAAAAATTTATTGCCTTTAGAATCGTTAAGTGAATTTTCTTTTCTTTTTTAATTGAGATGTTTGGTTTTGAAAATTTAAAATTAAAACAAGAAGATATGAAAAATTTGTGTGGAATAAGTTTTAAAATTAATGTGTTTCTAATTTTGGATTGCAAATCAATAATAAGGTCAAACGAAGAAATGTTATTTTTAATTAATGCCTTTTTAATAGTTAACAAATGCCACCATCTAAAGCCAAAGTATTTTATATTTAATTTAAGTGTGTTAATTTTTATATTTAAGTCATTTAAAGATGAATTAAAGTGATTTTCATGCGCACACAAATAATGCAATTCTGCATCTTTAAATTCTAATTTTAATGCATTTATCAAAGGAATTATTTGTAAAGCATCTCCAATACCACCACCTGAATTATATATAAGAATTCTATTAAGCATTTATTTTATATGTATACATCAATTTTTCTTATTTTTTATTTCTTTATCAAAACAAGAAGCTTATCGTTTTTATATTTAGCAGAATATTTATTGATATGGTTAGTATCAACAAAAAAAATATCTTCAAAATATTTCCTTACATTCCTTAATTTTTTAAAATAATTTTTTTCATCATTAGCACTTTTATTTTTATGAATATCTTCAACGATTAAATATCCACCACTTTTAAGAAATTTATGTACAGTATTAATTATTCTTATTTGATCATCAAAAAGGTGAGTACTATCATCAATAATGATATCAAATTTAGCATTTGTTTTTTTAAAAGTAGTTAGTATATTTTTTTCATTTTTAACATCAATTTTTCTAATAAAAACTTTTTTAAGATTATCTTTCTTTGCTTTTTGAATTAAATTATCATAATACTCAAATCCATAAATTTTTGCTTTCTTAAAATAATCTCTCCACATTTTTATTGATTCATTTTCCCAAATGCCTATTTCAGCAAAATTAATTTTTTTATTTATAAAAGTTGAGAATAAAATATTATAAAAACTTGTATAGCCGTGGCGATGAAATTTTGTGTTTATAGGGGATTTATCACAAGGGTGTTTTTTTCCAAGTTCACACAATTTAGAATTGCTAAGGGTCGAGTCAAAATAAATTTTATCGAAATTTTTATCTGAACGGGTATCAAAAATTACTCTTCTTGTTTCCTTGTTGAATTTTAATTTAAAAAGAAAAAGTCTTTCAAGTGTTGGCGATAGTTTAAATCCAAGAATATTAATAAATGGTGAGATTATTAAAACAACAAAGATTTGAAAAAATTTTAAAGATGTTCTATAGATTTTTTTAAAATATAACATTTTAAGATCTAATTTTTTTAATCATCGTCATCAGGCATTCTTTTTCTTGTTTAACAGAATATTTTTTAATAATACTTAATTTATGTTCCTTAAGTTTAATATTCATCTTAGTATTATTTATTTCTTTTAAAATTTCATTAACGAAATTTGTAATATCTCCATGTTTAATTTCTGTAAATATTGGTTTTCGCCAATACTCCAAACCACCACTTCCGTGGTAGCCTATAACTTTATTACCTGCAATAGCTGCTTCAATTGGAGGCATACCTAAACCTTCCATATTTGAAAATGATAAAAATATTTTTGATTTTAATAAATTTTTATAAATATCTTTTTCGCTCAAGTTGTGTAATGGTTTTAACCTCCATCTTTTTGGTAACACATTCCTTAAAAAAAAAATTAAATTTTCAGAATGAGCAGGCAGCTTTCTGGGCATGTAACTAATAATATTTTCTTTTTTAGTTTTAAATTTAAATTTATTTATATCAATAGATATATTTGTTTTTAAAATTTTTTTTTCACAATTATTAAAAGACAATTTTATGCAGTTAGAAATGTCTTTTGAATATGAAAGAATAAATTTAGCTTTCCTATATACCTCATCAAGGATTTTATAGTTATTTGTTGGGTTTAAACAATAACCATTTTGAACAAAAATTGCATAAGGTATTTTATTATCAATACATAATTTCTTAGCAAAGTGTGCAAAAATTTCAGGGAATATAACAAAATCTTTTTTCTTATTAAAATGAAAATTTTCTTTTAATTTTATATCTCTATCTATCCAACCTGATTTAAAATTTTTACTAACAGTAATATCTTTAACGTTCCATCCATAATAACTATTGCTTGAAAGCTTAAAGACTTTTCCAATTGATTTATTCCACTTACTTATTTTACTTTTTTTAATATGCAGGATTTCCGATGTAGTATTGTTGAATTTAATCTTATTAATTATGTCAGAATGACTATAAATGGTCTTGGCACCCCCCGATGGGCCTTTTTCAGAAGTGCATAGATATATTATATTTAATGAGTTAGTGCCTTGTTTCATGTCTAATTATTATCATAATTTTACTTAAAGATATAAAATTAATAAGGTCTTTATTTTTAGAAATTTTAATATAAACATCTTTCTAATTATAAAAAGAAATTTGTTTATTTTTTTTGATTATGCCCTCGTGGTGAAATTGGTAGACACAAAGGACTTAAAATCCTTGCCCTTTTGGGAGTGCCAGTTCGAGTCTGGCCGAGGGCACCACAAAAAATAAAACTGTAATATGAAAATTTTTGATTGCACTACATTTTTTGACGAAAATTTAATGTTAGAAGTTAGATTCAACATTTTAAATAAATATGTTGATAAATTCATAGTAGCAGAAGCTAAATTTTCACATAGCGGTGAAAGGAAAAAATTAAATTTTAATATAAATAAGTTTAAAGAATTTAAAAATAAAATTATTTACACAGTCGTAGAAAATGAACCCAAAAATGTTAAATACGAAATTAAAAATAATTTTAAAATAGAAAGCAATTCATCTATGAGGATGAATAGTATTTTGAGAATAGAACATCAAAGGAATAGTTTGTTGGATTGTTTAAACGAAGCTCAAGACGAAGATTATATATTTTATAGTGACAATGATGAGATTCCCAATTTTGATTCTATAAATCTTGAAAAAAATCAGAGTAAGATAATAATATTTAAGCAACAGTTATTTTATTATAAATTTAATCTTGCATGTGATTGGGTAGATTGGTACGGCACAAAAGGTTGTAAAAAAAAAGATCTTGATACTTTTAGCTGGTTAAGAGAAATTAAATCTAAAAAATATCCATTTTATAGATTAGATACTCTTTTTTCAAAAAATAAATATATGAGTACAAGTATAGTAAAAAATGGAGGTTGGCATTTTACCCAATTAAAAAAACCCAAAGATATAGAGGCAAAACTTTTAAATCAGGAGCATCATGATGAATACAAGTCAGCAAAGAATAAATTGCCAAACATTGAAGATTTAATTAAAAGAAAAACAATTATATATGATTTTCAAGCAAACTCTTCTGAATATAAATTTTCTAAAGAATTTAAATTAAAAAGCAAATCTATAGAAATTTTACCACAATTTCTTCAGGAAAACGTTAAAAAATATTCTGAGTGGTTTGATTATGAAAAATAAATGAAAAAACTACTATAAAGTTTGATTTAAATTAATTAAAAATATAAACACCATAAATAAGTATTTATTATGAAAATTTTAATAACAGGAGTTGCCGGATTTTTAGGTTCCCACCTGTCACAAAAATTATCTGAACTTGGCCATGATATTATTGGAATAGATAATATGGCCGGAGGCTATAAAGATAATATTCCTAAAAATATTTCTTTTCTTAATTTTGATTGTTGTGATTTAAAAAAAATGCAAAAAGCGATGAAGGATGTTGATGTTGTATATCATTGTGCAGCAACAGCTCACGAAGGACTTTCTGTATTTTCACCTTACGAAATTACAAAAAATAACTTTATGGCATCAATTTCAGTTTTTTCAGCAGCTATAAGCCACAAAGTAAAGCGAATAGTATTTTGTTCATCTATGGCTCGATATGGAGGACAACAAACACCCTTCACAGAAGATATGACTCCCAAACCCGTTGATCCATATGGGATATCAAAAGTTGCAGCAGAAAACGTTTTAATTAATCTTTGTGAATTAAATAATATAGAATGGATTATAGCTGTTCCGCATAATATTATTGGTCCACGACAAAAATATGATGATCCGTTTAGAAACGTCGTATCAATCATGATCAATCGAATGTTACAAAAAAAAGCTCCAATAATTTATGGAGATGGAAAACAAAAAAGATGCTTTTCATATATAGATGATTGTTTAAGCTGCTTAATTCCAATGTTAGACCAAAAAAATTTAAATAAACAAATTATTAATATAGGTCCGGATGAAGAATTTGTAACTATAAATGAAATTTCAGAAATATGTTCAAATATTACAGGTAGTAATTTGAAGCCAATTTATAAAAAAGATAGACCACAAGAAGTAAAGCACGCAACCTGTTCAGCTGATAAAGCAAGAAAATTATTAGATTATAAAACCACAACAAACCTACATGATGGCATAATGGAAACTTTTAAATATATAAAAAAAAGAGGGGCTAAACCATTTAATTATCATATCAATTTAGAAATTGTTAATGATTTAACACCTGATGCTTGGAGTAAAAAAGAAATTTAATGAATAAATTTCATTTTGTAATTGATAAAATTAATACTAAAAAAAAGTTAGAAAATAGTTTTTTAAATAAATATAAAAATTATAAACCAAAACAATCAAATATAATTGTAGTTATGGGTGGAGATGGATTTATGCTTCAAACATTAAAAAAATATCAAAAATATAACAAACCATTTTATGGAATAAATAGAGGAACCTATGGTTTTTTAATGAATAGATTTAAAACTTTCGATCTAGATGATGCAATCTCATCATCTAAAGCAAGCATTATTTCTCCATTAGAAATAAAAATAAAAACTAAGGGAAATAAATCTTTTTCATCAATAGCTATTAATGAAATTTCACTTTTACGACAAAGTAGGCAAACCGCTTCTTTGCAAATTATTGTTGGAAAGAAAATCTTAATAAAAAAATTAATTTCTGATGGTGTGTTAATTTCCACACCAGCTGGGAGTACAGCCTATAATATGTCAGTTGGCGGACCAATCTTATCATTAGATTCTAAAAAGCTTGCAGTTACACCAATAAGTCCTTTTAGGCCAAGAAGATGGAAGGGCAAAATAGTTCCAGCGTCAGCTAAAATAGTAATCAAAAACTTAAATATAAAAAAAAGAAGTGTAAGTGTAGTATCTGACAATATAGAAGTAAGAAATATTAGCAGTGTTAAGATTAGTATAAGTAAAAAAATTAAGTTTAAATTGCTCTATGATAAAAAAAATAGTTTATTAAAGAAGATTAAACAGGAGCAAAATAGATATAGATCAAAAATCTAAAAAGATTTATTCAAGAATTTTTTTCCACAACTTCAAATGTTTATCGAACCAAAAAAAGTTTGTTCTTTCCAAAGTATTAGTTTGTTCAATATCTTCATTCAAAGTTTTATCAAGTGATAAACTATCATGAACAAATTTTACATCAGAAAAGTTTCTTAACGGGCTTATATTAAGATCGGTACTATTTAAAAATATAATAATTTTAGCATTAGCAATATAACCTTCTAAAACAGATAAAGTAGCGGCGGGTGCAATGATAATATCAAAATTTGAAATTATATCTGTAAGATTTTCATTTGAATTTTTTATGACTATTTTTTTATAGTTATTAACTTTTATTGGTGTAGCTGGATGAGATTTGATAAACCAATCAAATTTATAATTATTATTAATATTTTCTAAACAACAAATCATATTATTAGTAGATTCATGAAAAAAATCACCCAAAATAAGGATCTTTAATTTTTTATCTTTTTTTTCACTAGATCTTGATTTTTTTTCATGTGAGAATTTTTCAAAAATATTAAAGTAACGAACGGTTTCAGCTTTAATTAATTTATCCTCAGGGTATTTATATTCTAAATAACGATCCCAAGAAATATTATCAGTTAAAATTGTTTTGTCAGGCATGGGGATTTTGTTTAAAGAAGTACTATTTATTAATTTGTGATCATCAAAAAATCTTGTATCCCAAAACCTTACAAATCCATTATTTAGCCCAAATAGCAATCCATGTTTATGATTTTTCCATGATGTGATTAATGCTTTCTCCCAACTTTGGTTTTCTTGTAAATAAATGCCTTTCTCTTGGTGAGGTATTTCTTTAAGCACACAGTCAAATAACTCTATCCATAATAAGTTTTCAATTAATTTAGGACCAAGTATTGAGTTTATGAAATCTTTTTTTAATAGATACCAAAGATTGATGTTTGAGTTATTTATTCCAAACAAATTCCTAAACTTTATTAAAATATTAAATTTAAATAATATTAATACATAATTAATTATTACATTCGTTAAAATCTTAATATTTAAAAAACTATATAAAAATTGATGAGCACCGTTTTTATAAGTATCTTCATTAAGTTTATTCAAAAACTTAACACCATCAGTAGGTTTTGAGGTTAATGAATTACTTATAAAGTGATGTATCCAGTTAGATCTAACCGAAAGCTCACTTAAAAGATTTGTTATAGGCCCCCATTGACCAGTTTTATATTCGCCATTATTAAAACTTTGTTTATTAAGATGAAATAAGTATGAAAAGAAAAATATTTTTTTATCTTTAGAAAACCATTTTACTTTATTAGTTTTCTTTAATGACCAATTAGAAAATATATTTTTAAATAGATATAAAAAAGCTTGAATAATACTTGGACATTTTGAATAAATTGAATTTTTAATACTTTTATTTTCTTTATTACTTTTTAAATTAATCTTTTTAACCTCTATATCTATCTTTAGGTTTTTACATAAATTTTTAATAGAATTAATAATAGATTTATCTGAAAAATGTAAAATAACCTTTGATGTTTGACTTGTTAACAAAAGATCTTCTAGAGCTATTAATTTAAGACAGTCTTTTATATTAGATGATTTATAATGACTTTTTTCAACTATAAGTGACATCCACCATAAATTATGATTATTTTTGATATTTAAATGTTGTGGAAGATTTTTACCTAAAACTTCTTTTTGAGAAAGATCATGAATGAACTCTATATATTTTTTTTTAAACTTATCAGAGTTTTTTTCAAGATATACTGGCAAAGATTTGCAATTATTATTTTCATAACCGTTCCATGTATAAGCATTTGATACTTTATATAAACTATAGACCTTATAGGATTCAAATATGTATAGGGGTTTTATGTTATTATTGGTAATCAATTTAGTTTTTTTATATATATTTTAAAGTAAACTTAATTTATATTATTAAAATAAAACATGTTAGTTTATTTTGCAGATTTAGCGCACGACCATTTTAAAGTAAATCAGTATACTCCTACTGGTATAGGCTATTTAACAGCTTACTCAAAATCTAAATTAGGCAATAAAGTACAGTTTCGTCTTTTTAAATCAGTTAATAAATTACTTGATGCTTATGATGAGCAGAAGCCTGATTTGGTAGGTTTTTCAAATTATACTTGGAACAGTGGACTCTCAAAGTTTGCAGGTGAATTTATGAAAAAAAATAATCCCTCACTACCCATCATAATGGGAGGACCAAATATACGTATTGATGAAAAAGGTATAGAAGAGTTTCTTAGGAACACAAAATATGTTGATACGTACTGCATGTTTGCAGGAGAATATTCTGTGTATGAAATTCTTAATTTTTTATTAAATCAGCCCAAGAATCAGAGAACATCAAAGGTTTTACGAAGCCATATAACTAATGGATGTTACTCAATTAATGATAATAAATTAATTGGTAATTCCAATTACACAAGACCTGAAGACTTAGATGAAATTCCGTCGCCTTTTTTAACAGGATTAATGGATCCTTTTTTAAAAAATGGTTATCATCCCATAGTTGAGACTAATAGAGGCTGT
>MDSV01046573.1_pt1 | contig 23805 bp, 18 predicted proteins | sample 810851 | NCBI WGS metagenome assembly MDSV01 (sample SAMN05326640, study PRJNA326480) | marine metagenome | isolation source: seawater | place: Atlantic Ocean: North East | collected 2012 | reverse complement strand
CTTTGATAAAAAAATTGTTAAAGAAATAGCAAAATTTACAAAAATAAAATTTAAACCTGCTCCAAATAAATTTGCTGAACTTGCAGCACATGACTCTATTGTAAATTTCTCAGGTACTTTAAATACTTGTGCGGTTGCATTAATGAAAATATCAAATGATATTCGTTTCTTAGGGTCTGGTCCAAGAGCAGGATACGGTGAACTTATATTGCCAGAAAATGAGCCCGGTTCATCTATTATGCCTGGAAAAGTGAATCCAACGCAATGTGAAGCTGTCACAATGGTCTGTGTTAAAGTTATAGGTAATCACAATGGAATTACTATGGCAGGTTCTCATGGCCACTTTGAATTAAATGTTTTTAAACCTTTAATTGCTCATAATATTTTACAATCGATAGACTTAATTGGAGATAGTACGAAAAATTTTGCTCTTTATTGTGTTAAAGGCATAAAAGCTAATAAAAAAAAAATACAAGAACATCTAGATAACTCACTAATGCTTGTTACTGCTTTAGCTCCACATATTGGATACGATAATGCTGCAAAAATTGCAAAAACTGCATTAAAGAATAATACAACTCTTAGAGAGGAAACTTTAAAAACGGGTCTTATTAATGAAAAGGATTATAAGAAGATTGTTGACCCCAAAAAAATGATTTATCCAGAATAAGCTTTAATTGCTTTATTGATTAAGTTTTTCAGATAAACTCTGTTTTGAAGAACATTTTCTTGAGAGACTAATTTATTTAATATCTCTCCTACTTTTTTGTTAGTTTGATTGTCTATTGTTATATTTGAAATTTTAATCATTTCTTGATCAAAGTTATAATTAAATTCAAATTTTATATTTTCTATTTTTTTTCTAAAATTTCTCGGAGTTTGAAAAAATCTATAAATTTCATTATAATTTCTAATATCAATATTCATCTTACCATTAAGTACTAAGTTATTATCACTTAAGTAAATTAAACTATTAGAGATTTTAAAATCTGAATAACTTGACCAACTGAAGTTGCTATCATCTATATCAATTAATCCTTGTCTAATTTTTATATTAAGTAAAAGATTTCTAAGATTTTGATACGGTAAAATTTTTTGAGCTTTAATAATTGATGAAATATTAAGATTTTGATTATTAAAAATCTCAGTTTTTAGAAACTGAACCAATACACTATTGCGATCTATTAAATATGAAAGTTTCATTTTTTTTATTTCTCCAGATAAATCAAGAAAAAACGGTTTAATAAAAATCGTGCTTTCAAAATTAAAATTTGAATCTTTCATTTTATCTATTAATTTTAAAACTAACTCTTCACCTTCTAATTTAAAATTTATTAAACTTTTGTTTTTATTGGCCAATATATCAATCACACCTTTATTAATTTTTCCATCATGGTCAAATTCACTTTCGAATATAGATTTTAAAAGATTTATTTTAATTTTAGAAAATATTTTTTTTTTATTTTTATCTTTATATATCTCAAAAGAATAAGGAATATTAAAAACTTCATTATCTACATTAAGAATATTTTGTGCTCTTTTTGAGTCATAATGATATTCCATTTTTTTTATTTTATTAATTAATAAAACTTCATCTTTATTATTTTTAAAAAAAATTAAACTATCAAAAACTTTAAATTTCGATTTTGAATAATCATTATCTAAAAGATTAAAAAAAAGATCATAATTTTCTTTATCTAAATTAAATTTTGCATCTTTTATAAAAATGTCTTTAATTTTTAAATTTTTTGAAGAAAAAAAATTATTTAATATTATATTAATATTTAATTTTTTAATTACTGCAAATTCAATATCACCATTTGAAATTTTTACGTTTTCGAATGTGTAACTTGGCCATGGGAACAGTTTATACTTCATGTCTGTTGAAAAAATAAATTTTATATCGTATCTATCTAGTAATTGATTCTTTACTGCACTTTGAATTTTGGACTTGTTGTATAAAATTGGGATTGATAAATAAGTTAAGCTTAATATAATAAATATGATTATTAATAATAAAACTCTATTAACACTGATAAATTGTAATTTATTACCTTTTTTTTCATTTTGGTCGAATTTCTTTAGAATTTTTATATTAAGACTATTTTTAAAAATACTAATATTTTTTTTTAACTTTGATAAAAAACTATGTTTATTCATATAAATTAATGAAACTTATAAAGATATATTTTAAATGATAAACTCTGATTATCTAAAAAATTTAAATAAAGCCCAAAAAGAGGCCGTAATGCATCTGGAGGGTCCACTTTTAATTGTTGCTGGTGCTGGATCTGGAAAAACAAAAGTTTTAACTTCCAGAATCGCTAACATTATTAAAGAAAAAAAAGCATTTCCCAATCAAATTTTAGCAGTGACTTTTACTAACAAGGCTGCAAAGGAAATGCAGAATAGAGTTAGTGGTATTTTGGGTAAGACGGCTATAGGTCTTTCTTGGCTTGGAACGTTTCATTCTATTTGTGCAAAGCTTTTAAGAAAACACGCTTCTGCAGCTAATTTAAATTCGAATTTTACAATAATAGATACTGATGATCAAATAAGGCTTATCAAAAACATTTGTAAGGCAGAAAATATTGATATCAAACAATTGTCCCCAAGATTTGTGTTGGCAATAATAGATAAATGGAAAAATAAAGGTCATTATCCATCAGAAGTAATTATTAATAAAAAAGATGTTTATGAAAAAACTATTTTACCGCTTTATAAGACTTATCAACAGAAATTAACAGATTTAAATTCATGTGATTTTGGAGATCTTATTTTGCATACAGTAAAAATTTTAGAATACAACTCTGATATTAGAGAAATTTATTCAAAAAATTTTAAGTACATTCTTGTAGATGAATATCAAGACACAAATTTTATTCAAAGTAAATGGTTAAATCTGCTATCAGAAAATAATAAAAATATTTGTTGCGTAGGCGACGATGATCAATCAATTTACAGTTGGCGAGGTGCAGAAATAAAAAATTTTCTAGAATTTGATCAAGTTTATAAAAATACAAAAGTGATAAGACTTGAACAAAATTATAGATCTTCACAAAATATATTATCTGTCGCTTCAAATTTAATATCTAATAATCAAAATAGAGTTGGGAAAACTTTAATTACTACAATGGATGAAGGTGATCTAGTAAAATTAAACTGTTTTAAAAATGGAAAAGATGAAGCAATTGGAGTATCAGATGAAATTGAAAAAAAAATTAAAAATAAATTTTCTCTTAATAATGTAGCAATACTTGTAAGAGCTATATTTCAAACAAGAGAATTTGAAGAGAGATTTTTAAAAATTGGTATGCCTTATAGAATTTTAGGAGGTACTAAGTTTTACGAGAGAGCAGAAGTAAAGGACTGCGTAGCTTATTTGAGGTTAATTCATCAGGAAAAAGATGATTTAGCTTTTGAGAGAATAGTTAACAACCCAAAAAGATCTATAGGTGATAATACTTTGAAAAATATTCATGAGTTTTCTAAAACTAACAGTTTAAGTTTAGAGAGAGCATCTATTAAAATGATTGAAAAAAATTTAATTAAACCAAAAACAAAAATTGGATTAACTTCATTTATTAATATGTTAAATAAGTGGAGAAATGATTTAGAAATTAAAAAATTTAATCATATTAAAATATTACAAGTAGTACTTGATGAGTCTGGATATTCTGCAATGTTAAAAAATAAAAAAGATTTAGAAAATGAAAATAGATTAGAAAATATAAAAGAACTTTTAAATGCCATGAAAGAATTTGATAATTTAGAGAGTTTTTTAGAGCATGTCTCTTTAGCAACATCAATAGATCAAGAATGGGAAGGGGAAAAAATTAATATGATGACAATGCATGGAGCTAAAGGTCTTGAATTTGATGTAGTTTTTTTACCAGGATGGGAAGAGGGTCTATTTCCTCACCAAAAATCTATCGAAGAAAAGGGACAAAATGGCTTGGAGGAGGAAAGAAGATTAGCTTACGTAGGAATAACAAGGGCAAAAAAAAGAGCCATAATATCCTTTTCGATGAATAGATTTTATCAAGGAGATTGGATAGATAGTATGGCATCTAGATTCATAGAGGAATTACCGGAAAAAAATTTAGAAAAAAATTCTTTCTTTGATGAAGAGCCTAATGAAGTTGAAGATTTTGATTTTAATCAAGATTTTGAAATTGAAGAAGGCACTAGAAGCCCTGGATGGATTAGATATCAAAAGAGAATAAAATGATAAAAAAAATTAAAGTCTTAAGAAATAAATTTAAAAAATATAATATTGATGGATATGTTGTTCCAAAAAATGATGATTATTTTACAGAATATTCAAAAATTAATAGATTAAAAATTATATCAAATTTTAGTGGATCTGCAGGTATAGCAATAATCTTAAAAAATAAGAATTATTTGTTTACAGATGGAAGATATACAATTCAAAGTAAAATTGAGTGTGGTAAAAACTTTAAGATTACAAGTTTTGAAAAACTAATTAATTGTAATCTATTTAAAAATCTAACATTAGGTATAGATCCTAAATTATGTACATACTCTCAAATAAATAGATTTTTTTCTAAGTACAATAAAATAAAGTGTATAAACTCAAATTTGATTGACGAAATTGAAAAACAAAAAAAAAAGAAATCTATTCCTTTTTTTTCATTACATAAGAGTATAGTTGGGGAAACTACAAATTCAAAATTGAATAAAATTTCAAAATACCTTAAGAGATTTAAGGCAGATTATATTTTGATAAGTGCACCTGAAAATGTTGCTTGGATATTAAATATTAGAGGTGGTGATTGTCCCAATAGTCCAATTCCAAATTCAAGATTATTAGTTAGTAAAACAAAAAAAATTTTTTTAATAAGTGAATTAGAAAAATGTAAAAAGCTAATCAAAAAAAAAATTATCAAATTAGACGAAACAATAAATATTGATGAATTTCCAAAAAAAATCTTGTTACTTAAAGGTAATAAATTCATAATAGATAATAATTCTTGCTCAATTTTCTTTGAAAACATCATAAAATCCAAATTTGAAATAGTCTCCAGAGAAGATCCTGTATATCATTTAAAATCAATTAAAAATGAAGTTGAAATAAATAATACTATTAAGGCTCACATTCAAGATGGGGTTGCTTTAACAAAATTTATTTATTGGATTAAAAATGTAAATAAAAAAAAAATTTCTGAGGTGCAAGCTCAAGATAAATTAGAAAATTTTAGAAAGATGCATAAAACCTATCTTTATCCAAGCTTTGATACAATAGCGGGGGCTGGAAAAAATGGAGCTATAGTTCATTATCGAGCAAAAAAAGAAAATTGTCGTGTTATAAGAAATAAAGATATTTTTCTTTGTGACTCTGGGGGTCAATATAAATACGGAACAACAGATGTAACTAGAACAATCTGTTTTTCTGAGCCAAAACAAAATATTAAAAATATTTTTACTAGAGTATTAAAAGGTCATATTGCTGTAGCTACTTCAAATTTAAATAAATTCAATATTGGAAAAAAGATAGATGCTAGAGCTAGAAAATTTCTAAAAGAAAAAAATTTAGATTATGCTCATGGAACTGGTCATGGTGTTGGTTATTTTTTAAATGTACACGAGGGACCTCAATCAATAACAAAAATAAATAAAGTAAAAATAAAAGAAGGTATGATTTTAAGTAATGAACCAGGATACTATCTAAAAAATAAGTTTGGAATTCGGATTGAAAATCTTGTTTATGTAAAAAAGGTAAAAAATAAAATTTTCTTTGAAAATTTAACTATGGCCCCTATTGAAAAAGATTTAATCAATCATAGATTGTTGACATCTTTTGAAAAAAATTATTTGTTTAGATATCATTTAAATGTTTATTTTAAAATTTCAAAATATTTAAACGTCCAAGAAAAAAAATGGTTAGCTAGTTTTATTTAACATTTTTAAAAATTGATTTTGATCTAAAATTTTTATTTTAAGTTCTTTAGCACTTTCAATTTTTCTTTTTGTAGGTTTTTCTCCTATAATCAAATAATTTAATTTTTTTGAAACACTACTAACAGTTGTTCCAGAATTTTCTTCTATCAAAGATTTGATTTCTGCTCTACTTACGCCACTTAGTTTTCCTGTAACTAGAAAAGTTTGGTTTTTTAAACTACCTTTTTTATTTTCTGCTTTTGTATTTTTGATATCTAAAATTTTTTCTAATGCATTTAGTGCAATTATATTTTCTTTATTTGTAAAAAAAATTTTTATAGAATTTACTTGAGTTTCACCTATTCCATCAATATTTAGTAATTCATTAAAATCATTATTTATAGATAAATCTTTAAATCTAGAAAAGGATCTAAAGTATTTAGATATTAATTTTGCATTTTCTAATCCAATATGCCTTATTCCCAAAGCATAAATAAATCTTTCCAATGATATTTTTTTTTTTTCTTCGATTGAGTACTTAAGGTTTTCAACTGAAAGTTTTCCCCACCCTTCCAATTTTTCTATTTGGTTAAAATCTAATCTAAAAATATCTTGTGGAAATCTGATCAAATTCAATTTATAAAAATTTTCTATAATCTTTTTACCAAGACCATCAATATTAAAAGCATCTTTTGATACAAAATGTTTTAATTTTTCAATTGAAATTTTCTCACAAAAATAATCTTCACTTGAACACCTTCTTATAGCGTCCTTTTTTTTTGTAGTATGGTTATAGTCTTTAATTGTAGCTGATCCACAAGAAGGACATTTATTAGGGAAAAAAAATTTAAAACTTTTTTTTCCCCTTTTACTAAAATCAACTGAAAGTATATGGGGTATTACATCCCCTGCTCTTTCAACTGTTACAGTATCCCCGACTCTTATGTCTTTTCTAATTATTTCGTCTTCATTATGCAGTGTGGCATTAGATACTACTACACCTCCAATATTCACAGGGTTTATTTTAGCAACTGGTGTCAAAGCACCTGTTCTTCCAATTTGGATCTCAACATCTAAAATTTTTGAAATTGCTTTGTTAGAAGAAAATTTATGAGCAATAGCCCATCTAGGAGCATTAGCTACATTACCTAGCCTTTTTTGAAGAACAAAATCATTTACTTTATAAACAACTCCATCAATATCATAATCTAAATTTTGCCTTTTCTTTTCTAATTTATCATAATTTTTTAATAAGTCTTTTATTCCAGTTATCAGTTTATTTTGTGGATTTGTTTTAAATCCCCATTCACCTAATTTTTTTAAATATGAAGATTGATTTTCTATTTTTAAACCTTTTTCAAAACCAAAAGTATAAGCAATAAATTTTAAAGGAATTTTACTTGTATCTTCTGAATTTTTTTGTCTTAATGATCCAGATGCTGCATTCCTAGGATTGGCAAATTTTTCTTTTAAATTTTCAAAATCGCTATTTTGTATAAAAACTTCACCTCTAATATCAATTTCCTCTGGAAAATCTTTTTGTAAAATTACTTTTGGTATATCTTTAATTGTCGCTAAATTTTTAGTTATATCTTCACCTTCTTTACCATCGCCTCTTGATAATCCTTTTATAAATTTTCCACTTTTGTAAGTTAATGAAGCAGAAATTCCATCAATTTTAGGTTCAGCACTATAGGAAATTTGAAAATTTTCTTTTATTGAAAGAAAATTTAATATTTTCTTTTCAAAGTTAATCAAATCTTTCTCTGAAAAGGCGTTTCCAAGTGAAAGCATTGGGGTTCTATGAGCAGATTTATTAAAATTTTTTGAAGGTTTGAAACCAACAATTTTTGATGGTGATTGTTTATTTTGAAGTGAAGGATTTTTTTTTTCTAAATCTAAAATCTCGTTTTTTAATTTATCGTAAACCTCATCAGATACTAATGGTAAACTCAAATCATAATAATTTCTATTGTAATCATTAATTAATTCAATTTTAGATAAATATTGACTTAATATTTTTGTTTTTTTCATTTTAATCAAAAAGAGATTTGAACGTTTTTTTAATTATGTTGCCTTCTTTCTTATCAATTCTCTTTTTTTTTTGATTTTTTTCATACTGTTTATCAAAAACAGCATAGGATTTCTTATACCATTCAGATGATCGGTAATTATAACCAAGAAGATAAGCGTATTTTTCTGACTCATCATTCAAACCTAAAACATAGTATACTTCTACTAATCTATGTAATGCTTCTTGAGTATAAATCGTTGTTTCATAGTCATCAATAATTTTTCTAAATCTATTAATAGCTGGAATCCATTTTTTTTTTGAAAAATAGTATCTTCCAAGGTACATTTCTTTTGAAGCTAAAATATTGTCAATTAAATCTAACTTAAATGTAGCATCTAAAGCGTAATCGGTATCTGGAAATTCTTTTACAACATAATTAAACTTTTCCTTAGCTGAAATAATTGATTTTAAATCTTTTTTTTCATCTACAATTTGTTCATAGTAAACGATACCCATTAAATAATGAGCATAGTCTATGTTTTTATGTTTTGGATATTTTCTTATAAAAATTTTTAATTCCTCAATTGTATCAAAATAATATTGTTGTGAATAATAAGCATATGCTGCCATAAGAGTAGATTTTGGTGCCCAATCTGATTGGGGGAACATTATTTCAACCTCATTAAATTTTTTAGCTGCATATAAAGCATCTCCGTCCTCTAATTCTTCTAATCCTTTTCTATAGGACTCCAAAATTTGTAACTCTATATTTTTTTCACTTATTATTGAAATTTTTGAATTATCTTTTTTGGAGCAAGAAAAACAAAAGATAGATAATACTAAAAGTAAAAATAAATATTTAATTTTCATAATAGATAGTTTTAATTTATCAGAAATTGATAAAACTCTCTATAATTTAAGCTATAGATTTTAATAAAGTTTTATTTATTAAAGTATGTGGAAGATTTCTCTCTTTTATTTCAAGGATTGAATAATTTTTTTCGTCTTTGAATGTTTTTCTAAGAAGCTGATTAGTTAAATAATGACCACCTTGAGAACATTTTACACTTGCAATTATTCTAAATCCTGAAGTATACAAATCTCCAATACAATCTAGAATTTTATGGTTTACAAACTCTTTTTCATTTCTTAGACCGTTTTTATTTAAAATTTCATCATCATTGACAACAATAGCGTTATCTAAGCTTCCACCTTTAGCTAATCCATTTTTTTTGATTAGCTCAATATCTTCATATAAACAAAAAGTTCTTGAATTATAAACATCTGTTAAATCATCTTCATATACTTTGACTTTGTTTTTTTGATTTCCAATTAACTTATTTTTATATTTAAGTTCAAAATCTATACTAAGACTAAGCGTTGAGGGCTCAATAGTAATAAATCTTTCTCCATCAAAAAATTCAACTTTTTTATTTATCTTAACTATTTTTATAGGTTGATTGCTTATTTCAAAGCCACAGGATAATATTTTTTTTATAAATTCTTTTGCGGAGCCATCTAAAATAGGTACTTCTTCATTATCAATTTCTATTAAAGCATTATCAATACCCAAACCAAATAATGCTCCCATTAAATGTTCTACAGTAGAAACTTTAGCACCAAATTCATTTTCAATTGTGGTATTCAAAGATGTATTTGTTACGTTCATAAAATTTGGGTAAACTAAATTATCTCTTTTAAGATCAACTCTTTTAAAAACTATTCCATGATTTGGAATTGCTGGCTTGATATTTACACTAACATTTTTTCCACTGTGAAGCGCAACTCCTTCAAATGAAACCTGCTCTTTGATAGTTTTTTGAGTTAAATAAGACACGTTAACTTTTAAAATGAATTATGAAAATTTCAAAAACAACTAATATTACGGGATAAAACAAGCTAACTAAATAATTGAAAAAATCTTTCAAAAAAACCCCTATTTATTTGAATTTTTGGAATTATTTTAATCTCATTAGGGTTGAGCCCTTTAGTGATTTCGTTAGCAATTAATGATATTTCAATATTATTTTCTTTAATGAAATTTTTTAAATATGTACCACTCATTAAGTGTTTTACTTTAATTTGATACTTTTCTAAAATTTTATCGAATTGAGAAGTGAACTTATCCGATAATGTAATAAATTTTATATCTAGATATAAAAACTCACTATCTAAATTTTCAATAAAAACCTTTTGCTCTTTTCCATTAAATACATAATTATCAATCAGCATATGGATTATTTCTTGGTTTTGATTATTTTCCTGAAATATATCCTTCGATTCTACGAGGGCCTGAATTAAACTTTTTTTATTAGTTGTATTATTAATATTTTTTTTTTTAATACTAATATTTGTTTCAAGTTCTAAATCATCCTTGATTATTAAAAATATATCCTTGATAAATTTACCTAATAGTTTTTCAATTTTAAAAATATTCTCATCAAGAAATTTTGTAAGTTCTTGAAAATTTATTTCTGTATAATCATTCAAAATTAAATCATTTTTATATAAATTAATTAATTTTTTAGTATCAAGTAAAAAAATTATAAATCTTTTTTTTTCGACATATAAATATATTTCAAATTCTACTTCTTCAACCATTAACAATTATTTGATTTTTTATTCTTGCGTCTATTATTTTAATTTGTTTAAGGTCAGGTCTATCTAAAAATTCAAACACTAATTGAATTGCATTATCAATATTTTTATTCGGAAGTTTTATAATAATTTCGTTTATTAATTCAATGTCCCATCGACCTGACATATAGTAATAAAAATTTTTTATATCTTTATATTCAAGTTTTGATATTTCAATAATTTTTTTAAAACGTAAAAATTCATCAATTTTAGGGCTACCAAAAATATATGGTAATTCTTTTTGATAAAGTTCATTATTAGAAAATTTCCCGTTTGAACCAATAATAAAATTTACACCATTATAATTCATTCTCGCCAAAAAATTAGTTTTCTGGATATTTATATATAAAGATGATGGATAAACTTTAAATATATCATATTTTTCAACTAGGGTATTTTTTTCAATTATCCCTTGTAATTCTTTTTTTTTTATAAAAAAAATATTTCCTAATTCTAAATTATAAATTTTTTCCATTATTAAATCATTATTATCAATTCCTAGTCCCAAAATATTTATTTTAGATATATTTGTTAATTTAACTTTGTTAACTCCTATATTGTGGATTGATCCTAACAAAATTAGTAATAAAAAATAAATTATAAAAATTCTACTTTTTCTTTGCTGCATCTTTTAAAATCCATTTTATTAAGTTGATAAAACTTATTCCTTGATGAGCAGCAATTTCTGGTACAAGTGATAGTTTTGTCATACCTGGTTGAGTATTTATTTCGAGAAGATAAAATTTATTATTATAAAATTTAAAATCAGATCTAGAAATGCCACTACACTTAATTATTTTATGTGCTTTTAAGGCGGTGTTTAAAACTTCTTTTAATTTATTTTTTGGTAATCTTACAGGAATGATATGTTTAGTTTTAGCCTTAATATCATATTTAGCCTCATAATCGTAAAATTTTCGCTTAGGTTTTAATTCAATTAATCCCAGTTTTTTATTACCCATTATTGCAACTTGTATTTCTCTACCTGCAATAAATTCCTCTATCATTACTTGTCTATAAAATTGCATTTTTTTTAAAATATTCATAATGTTTTTTCTAGAACAAATAAATACATTTACACTTGAACCTTCATTTTTTGGTTTTACCACTACTGGAAATTTTAATCTTTTATTTATTAAATCTAGTAAGTCTTTTTTTTTTTTATCAAATGAGTATAAAATTGAATTTGGAGTTTTAATTTTATATTTTCTAAAAAATTTCTTAGAAATTTCTTTATCCATAGCTATAGAGGAGGCTAATACACCTGAATGAGTATAAGGAATTTTAAATCCTTCAAGAATTGTTTGAATATATCCGTCTTCTCCAAACTGACCATGAAGCGCATTAAATACAACACTAGGTTTAAATTTCTTTATATTACCTAATAAGTCACTATTTGGTTCTGTAATTTTTACTTTATAACCATTTTTTTTTAATTCTTTTGCAACCTGCAAACCTGTATCAAGACTAATTAATCTTTCTTTTGAAATTCCACCTGAAATTATAAGTATCCTTTTTGTCAATTTATTCCAATATTTTGATTTCAGTTTCTAACTTAATGCCAGTTTTTTTAAACACATTTTTAATGACATATTTTATCAATTTTTTCATATCTTCAAACTTTGCATTACCTTTATTTACAAAAAAATTACAATGCTTTTCTGAAATACATGCATCCCCAAAAGTTTTTTCAAGTGAAACAGAGTCTTTAATTAATTGCCAAACCTTTTTATCTGTTTGATCAATTGGATTCTTAAAGGTACTTCCACTAGTTTTAATTCTAATAGGTTGTGTTTCTTCTTTTTTCTTTTTTAAATTTTCCATTTCAGTTTTAATCAAGTTAAATTTTTTTTGATAGCCTTTAAAAGAAGCGCTTAGAAAAATTAAATCATTTGGCAGGTTGCTATCTCTATATTTAAAATTTATTTCATTAGAAGGTATTGTTATAACTTTTCCTTCTTTATTAACTGCTTGAATTGAAATTAATATATCTTTGAACTCTCTTCCAAAGCACCCTGCATTCATCTTTATTCCACCTCCGACAGTCCCAGGTATACATGATAGAAATTCGAATCCACCTAAATCATTATTCATTGCAAAATCAGAAAGAGATTTATCACTAACTGCACTTCCTGCAATAATTATATCATTTGATAAAAGAGAGATATTACTAAAATTTTTTGAAAGCTTAATTATAACCCCGTCATAGGTTTTATCTGTAATTAATATATTTGAACCTCCACCAAGAATAAATATTTTTTTTCTATTATTAATTATTTTTAAAAATTTTATTAAGTCTTTTAAACTTTCAGCTTTATAATAAAATTTTGTTTTTCCTCCTATATTAAACCAATTTTTTTTTTTTAAATTATAATTAAATTTAATGTTTTCTTTAAATTCAGAGGATAATTCTTCTAAATTAATACTCATTTCAATAATCTTGGTAATTCTCTCATCCAAGACGAAATGGTACCTGCTCCCATTCCAATAACAATTGTTTTTCCTTGAATGTTGTTTTTAATGTATTTAGCTAATTCTAAATTATTGTTTACTAAAAATAATTTAACTTTAGAATTTTTAATAACTTCTTTTGCGAAGCTTATATAACTAAAACCTAACTTTATTTTCTCTCCTGCAGTATAAATTGGAAATAATAAAACTTTATCAGCATCTTTAAAAGCATAAGTAAACTCTTTTTTGAGATCTTTTAATCTTGAAATTCTATGCGGTTGAAATACGCATACTTTTTCAAAATTATTATAAACATTATTTACTCCTTCTAAAACTACTTTTATCTCAGTTGGATGATGAGCATAGTCATCAAAAAAATCAACATTATTATATGTAAAGATTTTATTAAATCTTCTTTCTACCCCTTTAAAGTTATTTAATCCCTTTTTAATATTAGAGTTTGATAATCCTATAGTTGTTGCAACTGCGGTAGCTGCAACAGAATTTAAGATATTATGAATTCCTAATAATGGAATTTTAATTTTTCTTATTAATCTTTTCTTTTTATTTGGTAAAGTTATTTTCAAATCATATTCGGAATATTGTCTAAATTGTTTTATGTTTTTTACACAAAAATTAGATTTTAAATCTATACCATAGGTAAAAAAATTTTTATTCTTCAATTTTTTTATTAAATGTTTATTATTCTTATCATCTAGGCAAATAAAAGATTTTCCAAAAGAGGGAACTTTGTTCACAAAATTAATAAAATATTTATTCAATTCATCTATTGAGTTATAGAAATCCATGTGTTCTCGGTCTATATTTGTTATTATTGAATATGTTGGAGGAATATGAATAAAACTTCCATCAGACTCATCAGCTTCTAAAATAGACCAATCACTTTTACCTAATTTAGCTGAATTTTGAATTGAATTGATTACACCACCATTAATAATAGTTGGATCTATTTTAGTTTCATGAAAGATTGAAGTTATAAGGGAAGTTGTGGTAGTTTTACCATGAGAGCCCACAACAACAATATTTTTTGTGAGAGAAACTATATGAGCTAACATTTCTCCTCGTTTATAAATGGGTAGCTGTTTTTTTTTTGCTTCTATTAATTCGGGATTATTCTTTTTTATAGCCGATGATATTACAACTATAGTTGCTTTATTTATATTTTGTTTTTTATGTCCAGTTAAAACATTTATTTTTTCTTTTTTTAGTCTATCAATATTTTTATTATTTGTTATATCGCTACCTTGAACTCTAAAACCTTTTCTTTTCATTATTAAGGATAATCCACTCATACCTATACCACCAATGCCAATAAAGTGAATTATTTCTGACTTAGCTAATTTAATTTTCATTTATTATATCTAATAAATTTTGATTAACATTATTCCATGTATTTTGGTAATTTAATTTCTTTAAATTATTTTTCTTTTTAATAAATTCATCTTTATTTTTAATTATACCTATCAATAATTCATTAAATTTTTTTTTATCAAAATCTATTTGATTAATAATCCAGCAACAATCTTTATTCTTATAATAATTAGCGTTTTCTTGCTGATGATTATCCTTTGAATTAGGTAATGGAATTACAACGAAAGGAATATGTAAATGAGCAATTTCAGCTAGGCTTGATGCTCCTCCCCTCGTAATACACAAATCAGATTTATTTAAAAGTATATTTAAATTTTGATCAAAATTAAAAACCAAATTTTCAATTTTATTATCTGAATAAAATTTTTTTAAAAAATTTAAATTCTTTTTACTTGTTTGGTGAATTATTTTTAGTTTATTAAATTTAGAAATTTTTAAAATTATTTCATGTATTAATTCATCAAAAATTGAAGCTCCTTGACTTCCTCCAATTATCATTATAGTAAATAATTGATCATTTTTAATTTCACTAGAACTTTGGTAGTAATTTTTTCTAATAAAAGGGTTTGAAATAACCAACTTATTTTTGAATTTATCTGGAAAACCAAGAATATTTTTATCATAACAAATTATTTTTTTACTAAAATTTAAAAAAAATTTATTTGCTCTTCCAATAATCATATTTGGTTCTATTAAAAATATCTTTAATCTAATTATTTTTGCAGCTAAACATAATGGTAAAGACATATAGCCCCCTGTCGAAATTAATATTTTTATATTTTCTCTTTTTAGTAGAACTAAAGATTTTAAAATTAAGAGTAATGTTTTTATAATTGAAATTGGTACCAAAATGATTTTATCAAATTTTGGGGTATCAATCACATAAATCTTATGATCATTACTACTTAAGTATTTTAAGCCCCTTAGATCAGTAGAAAATTTTATATCATATTTATTTTTTAAATGATCATGGATAGTTAATGCTGGCATTACATGTCCACCTGATCCTCCAGTAGAAATTAATATTTTTTCTTTCATTTTTAATTATTTAATTTCCTTTTTGTTAAATTCAAAATAATTCCAGATAATATTGATATACTTACTATTGATGAACCCCCATAACTTAAGTAAGGTAAAGTCATTCCGGTAGTTGGAAACAACCTAATATTTACTCCAATATGAATTGTTGCTTGCATTAAAATTAAACTTACACAACCTAATAAAACTAGTTTAAATTTTTCGTTCTTTTCATGGTTAATTTTTTTAAAGACCATATAAATTAATACTAGGAACAATATTAGTATTAAAATAATAGCAACAACACCAAACTCCTCAGAAATTACAGAGATAATATAATCAGTATGTGCTTCTGGAACTCTATTTTTTAAAGTACCTTCTCCAATTCCTTTACCAAAAAAACCACCACTTATTATTGACTCTATCGCTTTATCAGATTGAAAATTATGATTTCCTATATCTCTATTAAAAAAAGAGAAAATACGACCTTGAATATAATCAAACTTAGGGACAAAAATAACTAGATACATAAGTAAAAAAAATACAAATAAACAAAAACCTAATAAAAAAATAATATTTATACCTGAAGTAAAAATTAATACAGCCCAAGTAAAAACCACAAGAAGTGTTTGACCAATATCTGGTTGCATAAATAACAGTAAAACAACAACTGATATTATTGAAAATGATACAAAATATTTAAAATAGAGATTAGAAGTTTTGTTGCTGCAAATTATTGTAGATAAAACAACAATCAAAAAAGGTTTTAATACCTCAATGGGTTGAAATCGTGGTAATAGAAAGAAATCAATCCATCTTTTTGATCCTTTAACCTCTACACCAATTATAGGCACTAAAAATAATGTGGTTAATGCAACAAAAAAAAGAATTACTGAATAAGTGAATAATGTATCAGAATGTATAGAAGAAAAAATATAAATAATGAAGATGCCAATAAAAATATACATTAAATGTCTAAAAAAAAAGGAATAACTATTTGTGTCAAATTTGTCTGAAGCAATCAATGAAGTAGAAACAAGCGAAATAAATAAACCAATAAAAAATAGTAATGAAATTAGAAGAAAAATTGATTTATCAATATTTTTCCACCATTGATAATAAAATTTATAAAAAAAGCTGTCAATTTGCATTAATAAACTTTTTAATTAGATTATTAAAATATTGGCCTCTATCTTCAAAATTTTTAAAATTATCAAATGACGCTCCTGCTGGACTAAATAAAATAATATTCTTAATTAATTTTTTTTTTCTAATATCTACGAATATTTTATGTAAAATATCATGTAATGTATTTAAATTATTAAGTATGATTTTATTACTTAGACATTTTTTAAAATCTTTATGGTGATTTCCAAAAGTATAGGCCTTAAATTTTTTACAATGATTTTTCGATAATTTAAACTTATCCCCTTTTTTAGGAATACCACCTAAAATCCAATAAACATTTTTTAAACCCCTAAGTAAATTTTCTGAGGATGCAAAACTTGTTGACTTAGAGTCGTTAATTATAATAAGATTTTTGTTTTCAAATATAATTTGTTGTCGATATTTAAGCCCTTTAAAATTATTTAAGGTTTTAATCAAATTTTCGTATTTTAATCTTAGAATTTTTGAAATCATTAAAATAAAAAATAAATTTTCCCTATTCCCAAACGATAAAAAATATTTATTATTTAATCTACTTAGCAAACTATCATTTCTTAAAGTTTCTACTTTAATAATTTTTGGATTAAGTTTTATTCTTTTAATTTGCTTAGTAATAAGAGGGTCATTTTTATTTATTAACGCTACAGATTGATTTGTCTGAGATTTTAATAACTTAAATTTTGCATTAATATAATTCTTTAAATTACCATGTCGTTCTATATGATCAGGACTGATATTAAGTAATAATGAGTATTTTGAGGTAAATACTTTGCTATATTCTAATTGATATGATGAAGCCTCAATTACAAATATTGTTTTTTTACTAATTTGTTTTTCAGATAGTGCGGGGTTACCAATATTTCCAATTAATCTTACATCATATTTCTGATCTAACAGTACGTCATGTAAGATTTTAGCAGTTGTAGATTTTCCATTGGTTCCTGTAATTGTAATACTTTTATTCTTATAAAATGAATAGAATACATCTAAATCAGTGTATATTTTTGAAAAATTTTTTTTTAAAAATTTACTTAATTTACAATTTTTAATGTCTATTCCAGGACTGATAATAATTTTTTCAAACTGATAACTGGATATTTCATTTAAGTTAATAAATCTTTTATGTAATCTTGAATTATTTATATTTTTTATAAAATCATCATAAAGGTAAACATTTGATTTATTATTCAAAAATTTAAAAGAAGATATTCCACTTTTACCAAGACCATAAATTAATATTTTTTTTTTTAAAAAAATATTTTTATCTACTTTCATTATCTTAATTTAAGAGTTGCCAATCCTACCATAGCGAGGATAATTGAAATAATCCAAAATCTTATTACAATAGTTGACTCTGGCCATCCTTTTTTTTCAAAATGATGATGTATTGGTGCCATCTTAAAAATTCGTTTGCCGGTTAACTTAAACGAAATTACTTGAACCATTACTGAAACTGCCTCTAGTACAAATAATCCTCCTGTTATTGCTAAAACTATTTCGTGTTTAGTAATTATACCTACAGCACCTAGAGACCCCCCGAGAGCTAGAGAGCCAGTATCTCCCATAAAAATTTTAGCTGGAGGTGCATTAAACCATAAAAAACCTAAACAGGATCCTATTATAGCCCCACAAAAAATTGAAACTTCTCCTGTACCTTCTATGTAGGGTATTTGTAAATATTCTGAAAACACAATATTTCCTGTTACATAACTTATAAATGCAAAACAACCTGCAACTAAAATTACTGGAACCGTTGCTAAACCATCAAGTCCATCAGTTAGATTTACAGCATTAGATGCTCCAACAATCACAAACACGGAAAAAGGGATAAAAAACCAACCAAGATTAATTATTAAATTTTTAAAAAACGGAAAATATAATTTAGTAATTTCTTGATAGTCAACAAAATAAACAAATAAAGCAATTCCAATTAACGATAAAAAAATTTGAATCAAAATTTTAAACTTTGAAGAAATACCTGAAGAGTTATTGTGCTTAATTTTTTTATAATCATCATAAGCACCAAGTAATCCAAATGTAATTGAAATATAAATACAAAAAAGTAAGCTTTCACTTGATAAGTTTCCCCAACATAAAACAGAAATCAATAATCCAAATAGGATTATGACTCCCCCCATTGTTGGGGTACCAATTTTTTCTAAAACATGTTTTTCAGGACCATCATTTCTTATAGGATTTAATATTTTTTTATCTGAAAAAAAATTTATAAAAGGTTTGCCAATAAACAAAACAATGATTAATGATGTGAACAATGATAAACCTGTTCTAAAAGTTATATATTTAAATACGTTTAAAAAACCAAAAGTATCAACAAAACTAAGTAAAAATTGATAAAGCATTTATTTTGAACCTTTTAAATTATTAACTATCCTATTAAATCCTGTCGCATTTGAGGCTTTAATCATTAAATAATCACCATTATTTAGTCGATTTTTAATTAATTCATCAATTTGAGAATTTTTTTTTAATATTTTTCCTCTTTTAAATTTAGAAATAAATTTAAACGTAGATAAAATATTATTCCCCTTAACATAGACTTTATCTATTTTAGTTTTATTAATTACATGCCCAATAGATCGATGGAGTTTTTTTGAATATTTTCCAAGTTCTAACATGTCGCCTAATAGTAAATATTTTTTTGAGTTTTTTGAGTCAATTTTATCAAAATTAAGAATTGCAGATTTAAGTGATAAAGGATTAGAATTATAACTTTCATCAATAAGGTTTAAATATTTGTTATTAATTTTTATTCTTGATATATCACCTCTTCCCTCAGGTGTTTTGAAATTCATAAAAATATTTTTACTTAATTTAGAAATATTAAAAAATATACCCAATATAGTAATTGTTGCTAAAATATTAAAAATATTACTTTGAAAATTATTTAAAATCATAAAAGAAAATCTTAATTTATGTACTTTAATATCAGCTTTAAACTTTTTACCAAATTTTTTGATACTTAAAAGTTTTATATTTGCATTTTTACTTTTTATACCAAATGATAAAATCTTTAAATTTTTTTTTGATGCTATCTTTTTATGAAGAGAAAAATATGTATCATCTGCATTTAAAATAATATAACCATAATTTTTAGTATTATTAATTATTTCAGATTTTGCTAATGCAATTTGCTTTAAATTCTTAAAATTTTTTGCATGTGCGTAATTTATATTGGTAATTACACTAATATTTGGTTGAGCTATTTTTGATAAATAATCAATTTCTCCCTTTTTATCCATTCCAATTTCTAAAACACCATAAGTATCCTTTTGATCTAAATTAAAAAGACTTAAGGGCACTCCATACTTATTATTAAATGATTTTGGAGAAATACCTACTTTAGAAATTTTTTTTAATGAACTTCCTAATAATTCTTTTAATGTTGTTTTTCCACTACTACCTGTAATAGCAATAATCTTTGTATCTATATTTTCTCTAAATTTTTTAGAAATTTCAGTTAAAAATTTCAAAGAATTTTTTACTTTTATCTGACAAGAAATATCATTATTTTTATTAATATTATTTACTATGGCTAATGACGCTTTTTTTTTAAATGCTTGGTCTATAAAATGATTTCCATCTCTTTTTTTTCCTTTTATTGCAAAAAAAATATCCCTATTTTTAATTTCTTTAGAATTAATTCTTGCTTTCCTTAAATTTATATTCGATTTGATTTTCTTATGTAGTGATAAATCATTAATCAAATTTAATTTTAAATTGTTTGATAATGTTAAATTTTTAATTTTAATTGAACTCAGAATTTTTTTTCTATCAGAAAAAAAGATTTTTTTATCTCTTAGCTCCTGAGTATTTTCATGTCCCTTACCAGATACAAGAAGTATTTCTCCTGTCTTCAATTGATTAATTGCCTCTGATATTGCTTCAGATCTACTAGGTATTTCAAATATTTTTTGTTTTTTTATCCCATGCTTTATTTCTTCTCTTATTTTATTGGGATTTTCTGACCTCGGGTTATCATCAGTTAAAAAAATTTTATCTGAAAAATTATCTGCTATTTCTCCCATTTTAGCTCTTTTGTCGTAATCTCTGTTGCCTCCACATCCAAACACTAATAAAATTTTCTTTCCAGGAAATTGTTCTCTTAAGTTTAAAATACTCGCTTTTAAAGCTTCAGGGGTATGTGCATAATCTAAAATTACTTTAGATCTATTTTTAATATTACCAATTCGTTGTAACCTACCCTCTACAGGTTTAATCTTAGATATAACGTTAAATATTTTATTTAAATTAACATTGCTTATACTTGCAGAGATAATTGCCATTAGTATATTTTTTACCTGAAGTTTTCCTATCAAATTTAGTTGAATTCTTTTTATTGAATTATTATGTTTTATATTCAAAATTTGACTTTCTCCTTTAAACTCATGAGATAAGAGTTGAAATTTATTTTTTTTATCGATCAAAGAGTAAAGGTTAAATTTATTTTCATATGAAATTTTTTTTATTCTTTTGAACTGGGGTATTTCTTGATCAGTTATTATATTACCCTTTTTTTTCATTAATTTTTGAAACAGGTAAAGCTTTGCTTTAAAATAACTTTTTAAATTTTTATGATAATCCAAGTGATCTTGTGATAAATTTGTAAATATTCCAGTATTAAATGACAGACCATCTAACCTATTTTGTTTTAATCCATGACTAGAGGCTTCCATTATTACATTGTCGATCTTTTTTTTTTTTAGTCTACATAGTAAGTTGCTAAGTTGAAGAGGATCTATTGTTGTGTTTGAAAGTTTAACTTTAATATAATTTGACTTAACTCCTAAGGTACCAATTGATGCAACCTTTTTGTTATTAAGATTTAATATTTGAAAATAAAAATCTGATATCGAAGATTTTCCATTTGTCCCCGTAACAGCAATTAAATTCTTAGGAATTTTATTGTTTATTTTGAATGAAGTTTCAGCCAACAATTTTCTAATATTTCTTGTTTGAATAAATAAAACATCATTTTTAAAACCATTTATCTTTTTTTCAGTTATAATAATCTTAGCTCCATTTTTTATTGCAGAGGAAATATAATTATTTCCATCAATTTTATTACCTTGAATTGCGAAAAAAATATAATTTTTCTTTACTAAATTACTATTAAATGAAATTCCTGAAAAAAAAATTTTCTTATATTCTTCTTTCAAATTATGAAAATAATTACCCAGATACATAATTAATTAATTTCAATATATTTTGTGGCTAAAATAGGCCCAATTTTATCTATTATCTTTCCAGCTACCTCCACTGAAGTCCAGCCAGCTGTATTATATGGTGTCCCTGTTTGAGTTCCTTTCTTATGTCTATAAGTGTAAACATAGCTGCTAGAAGTTTTAGGAGAATCTAACATTACAATAAAAACATACTTTGGATCTGATGATGGAAATATTGATGCAAATGTATTTATTTTAGTCCTAGAGTATTTGCCATCTACAGGTTGTTGAGCAGTCCCTGTTTTTCCTGCAATTTGATAATTTTTAACATCAGCAAGTCTAGCAGTTCCTTCTTCTGAATTTACAATTTTTCTTAAAGCATTAACAACTTTTTGAGATACCCCTTTCTTGAGTAATCTGTCTCCAGTAATATTATCTGAAAAATTTGTTTTAACTAAAGTTGGCGTTATATCAAATCCTCCATTAGATAGTATTGCGTAACCTTTAGCTAATTGAAGTATCGTAGTAGTTACACCATGACCATAAGATGCTGTAGCTAATTTACATTTTCCAAAATTAAAATTTTCTTGATCTGCTACCTCCTCAATGTCAAAGTTAATTTGACTAAGGACACCAATTTTTTCTAAAAAAGATTTAAAATTTTCTGGTCCAATCTTTTGAGCGATTCTTACTGATCCTATGTTTCCAGATCTAATCAAAATTTGCTCTGCAGTCAAGTTTGATGGTATTTCTTCATCATATTCTTTAATTGTAAATTTACTACATTTAATTGATTTTGGTAAATCTGAAAATTCTGTGTCTGGTTCAATTAAATCTTCATTTAAAGCACTGGCAAATGTAAAAGTTTTGAAAACTGACCCAAGTTCATATTTTCCTTTTGTAATTCTGTTTATAAAATTTACATCTGTAATACTCTTGCGCTCATTGGGATTAAAATCAGGTAATGAAACTAAAGAAATTACACCTCCATTTTTTACGTTCATTAAAATTGCAGCACTACCCTTGCTTCTAAAAATTTCTTGGTATTTAGATAATTCTTTACGTACTAAAAATTGTATATCTTTATCAACAGTAAGTTTGACTGGTTTATTTGAACTCAGTAAAGTTTTATTGTAAGTTTTTTCTAAGCCTGAAATTCCATTATTATCGTCATCAATTTGACCAATAATGTGACTAAAAAGATTTTTTTGAGGATAAATTCTTAAAATCTTTTCTTCAGGTTTAATAGACTTGTCGCCAAGTTTCATTATTTTCTCATAATTTTCCTCAGAAATTTTTTTCTCAAACCAAAAAAATTTTTTTGTATCTAACTGTTTTTCTATTTTTGCAAAATTTTTCTTGGGAAATATATTTTTTAAATTTATTAATAATATTTTTTTATCAATTACCTCAGATGTTTTAATTCCAATATCAATTGAAGTCACTGTTTTTGCCAAATAATTACCATTGCTGTCAACGATATCTGCTCTAAAAAGTTTACTATTAAATATAGAATTATCTTTTTTATCATTTAGCTTAGATTGTCTTGAACCGAGATGAATTAAATGTATTGAATATATTATATAAATAATAAAAAAAATAAAAAAAATAAATGCAACTCTATTAAATTCGATATTTAAGATATTTTTACTTTTTTGATAACTGAAACTATTTTTATTATCCTCAATAATAATTTTTGTCTTTAATCTATCCATTGTTCTTCTATTAATTTTAGGTCTTGGAAAACTTTAATTTTATCTTTCGTTTTATATATTTTGATATCTTCTATATCTTTTTGTATTAGCTCGTCTTCAAAATAAAGTGATTGATATTCCATTAACTTTTCAGCTGAACTTAAATAATTATACTCTAATAATATATTTTCAAAATCAGATTTTAAAAATCTTATATTTTCATTCAAAATAAAGATCTCATCTTCAATTCTTTTTGTGGAATTTTTAATTATTGCGGTTGAAAGAACTAATATAAAAATTATTGAAATCACGATAACCTTATTCAAAGTTTATCTCCAAAATTTTCTAT
>MDSV01016052.1_pt1 | contig 23806 bp, 22 predicted proteins | sample 810851 | NCBI WGS metagenome assembly MDSV01 (sample SAMN05326640, study PRJNA326480) | marine metagenome | isolation source: seawater | place: Atlantic Ocean: North East | collected 2012 | reverse complement strand
GGCGTGACAACATACACAGGTTCCGGACGAATTGATGGGCAGATATTGAATCAGTTCTGTATATCTGAACATGAAGGTGTGTTGCGTATCGCTACAACCGTTGGTCAATGGAACCGATGGTGGATGGATGATCCCGAACCCATGTCCTCTTCAATCGTCACCCTCGTGCGAGGCGTCAATCCGGAAACAGACCAACAGGTTCTCCTCGAGTATGGTCGCTTGGATGGTATTGCTGAGGATGAACGGATTTGGTCCGCCCGATTTGTCGAAGATCGTGCATATCTCGTTACCTTTGAACAGATTGATCCATTGTGGACGATTGATTTGTCAAACCCTGCAACGCCAACGATTCTAGGAGAATTAGAGGTTCCTGGTGTCTCAACCTACATTCACCCACTTCACGATGGTATGCTCCTAACCATTGGAATGGGGCCCGCTGGTGAAGACGGTTTGGGACTCGATTGGTCGAGCACGCGCCTTTCCACCTTCAATATCAGTGACTTAACTCAGCCAGCAGTTGCGGATACCCTGATGTTATCTCCAGTTAATGATCCTGAAGATAATCGTTGGACATGGTCGTATTCCGAGGCGATGTATGAGCACAAAGCCTTCCAGTACTGGGGGCCAAAGGAAATGCTCGCAGTCCCTCTTTCAACATACAGATACATCGAGAGTTATGAAGAAGGTATTGGATACCATTGGTCGTATGAATACATTTCAAAAGCCATCATCGTCAACGTTGATGAAGCAACTGGGAGTATGTCGATTCACGGTGAAGTGAACCACTCTTCTTTGCTCAACCATGAGGAACGTAACCACTGGTGGGGAGGAAATGAAAACATTCGCCGAACGGTTTTCATGGGCGATTACATCTATGCAATATCTGGAGCTGGAATCACAGCGCATCATTTGGATACGATGGAATTGTCCGATGTTGTGATGTTTGAAGTCGAATATCCAGAATATGCCTATTACGACTCCTAGGCATGGTCAAAAGCCAAACATCAATTGCTACAGAGTTACCCTCTACCTGTGCGGAAGCGAGTGGGTGTTGTCGGTTGTGGTCGATGGGGTGTGAAACACCTCATGGCTTTGCAAAACATGCCAGATGTTGTTGAGTGTATCGTAGCATGTGATATTGACGAGGTCACTCTGAAGTCTATACAGAGCGAATCGATTCAGATACATAACAATCCTAAGACGCTGGTTGACAAATTTGGCCTCGACGCTGTCGTTGTTGTGACTCCAAATGAAACCCATTATTCTCTTGGTAAACAGTTCCTTTCCCAAGGTGTTGATGTCTTCTTGGAAAAGCCCATGACTACGACCTTTGATCATGCTTCCATCTTGGTATCTACCGCAGTTCAGGAAGGAAGTGCACTAAAGAGTGGATTTCTCCTCCGATTCCACCCATGTATCGAGGATGCCAAATCAAAGATACATGGAGGAAAAATTGGTGCCATTCAATCCATCCATTACCGAAAGAAAACCACAAGGAAAGATGATGCGGTCTCGCATTCCCTTGACTCCTTAGCGATTCATGGTGTTGACTTAGCAGAATATATCTTGAACGATCAGACTCCCCTTAGGATTTCCGAAGTCCTCGGGACACGTACACAATCTCAATTGACACTTGAATATCCCAATCAAGTGGAGATCCATATCGATGTTGGATGGAACGCTGCAACAGACATTTCAGAATTAGAAATCCTAGGAACCGATGGAAGAATCCTGATTCAATTACGAAATCACAAGGATTTCATTATTGAAAATGAAGACATCCGGACGGTATCCGTAAACTCCAATCGTACCCCACTTGAAGGTGTACTCCACGATTTCCTCGTCAGTAATTTACCTTCGACTGCATCCTCGACAGGTTCCATTCTAAGGACCATACAGTGCATCGAAATTGCTCGCTCCCAATTAATTGCCTCGGGACGTTCGGACACACGAGAATTGAAGAGATGAAGCCAACTGGATGAATCATGAGCCCCGAACGAGTCATGCTTTGGCTACTGGCTGGCGTCACAATTGCATCATTTGGAACATGGTTCGTCCAAGATTCTGTTTTGGATGCAGCGATTGCATTTTCAATCCTATCGTGTGTTGTAGCCCTCATTTGGGGAGCTACTCGATATGAAAAGACCGTGCAACTAAGTGGGATGAAGAACGGTGGTGTGCTGAACATCCTCACCTTCGTTACAGTCACGGCTGGCCTTACCTATTGGTGCATTTCCTTCTATGACTTCCCATTGGTTGGTTCGATCCTTGGAAGCATTGGAACAAATGCATACATTTGGTGGACTTTTGGTATGCTTGAACCGGGTACTACATCCGTATAAGCGTGCGAAGGGTCAAATGCCTCCGTCGAAACATTACATCCATGGCAAAGCACGGAGAACATCCTGAGCTTCCTTCCGAGTTAGAGCAATTGCTTGAAGAAGATGTTCACACTATCTTTCTGAAGGCTGACTGTCCCCCTCGAGTAAAAAGAGGGACGATTGGACAACTCAAGTTGATTGAACTTGATGGAGAGGATGGTGATTGGGATAATCTGAAGTTGGAATCGTTGCAAGAAACGCTCCAAACAGTTGTTGAAGAAAATCAACACCGCAGTGACTGCTTCCTTGAAATCAACAGGAAGGGATGTCAAGTTCTGCAACTTGGGGATTTGAGAATTACATGTGCAAGTCCTCCGTTTTCAGACGCCAGAGAGATCACCGTTGTACGGCCAGTGGCGAAGTTGTCCTTGAGTGATTATGACTTAGACCCTAAAATTGTTGAACGCCTTTCCAACCACCACCGTGGTGTATTCATTTGTGGACGACCGGGTTCGGGGAAAACCACGCTTGCTCAAGCCATCGCTGAGTATCTTGATGATGACATCGGTGCAATGGTCAAAACAATGGAAGCGCCAAGGGATTTGCAACTCGCAGATCGAATCACTCAGTATGCTCCTCTTGAGGGTGATTTAGAGAAAACCGCAGAAATCATCTTCCTCGTTCGCCCGGATTTCGTAATTTTTGATGAGGTGCGTCGAGCAAGAGATTTCGAAATCTTTGCAGATGTTCGTCTGGCGGGAGTTGGGCTCCTAGGAGTGACCCACGCAAATTCTGCGCTCGAAGCTATTCAACGCCTCATTGGAAAGGTTGAGTTGGGTCTTGTTTCTCAAGTTCTTGATACTGTGTTGCACGTTGAAGCAGGTAAGATTCAACAAGTTCTCGAATTGAGAATGACCGTAAAACCCCCTTCTGGAATGCAGGAAGAATTGGCTCGACCTGTTATTGAGGTCGTTGAATTCCCAAGTGGAAAGGTCACTCATGAGATGTTCGCATTTGGATCTGAACTTGCAGTAGTGCCTGTAAGTGAATCTCGTCAAAAGAAGCCGCTGCAGCAACTTGCCCAAAAGCAGTTGATTCATACGATTCGACAATGGGCAGGAGTGCACGTTCGTGTTCAATTTACAAGTGATGCTTCTGCTACCGTCTATGCTCCCAAGAACATGATTTCGACATTGGTTGGTAGGGGTGGAGATAACGTCCGGGCTTTGCAGGACCAACTTGGAGGGCTACGGCTATCCATAGAATCACTGGATGATTTACCTGAGTCAGAGGATGTGTCTGAACACTCAATCTGGTCTGATGATCAAGATCGACGAGCTTACCAAAGTCGTGCCTATGAACAACATGGGCGTTCGAAAAAGACGCGTAAAGGCCGTCGGCGTTGAGAAGGAGACTTCTTGAAGAACGGTTACTCCCGAGATTCATGGCGCAACAAGACGATGGTTCTGGGCGTGCGCCAGTTGTTATTGTTCGACCGACTACCTCAGTGACCAGTGGCGTGGCCGTTACACAGAAATTAGTCGGGGCCGCCGTTGCTTTTGGGGACATTCTGCGCCGAACGTTTGGCCCGAACGGTTTGGACAAAATGATGTACAAAACGAACGGTGAAAATGCAATTACCAACGATGGAGCAAAGATTGTTGCCGACCTTCTTGTTAAACACCCTGCAGCAAAAGCATTCGTTCAACTTGCAGAATCACAAGAAAATGCATGTGGAGATGGAGTCACGGGTTGCCTTCTCTTTGCGAGTGAATTGATGAAAGAAGCTGGACGATTGCTGGAACGTGGTGTTCATCCGCTCGCTCTAGTCGAGGCATACCAAAAGTCTGTAATCGATACCCTCGAAATTCTAGACGAATATTCAACAAACAACATTGATCAACAATCGTTGCAATCTGTAGCTCGCACTTCCATGGTTGGTAAATCAGCAGAAGCGGGAGGGGATGCTCTCGCACAACTGCTGGTTGAAGCAATGATGACGGTAAAAGAAAGCGGTCGCCAAGTTCGTGCAGAAAACGTTCGGATGGTAAAGCGTGGATTTGATTCAATTCACGAAACACGATTGGTCAGGGGCGTGATTCTAGACAAAAAATTTGATTCTGAACGAACCCCAAAGATTTCTCAACCCTCTCGTGTTCTAGCATTGACCTGTCCTCTTACCATCCAAAAGACGAAGCGAGATGCTGAAATTGAAATCGAACAACCCGAACAAATGGTTGCATTTTTGGATGCTGAAGAGAAACTCATCCAGGAAAAGATAGATGCACTTGCAACATCGGGTGCTAGAGCCGTATTTACATCAAAGGAAGTTGATGATCGCATTCAGCATGCTTGTAATGACAATGATATTCTTCTCGTGGGAATGCTGGAAGATGATGGTATCGAAGATATTGCTGCTGCAACCGGCGCACAATTAATCAATCATCTTGATGATATTGATGAAGAGAATCTCGGTGGCCTCAGTTCCGCTCTCGTCCATGTTTCAGAGCATGAAGACGGTCGTCGCACACGACTCATCGTCGAAGTTGGTGAAGCGTCGGGCCTTGTCACGATTGATGTTGGAGGTGGTCAAGGAGCCGCTGTTGAAGAGTACATTCGCGCTATGTATGATGCTCTTCGGTCCATTGAATGCGTTCTAGAAAATCCTGCTGCAATTCTTGGAGGCGGTTCTTTCCATGTAGCAGCCGCACTTCACCTGAGAGAACGTGCGGAATCCGTATCTGGTCGTCAGCGCCTTGCAATCGAAGGGTTTGCTCGGGCTCTCGAAACGATTCCGAGCACGCTTGCACTCAACGCTGGTGAAGACCAAATCGATACATTGTTGCAATTGCGTGCTGCGCATCGGAATCGATCCAGACAATTTGGTGTTTGTAAGGACGGTAGTATTGGAGAGATTCAAGACGTCCTGCTCTCATCACATACCGTTGCTCATGCCTTGCAAGCAGCCGTCGAGACTGCTTGTGGCTTGCTCCGTGTTGACCAGGTCATCTCATCACGAGGTGATTGAGCAAATGGGCTCATCACATGCTTGATAACAAAGACATACTAGAGTGCGATAACGGGTGCAATCATGGACTCGGGAAAACCTCGCGCATTGTTGAGTGTATGGGACAAAACAGGAATCGTTGAATTTGCAACTTCACTTGTCGACCTTGGGTTCGAATTGGTATCAACTGGGGGGACTGCAAAGAAACTCAAGAAAGCAGGTCTTGAAGTTATGAGTGTCTCTGATGTCACTCAGCACCCTGAAATATTCGATGGACGCGTGAAAACACTCCACCCTGCGATACACGGCCCACTCTTAGCCCGATTGCAAAAAGAGGAAGACCGTGCAGGTATGAAGCATCTGCAGTATACGCCGATATCTCTGGTCGCATGCAACCTCTATCCATTCGTTTCTGCAGCATCGGCTGACCCTCCTCTGGACAAAGATTCGCTGCTGGAAATGATTGATATTGGGGGCCCAACAATGGTTCGTGCTTCAGCGAAAAATCACGCTAATGTCATCATTTGTTGCAATCCAAGAGATTACGAATTGATTCTTGACGACCTTCGTCAATCCAACGGTAATCCTTCAGGAGTGCCTATCGAACGAAGACAAGAACTTGCCCTTACTGCCTATGAGCATACAGCATCCTATGATGTAGCGATTGCTAATACACTACACCAGCGCTGGAACGGCGTCCCTGAATCATTTGATTCGGTTAAAGAACAGTCGAGACGATTCCATGATACTCTATTGGCATCCTCAATTCGAATGGAAACATTACGATATGGGGAGAATTCCCATCAAAGTGCAGCATTGTACGTCGATGATGAAGTGTTTGGCCAGCACTCTACTTTAGTGACCGCACACGTTGAAGGGGGTAAGGCGATGTCATACAACAACTACTCCGATGCTGATGCTACCCTACGTCTATGTCGTTCCTTGTCAACAGATGAATGGCCGGATACTCCTCACGCCTGCGTCATTGTCAAACACAACAACCCATGCGGTGTTGCTTTGGCCTCAAGTCAAGTTGAAGCCTACACCAATGCGCTTGCAAGCGATCCAGAATCTGCTTTTGGATCCATCATTTGTTTCAATGAAGTTGTCACTCTTGATACCGCTCAAGCAATGGCTGAATTGTTCATTGAAGTGCTCATTGCACCAGGATATACAGATGATGCAAAAGAATTTATCATGAAGAAAGGCAATCGAAGATTGCTCACAATTGATTCTCCAAAAAACCGATTGGCTCCCTTGGAACGAAAGAGGATTTTGAAGCAGATTGAAGGGGGCTGGATTGTTCAGACAGAAGAGCCTCCAATCATCGATTGGAAAGCGGCGAAAACAGTCACGGATAAGCAGGTTTCATCGGAAGAAATCGATTCAATGAAATTTGCAGTGCGGGTCTGTGAACAAGTGAAATCCAATGCAATTGTTATGGTTCAAGGCCTTTCAACCGTTGGGATTGGCCCTGGTCAAACCAGTCGAGTCGAAGCGGTTCGTATTGCATCACGCCGAGCTGGTGAACGTGCGATAGGTTGTGTACTTGCCAGCGATGCATTCTTCCCATTCGCTGATGGTTTGGAACAAGCCGCTGCTGCTGGCGCTTCCGCAATAGTTCAACCGGGTGGATCTATTCGTGATCAGGAAGTTATCGATGCTGCAAATCGCCTTGGTATTTCGATGCTCTTTACGGGACACCGCCTGTTCCGGCATTGAAATTTACAGGAGAGAAATGGGTCTCCTTCATGTACTATTGGCACCTCGAACAGCCATGAGCGACCACGTTATTGCGGTGCTTCCCGGCGATGGTACCGGAAAGGAAGTTGCGGTCGAAGCACAGCGAATCCTCGACACCATTCAGGAGCATACGAATCATGGTTTTGAACAGAATGTGATTCCTTGTGGCGGCCAGCACTATCTTGCTACTGGAGAAGAGTGGGCTGAAGGTTCGTTTGAATTCTGCCGTGATGATGCAGATGCAATTTTCATGGGTGCGATTGGTTATCCTGGCGCCCGCCTTCCGAACGGTGATTTGGCTGGGGGATCTGTTATTCTCGGAATGCGTAGCGGTCTTGATTTGTATGCAAATGTGCGTCCGATTCGCCTGTATGAGGGCGTCCCTCACAAGGTTCATGGCCGATTCACAAACATTTGGGATCCTGATATGGTCAACATGGTTATTCTCCGTGAGAACACAGAAGGACTCTATCACTCCCTTCTTCATCGTAGTGCACAGCGCGCTAAAGGACTGGAAGGTTATGAGCCTCCAGAAATTGAATTCCCCGGACTCCATGGCGAAGTAGCATACGACCCCCGTCCCATTTCCTCTCACGGATCAGAACGTCTCATCAAGATGGGGTTCGACATCTGTAACACCCGTAACGGAGCACCAGTTGATGGTAAGCAGCGAGTTTCTTGTATTGACAAAAGCAACGTTACTCGAGGTTGCCAATTGTTCCGCCGAAGTTTCGATAAAATTGCAGGCAATTTCCCTCACGTTGAAACCGATTATGGGTACATTGATGCTTTCACTCAATGGCTGACAAGAACTCCTGAGTTCTACGATGTTGTTGTCACCTCAAACATGTTTGGGGACATTGCAACAGACCTGGCCTCTGTTTTGCAAGGCGGAATGGGGATGGCCGCCTCAGGTAATATAGGCGATGACCATGCTTTCTTCGAACCAGTTCATGGATCGGCTCCAAAGCATGCTGGGCAGAATAAGGTCAACCCGATTGCAAGTATAAACTCCGTTCAAATGATGTTGGATTGGTTAGCGCGACGATCAAACGATGATGATTTGTTGAATGTGTCGCAACTTCTTGATCAGAGCGTTGCTGAACATCTGAAGGATGGAAAATCTTTGACCTATGATTTGGGTGGGGCTGCTTCATGTACAGATGTTGGGATTTCGATAGCGAATCGATTCGCAACACATCTCAAGGATCTCTAATTCGGGTGAGGTTGCAACTGCACGGTTGGAACTTTCCAGCCAACGAACCAAATTCCAATAACTGCAACAATTGCAATTGTTGTTTGTCCGAAACCAGGATCACCTAACTTGGTAACAACGTAAATTGAGAATGCTGAAACAACCGAAATGATACCAATGATGACAATCTTAGAATGAAGAGGAAGTGCACGACCAGCAACATAGTACTCAAGCAGAACATTGCCGAACACACGATTCGTTAGCAACCAATGAAACATTCGCCTCGAAGATCGCCCAAAACAGAACCCAGCTGCAACAAGCCAAGAGGTTGTTGGCCAACCTGGTACAATCGTCCCAATGGCTGCAAAAACAACAAAAATGCACCCTAAAACAGTCCATAGCCATCGTACAACCGGGTTCTTCGAAGGTTTATGCATGTCCAAAATGGCCTCGAGAATCTCATGATCTGAAAGCCCATCGAAATTGAAGGCAGAGGGGATATCCTGATTGGATTGACCCTCCATAACCGCACTTCCTAAGCCAGTCCTGTAATTTGTTACTCATAAGGAATAGGGACAGGGATAGGACTGTAATCAATCAGGACCTGGGCCATACATGGGGGGAATTCAATTGTTAAGTCGGAACGGAAGTCCAACTCATCCCATTCGAATCGCTGTTTTCTTTTCCGGTTCTGGGACTGGGATGAACGCTCTTTTGGAGCACCAAACAAGGAGTGATTGTGTTCACACAACGGTTGTTTGTGTTACTGATAAGAAGGATGCCAAAGGTGTTAATTTTGCAAGGCAATATAACCTCCCAGTCATTATCGAGTCGGTTGACGTCAATGTTCCTCGAGAAGAACGCCGACGCGAACAAGAGATGCGAATTGAGCAGAAGTTATTGGAATACAATGTGGATTTAATTGTCTTGTCTGGATATATGCGGATTCTCACACCTCAATTTGTAGAAAATTTCTATCCTCGAATTGTCAATATTCATCCTTCATTGCTTCCTGCTTTTCCGGGCGCCGATGCCCATACTGATGTTCTCGCTTCTGGTGTGTTAGTGAGTGGTTGTACCGTCCATATCGTCGATGCTGGAATGGATACAGGGGCCATTCTTGCACAATGCCGGGTTCCGGTTTTTGAAAACGATACACGTCCTCACCTTGCAAAGCGCGTACAAATAGAAGAACATAGAATCTACCCTAAGGTCATCGATTTGATTTGTTCAGGGCATCAATTTGATCTTGATGATTAAAATTCTCTAATCTGTTTCCAAGTGCGCTCATTGCATTACGATCCAATCCTGAGAAGAGCTCTCGCATACTCATCACATCCGGTAAAGTACATCCTTCTGGTATCCGAGATAATGTGAACTGTTCTCGCCCTTCAAAATCGATTGGGACTCCGGGTTCTTGGGCGAGTAATACATCGATAGCATGTTCATCGAGCCGAAACATATCACATGGAAAAAGTTGTATTTCACCATCATATTCTTCTGTGAATGAACGAATTACCTGCGCAACTGATTCCGTTCCAGCAGGATCGATCCAACACTTCGAATTAAACAGAGATGTTCGATCTACTGATCCGCATGCGACAAGGACATTACATCCACGTGCAGTCAACTCTTGGGAAAGTTTGTTGACAGAATCGAACATTAGGGACTTGTCCTGATTCATTCGAGTACTCTTACCTCCTGCAAGGATTAAGCACAAGAGCGACATAATTCTCACACAAGTTCATCGAGTGCTGTCATGGCTTGTTCCAACTCGTCAAGTAAATCTCGTACTCGATCGAGTAGGGCTTGACGTTCTCGACTCGAGCGGGCTTGTGGTAGCCATTCAAGAAGACGTCGTACGTCACGAGCGTCGCGTTCAACCGTCCATGAGAGTACTTGTTCGAGAACGGGGTCTTCGGTTGGAAGAAAGCGTTCTGCCATGATACTCGGAACTGCTCAAAGCCCATCAAGATAATCGTTGAAGGAGCCGTTCTCGAATACGTTCGAACAATTCACCACCTTCCTGGGCCGTTTCTAAAAGGTTCTGATGTGGAGCAACCCGAGATTCATCTAGTGAGAGGAGGAGAATCATCAATTGGGCCCATGTCTTACTCTGCAATGATGCATCGTGAATCCATTCATCATCTGGAAGTTGACGGCCTCCTCGAAGAAATTCTTCCGCAGTCTCAAGAAAAACCTCTACTGATACACGTTCTTGGACAAGTTGTAGGAATATTGTCCATCCATTCTCTCCGAGCTCTTCGTCCGACATGTTCGCAAGAAGTAACCCCACAAGTTTCAGATCTTCTCTTCCACCACGTTTCCAAATTTTCGGTATGAATTTGGCTATCTTCAGTCGATCTTGTTCATTCGTCAACATCCACGAAGCGATTCGCCGCATTTCCGGGTCGGGGGTTCCAATATGAAAGGTGTAGTGACCCGATTGTGCGAGGCGATCTGTCATGGATTTAGTAATCATTCCCGGAACGCCGAACGTATACGCCTCACGAAGCATTGCTAACCGCTTCTTACGTCGATTAGGAAAGGAGGAAAAGCCGTCCAAATAGTCATCCAATGAGGAAGCGTTCATCACGTTTCACCGTGGTTCTTTTTTCGAACATTATCAAACAAAGTCGTAACCACACGGACGGAATCACGGAGATTGGTAAGTGTCTTTTCGACCATATTGGGATCTTCAAATCGTTCCTTAACCATGTCTCTAAGTTCCCGTTCGACGAGATTGTGCTCATCATCATCGATAGCGAATAAATCACGCAGGTGGGCCATGACTCGAAACTCATCCTTGGAAAGGGAGGCGTTGATGATGGCAACTTCAAACACCGTTTTGTAAATTTCATGCTGTTCTTCGGATGTGAGTATTTCGCCGTTTTCGGTTTCCTTACCATCGATTATTGCCTGATAAACTTCTGCGGGTTGATGCGGTTCTAGATTAAGGCATGAAGAAAGACGGATGATTAATCGCTTCTCTTCTCGTGTTAATACGCCATCGAGTAACATCACCTCAATCGTACTGCGAAATGCAGCGAGATGGTGAACTGATTCGGCGGACACGATTTGTCGTAGGGAGAACCTCTTCTTGAACCCACGCGAAGATTTTCAATTATTTCCTGCTTTTCGAGGAAGGTTAAGTGGATTATTTGGGCCCTTAGCATTGATGGTTTGAGATCAACTCCTTCCTTTCCCTAAGCAAAAATCTAGGTTGAACTTGTTGAACGTTCCTCTTCCCTGCCGAAGGAATAAAACGTAAATTCTGGGCTTGAATTCTCCACAGGATTGAAAAGGGATTGGTCATAGCATGACTTGCTGAATCACATTCACTTGGTTGGTCAATTTTACCTAACCGTTGCACTGCGTCCCCTTTTTGGGATTAATGCGTAGACTGTGAGGAAGCCGATAGGAGGATTCAAAATGGGTCGAAGAAACAACTCAGGAAATAAACAAGGAAAGGCAATGAAGTATTTGATTAAGGCTGACATTAAGGTCAATGGTACCGTTCAGCGAAAAGACATCATTGGGGCAATCATGGGACAAACAGAAGGTTTGCTCGGTGATGAGCTCGAACTCAGAAAACTACAGCGTACTGCTCGTGTTGGACACGTTGACGTTGAAATGGAAACAAAGGGTGGAAAGGTGCACGGGATGATTCTCATTCCAAGCAGTATGGACAATGTCGAAACAGCCATTATTGGTTCAGCATTGGAAACAATCGATCGTATTGGGCCATGTCAAGCAAAAATCAGCGTTCTCGAAATATCGGACGTTCGTGCTACTAAGCGGACTGCTGTTGTCGACCGTGCAAAGGAATTGTTGCTCCAGTTGGTCAATTCTGGGGAAGCAGCAAGTAAAACAGTTGTCGAAGAAGTGCGGTCCGTCTTGACGGTTGGAACAGCCACGAATTTCCACGGACTAACATGTGGGCCAAACGTCCAAAGTTCTGATTCGTTAATTATCGTCGAAGGACGAAACGATGTCATCAACCTGCTTAATTGCGGTGTTAAAAATGCAATTAGTGCAGATGGTGCTGGAAACATCAAGCAAGAATTGATTGATCTCGCCAATGCAAAACAATCCGTTACGCTAGCTATCGATGGAGATCGTGGTGGCGAAATGTTGTTCCGACAACTTCACGCAATTCTCAAGGTTGATTTCGTTGCACAAGCACCTGTTGGCCAAGAATGGGAACTTTTGCCTCAGAAAACCATCACCAAGTCTCTTTCCATGAAGGTGGATGCTGCAAAGTTTGCAAAGACAATGCAGGCACAAGACAAGGAAGATGAAGAAAAACATGGTGGAAGTAATGACGAGTGGGTTGAAGAAATGCCAGAAGTCTTTGAGTCCGAAATTGCTCCTGCTGAAATCCAGGAGATGTTCGATCATCAAGACAGTCTTGGTAAAAATAAGGCGATGTTCATTCTTGCTGACGGTTCGGTTAGTGAAGAAATGGGTGCCGCAGCTATTGCAAAATCTGCTGCTGGTACTGAGGGTGTTCAAGTTCTCATCATCAACGGTCCAATCAACGACCGAATTCAAGAGATTGCTTCCGAGGCCTCTATTGGCACCGTAGTTGGAACTAAGCCAGGAAAAGGTTTTGATTCGAAGAGTGGTGCAAAATCTTGGTTCTCTGAAACCCATCGCTGAACTCCGTTACGTTCATTTCATTGTTCAGGTAAGGTGGACACATGGAAGATGACACGTCCCCCTCGTCCGATGTTGAAGAAGATGAGATCGAAGAAGTGGTTGAGGAGATTGAAAGTAAACCTCGTGAACTGATGGATATTCACGCATTACCGATTCGAGCAACGCCCTTGTTTCACAACAATGAAGAGGATGTTGAGGAATTCCCTCTCTCAGAATCAAAAGATGGGTTGTCATCAACATCAATTATTGTTGGAGATGGTGTTTTTCGAGTTGTAAAAACCACATTGCACAAGGATGGAATTCCTCGTGTTGATGTCCAACTTGTCATGGATGCCGAATTAACCAGCTTCCAACATGTCATCGAAAAGCCAGCACCAGTTGAACTAGGCATATCTGCAGGTTTTGGAGTTGCAGGAATCATTCTTATGATGATACAGGGGCTTACACCAATTATTCTCGGGTTGTCAATGTTCTTGATTGGATTGAAATTCCTACCTACAAAACTGGAAACCCATCGACTTATGTTTTCATCATGTGGAAATTCACATGAAATTGAACTAACTACGATGGGGTCTTTTGTTCCTGGTTTCAGGGCGAGTATGGCATTGGTTGGTCCTGCAATGGCAGATTACATCAAGATGGGTCAACTTGACGTTTCGGCCGTTAACGAGTTGCACTCACAGCTTCATGCCCCCGCTCCTCCTCAACCACAAATACAGCCTCTCAAACAATTGCCCTTGAATACTGAGACTGGGGTGATTGAAAGTATCCAACAGCCGGTTGAAATCACGAGTGTCGCTGAAGATGCAAACTCAACAACTGAACAGGAGCCTGTAGTCGAACAACCTACTGTGCAGAAAGCTCCTCAACCAAGTGGCCCACCAACAATGAATAATGTTGCTCCAGAACCTGTAGTTTCGCCTTTACCTCCCGCTCCGACACCGCCGTTAGGTCCGCCAACAATCATGCCCCCTCCTCCTGTGATCGCTCCTCTGACCCCTGCCGTTGTACCTCCTGCCCCGACGCCGCTTCCGCCACCTTTGGCACCAATGCCAGCGCCCCCGACTGGTCTCAATCAACCGATTCCACTCGACATGCCGATGCCAGAAGCCCCTCGAATTGCTGTGCAAGCTACTCCGAATGAAAAACCTGCAATTTCACAAGAGGAACAGGACGCACTGCTCAATGAGCTAGCATGATCAGCTGACTCCACCAGCAGATGGGGGATTCAATGATTGAACAAGGCGTTTTGCTTGTTGAATTAATTCATCAATATTTGTAACGTCAGGTAACGGCAATTCATCTGCTTCTAAGGGAACCCGCACACCAGGGCCGGGAGTTCGCTTTAACGCAGCTCCAAGCCGGTTTGCATCATCAAAGAAATCTCCAGAAGCACCCATATGGCGAGCTTCTAAGCGCATTCGAACCCACTGTTTGTATTTCGGTAATGCATCACTAATTGATTCGACCATTTGTATTCGTTCAACATCATTCAAATTATTTTGGGGCAGTAAGCGTAATACGAGACGTAGCATCCGATCTACTCGAATATCGCGTGGTTCATCACCGACGAACGACGCTAATGCCCTCCGTACTGTTGAAACATCTTTGTTTCCAATGAGTGTGTCTGCTTCCTTATTGAGACTTAATTGTCGAAGAAGTGATTCGTAAGAGGACAAATCTACGTTGGAAATGGTTTCAGTCGTTGTTTGTGGCTCGATGATAGGCGATGAATTCGTTCTCTCAGGAAGTGGATTTGCAATAATCTGTGGGTCTTCTTTTGTTGCTTCGGGGACGATTGGTTGAGTGGAGTTCTCCTCCTCTACTTCTTTTTCCTCTTGCCTTTCCAACTCCAGTGCCTCTTGCTTTTCGCGCCATCCACTCCAACGAGTTGCGGACCGATTTTCATCTTCCCAGAATTCGTAATCTGTCAAACCATCTTCGCGAATGATATCATCATCACGAATTTGTAATTCACTCTCCCTTTGAGGGATTGGTACCGGAACAAACTCTGGCTTTTCTTCAGTTTCTGAAACCTCAGCTTCCATCGCATCAAGCATGGCTTCATGAGCTTCCTGCAACGTTGATTCTGGCTGGATTTTTTCAGGCCTCATTCGAAGGATAGTCTGTTCCTTTGGGAGAAGGACAGGGCGTTGTTCGGGTAACCAAACTGTGTAAGTGAAGTCATTGTCCTCAATCGAGCGTTCCGATAGGTGACGAATCAAGGCAGGTATTTGATGTTCCAGTTTGACCAAAGCAAGTGGGTCTCTGACTTGAACCGATATCTCGCTCGCACGTTGCACGTCCCTACGCCAGTCAAGTCCTGAAATTCTTCGTTGAATGGATTGAATTCGCGAGATGGTTTCAATGGCCTTTGAGAATTGGGCAAAGAAGCCATCTGGTTCATGTTCATGAAGTTGGAGTAATTCGGAAATATTCCATCCGCGTGACTCAAGCCTAAACAATTCAGCCTTTGCTCGTTCGAGGGCATGAGTATGTACACTCGTTGAGAAATGTGTCTGAGATTGAAGTTCAACTGAACGAAGTGCTGATTCGAATGAATGAAGGTCTGAGAAGGCCAGATCGCTATCCACCCTGCCTTCCCGGGCAGCCTGATCCCATTCACTCTGGAGCATTCGGCGATGGCGCGTATTTCGAAGAGTTCGTTTGTTGATCCATAACTCCATTTCGTCAAGTATCTCGCTCTCTAAATCCATGGTCCTGAGAATGACAGACCTTCGCTCAACTTCATCTTCACCTCCAAGAGAAGTGTCGAGTTGGAGCATTGATTCAAGGAGTGCGTTCGCTCGTTCGTACAACGGCAATTGGAGGTTCAATTCTGCAAACCCTTGTCTTGGGTCTTGTGTTATTTTGTATCTCCAGGTGTCCATTTCAAAACCAAATTGTTCCCACCGTTCAATCAATGATGCTCCTTGAAGTTCTTTTTCTGTCCATTGTTGCTCAAGCGCCTCTATTTTATCCAAAAAGGCGTCAGTGTGCTCTATTTTTCCCGCAATCGCCACGATGGATTTGTCATGATGGCCCCAGAGTTGTGTAATTTCTAACCATCGTTCATAGGCTCCTGCGTGGCGATGGTATTGTTGTTCCAATTCCGGTAAAATGTGCTCCCATTCAAGCAATTCTTCGGGAGAAATATGAAGGCGATTTTCATAAGAAAACCCATCTGAATGCCATTGCCGGAGGAGAGTATTCATTTCCCCTAAACGATCTTGGAGATGTTCTGCAATCGTTTTGACATTGTTCTGAAGAGTTTTAATGTCATCTGAAGGTGATGCAATCAATTCATTAACACGCTGAGAGAATGTTTCAGATAGGACAGGATCAAATGGTAAAATCGATGTTTGTATCTCCAATTGTAAGAGATTAATTTGATTTGAATATTCCTGCATTCGTTCAACTTCGTTAAACCGTTCAATCAGTTTTATTGATTCAAATTGAAGAGTAAATCCATTTTCATCTAATTGAGAAATTGCTTTATCCAAAAGGCTACGTTGTCGTTGCTCATCTTGATGGAGTTGTTCCAATTCCTGTTTAATCTGATCGTGATTCTTGGGATTCTGCAATAGAGGAAGGAGTAAATCAAGTGATGACCAACTCGATTCATCAAGGCCAGCGCTTAGTGAAATCAGTTCCCAGTATTGTTTTTCGGTTTCTTCGGATTCGGTCCATAAGGGATATGATCGGAAATATCCAGGTTCCCATGGAGCATTGATAGAAGCCCAATCGAGGAATTGTGTTTGTATTGTATTCGTCTTTTTTGGATTACGTAAATCTTCAAGCATCGCAGTAATCTCTACCACGCCCTGAAACGATACCAAGCGCCGCCGAAGATTCAAAGCTGAACGAATTGTTGATTGTAAAGAAATTAAATCCGATGGCGAATCGTTCTCGATGAAAGAAACATCGAACCCCATTCCCTCCCATTCTTGGAGGAAGTGTTGCATCTGTTCACTGCCGTTGGAGATGCCATCGCTATCCATGCCCTCTCCTCAGTTGTTGGATATCAGCACATAGGATTTCAATGTGAGCCGTAAATTTAGCAAAATTCGTGGATAAACTCGGTGTTTGGTCATTTCCAAAGGGTTGCAAAAAGAGGGTTTGTTGGTTGACAAACACCGCAGAACATAAAGGCAGTTCAGTAACTAAACCACTAATGGAACCCATATCCATCCTTCTCATTGGATTATCGATTGGAGCTGGTGGTATGCTCTCATGGCATTTGCATCATGCGAAAAATGCCCTTCAAAGCGTTTCAGACAGAACACTTGTCCTTTCTGAATCACAAGGCGCACATGCAAAGCAAACCACGGATGCGTTGATTGTTCTTCAAAACAAGATGGAATCGTATGATTCCCTTATCCAAGCAATGCGAGCAACACAACCGGAAGTCGACCATGGTATACGTGCACACCAAGCTCTCGATGAGATTGAAAGTGGTTCTTTTTCATCCATGAATGTGCTTGAAGCAATCGAAGCTGTTTGTTCTTCTATTCCTATGGACAATCTCAACGTGTCGTTAACTCCAATGCAATCGGAAATGTGTTCAAGACTATTGGGCATCTTAAGTCAAAATAATCTGGCTATTACAACTCTTGATTTGAATGGTCGACAAGCACTACAAATTGGGCTTAGTGCTCTGCACCTGCAGAACCTTCATTGGGCAGAAGATGCATTTGGAGTTGCACATCAATCCTTACCAGGTAATGACATCGTACTGAAGGGGTTGGAGAAGGTTGCAATCGTAAAGTCAGACGACGTTCTCCGGCTCCATTGGTTGGAGGCGCAGTTGCATTTGGATCCAGACAATCCAGAATTGTTGAGAGCGCATGCACATATACTTGTCCAGCAGGGTGATGAAAGTGCTGAGAAGGATGTACGTCGGCTTGAAGCGCTTGGACTTGATACGCCTGCTGATCGATCCTTACTTGCAGGCCTCCGGCATCGTGCCGGCTCCTCCAATGAGGCAATTGATGCGATTGAACAAGCCCTTGCAGAGGACAATAAGAAGCCTGATTACTGGCTTCAGTATGCTCAATTGTTGCATGAAGCAGAACAACATGAACGTGCTTTGGAGGCTGTCGATAGTTGTTTGAATCTCGACCGTCAAATTGGTGATGCTTGGGCATTGCGAGCAATTTTGTTAGACCAGAGGACTGGTCGAGAAAAGGAGGCTTTGAAGGCTGCAACACACGCAGTAGCGCTTGATTGTGGTGGTGCGAAACTCATTGTCTTGAAAGCAGACCTTCTTGCTGAAAATGGTGATGTTATTGCGGCAGAAGCATCCTTGGAAAAAGCGATTGAAAAATATCCAATGGATGCTGAATTGAGGAGTATTGTAGCAACTCGACGACTTGCCGAGGGTCGAATCGAGGTTGTACAGGCCTTGCTGGATGGAACTCCTTCAATGATCGATCACCCTGACCTTCACATCGTGGAAGGGCGTTTGCATTTGGCTCGAGCAGACCGTACTCGTGATGGTACAGGAGACACTGACAAAATACTCCTGAGTGCTGCGATAGAATCATTCCAAGCCGCATTAAATCTCAACCGTGAGATGGGGGTTGCATGGCTTGGTTTGGCCCGCACCCAACGGTTGCTCAAGGATTTGGATCAGGCAAGTGAATCACTAACACGTGCACGGCGGCTCATGGGCGAAACTGATTCATCGTGTTCAATGGAGGCTGCAATGTTAGCAATTGATTTGGATGATGTTCACGCTGCAACTCGATACATTGATGCCGCTGAAATCCAAGGAAGTGGAGCAAAAATTGCCTATGTTCGTGGGAACATTGCCATCAAATCTGGTGATCTCGAACGTGCTGTTTCGATGTACTCTGAGACGTTGAATGAGAATCCAAAGCACATTCGAGCCCGACTCAACCGAATCAGTTGCCATCTTGAACTCGACCGGGCATTAGATGCGAAGGAAGATGCGAACATTCTGCTCTCATTAGCACCTGAACTGACTGTTGCTACCTATGCACGTGCTGATGCTCAATCTCGACTCGGTGAGTGGGAAGAAGCGAAAGAAGGGTTCCTTGCTGTTCTCAATGAAGCTCCACATCATTATCAAGCCTTAACCAAACTGGGAGCGTGTTATCTTGCACTTGACCGTCCTGAACGTGCTGAAGGGCCGATCAATGAAGCCCTTCGTTTGGCTCCGAACCATGCTGATGCTTGGCATCAGCGAGGAATGTTGTATGTCTCGTGGAAAAAGATGGAGGCTGCATTAAGTGATTTTGAGGCTGCAATTCGAGCAGATGGAAATAACATCCATGCACGGCTCCAGGCTGCAGCTATTCACCACGCATCTGATAAGCATGAACTGGCATCTGCTGCGTGGAGAGGTGTTCTTGCCTTGGACCCTAATCATGTTGTTGCACGAACCCGTCTGCAACAATGCGAACAGCATCTCGCAACGATGTGAGCATAAGCGAACACCTATCAATGGCTTTGTTGAGCCGACATCATGCCACTCCGTATCGGTGATATCGCGCCAACCTTTAGCCTTAGTAATGCAAATTCAAACATTGGCGGTAATTCCCAATCCTTGAAGGATTCAATGGAGAACAATGGATGTGTTGTTGTCTTCGAGTGCAATCACTGTCCGTATGTAGTCGCAAGTGTAGACCGCTTGAACGCCATGGCAGAATACTGTCAGTCGAACAACATCGGTTTTGTTGGAATCAATTCAAACGATCCTGACAACTATCCGGCAGATTCATTTGAAAACATGGTTAAAAGGGCTGAAAAAGGAATGCCTTACGCTTATCTTCATGATTCCACACAAGAGGTTGCGACGGCTTGGGGCGCTCAGCGAACGCCAGAATTCTTCCTTCTTGATGTCGATGGCGTTGTAACCTATCATGGACGTATGGATGACAATCCACGAGACCCAACGAAGGTTACGACAAGTGAATTGAAAGATGCAATCGAAGCAATGTTAGAAGGAAGAACCCCTAGCATTCAATCCACTGATTCCATTGGCTGTTCAGTCAAGTGGAAGTGATGGTCTGGCAGGTTGTATTCGTCAATGTGACTGGGACGACAACGACGTTTGTCGGAGTTGTGGAACCGATTATTCTCCACCAAAAAAACTCAGACCCTTTCATCTCGCATTTCCTGTAGACGACTTGGAAATAGCCAAAAACTTCTACGTTGATGTTTTGGGGTGTTCAACTGGGCGAGAAAAGGATGTTTCGTGTGTGTTCAACTTTTTTGGGCACCAAATCGTTGCACATCTCGTTCCGGAAATGCCTGATTTGACCACCAACCCGGTAGATGGGAAAGCAATACCTGCAATGCATTTTGGTCTCGTATTAGACTGGGATGATTGGCACCAACTCAAAGATAAACTTGAGAAAAAGGGTGTTGGCTTCGTTCATGAACCATACAGACGATATGAGGATCAACCTGGCTCCCAAGCTACCATGTTTATCGCAGATCCATGTGGTAATCACCTTGAATTTAAATCGTTCAAAAACGACAGTGCTATTTTTGATTCTGCTTGGTGATTACTCTTCTGCGAGTCCTTCTCGTAGTTGTTTGATTTCATCGACTAACACATCGAGTTGTGTTTGTATTTTTTGGAAAAGAAATGAGGTCTCTTCGAATTACTTTCGAGAGAGATCATAGATGAGTCGGTCATAGGCTTTGTTTCGTTGGTAATCATAGAAACCTAAGATAAGAGAAAAGAAGAGGGAAAATGAAAAACCAATGAGTGCGAAAAGCCCTTCTAAATCACCCAAAATAAAGCCCGCTATGAGAGAAATTAACGTTGCCACTTGAGGCCATATTGGCAAAGGCGGGAAGGGGATTTTGGATTTCTCCACAAGAGTTTCTCGTGCAGATTTGATGAGTTCCCCCCACGCAGAGTACTGTCGAATTGACAGTATGATGAAGCCAATACCGATTAGAGATGAGATGAAACACATTCCTCCGATATTGAAGATATCATCTGTTGTAAACAATATCGAGAATGGGATCACGATGAGGAAGAAAATGCCGGCTATCAACCACCATGGTTTTGGTTTCTTTGAACGAATATTAAGGTAAATTTTTGCCTCATATCGGAATGAGGGTTTGGCTTGGTTAGGTTGGTTTGAGGAAAATAAGTATTCATCGTCTCGTCCCATGCTACGACCTATTGCAGCATGGTTTAGAGATTGTTCCAAATCTCATGATTTTTGTTCGACCATTGAGCAAAGTATTGAGATAGAGATACGGTTTGGGCTCATTCATGGGGAGAGATGCTCGAAGGGCGCTCGGTCTGGTTTGCATCATGATGCTCGCCCCACTCGCAGGCTGTTTTGGTGAGTCAAATGACGATTCTAAGGTCAGTGTAGGTGACGTAACAATTACGCCAGAGAATTTGATTGGAGGAGTTTTCCAAGGACTGACAATCTCAGCAGACAAAGATCTCTCCGCATACGTACCATACCTCATTCTCAACAGTGACACACAGTTTGTCCAAAATTCAACTGTTGTTGATTTGAAAGCTGGTGAAAGCGTTCTACTCACTGTGCTAGCGCCACCTCGTACGGACACTGCAATCATTTTGGTTGGCGAATATGGGCGGGAAAGTTGGCCAATTCGTTCAATTGATGAGTCTTGGAAATCATGGTGGGAGCGCGGTGGTTATGAAATTAAATCTGAGCAAGGTATCTCACGTGTTGCAGGACTAAACGGTTCAATCGACACCGTCAATACAACCGTTTCGAATGGGGGTGCAGCGACGCCAATTCTACTCACTATTGAGCGCCCGCAAGCGCCCGGTTTTTCTGAATCTGAAGGAGGGCGTCATTCCACAGGTCTCGTTGATGGGAGGACTGTTTTCAATTACATCAACGTGATGTCGGACGAGACCCCTGATCCGACAGATGTGGCGGATGGAGCGGTAGGTTATCTCGATCGGTGGGCTGGACAAGGAAATGCTGCCTACGAAGATGCTGCTCAGTATCTTATTCAAACGATGGAAAATTTTGGTCTTGAGGTTATCACCCAACGGTTTGTGTACGACTCATTAATGACTGGTGCTCAAAATCCAGAGGCATACAATATCTGTGGATATCGTTGGGGAGAGGTTGACCGTGACAAATGGATGGTTTTCGGCGCTCACTTCGACATTGCCCCACCGATTAACGGCGGTATGCTCGACCCCCATATTTTCGGTAGAACCTACGGAACTCGAGTCGGTGCTTACGATAATACTGCAGGAACCAGTATGGTTCTAACCGTAGCTGAAGCAATGGCTGACTACAACACACGAAACACGATGGTGTTTTGTCTGTGGTCTGGAGAAGAAGGTGGAAAACGCGGTAGTGATTTCTGGACTGATTATTGGGTGAAGGAAGACAATCCAAATGTCGAGGTTACCAATTATGTGAATCTCGATATGGCTGGTGTTAACTGGCCTGGTGGAGGTGGTGCGCCGTGTGGAGACGGGCATGGTGGAGGTGAAGGAAACTGCGATCCTGAGCCACAAATTGACCCAGACGGTTACCCGAAAGACGAGGAAGTTTGGCCAATGCGTGTTTACATCGGACCTAGTCTTGACCACGATGTCATGAATCAACCAGGAATGGTCGGTCTTGCTATGTGGATTGGTTCTGACGCTATTGGAGTGGAGGAACAGATGTCTCCTTTGCTGGGTGAAGGATATGATGCTGAAACGTGGAAGGTCGATGATTGGATGGCAAAAGAACGACCAGAGATTATTGTCTATGAAGACACAACTGCACGGTCCGACCATGCCACATTCCAGGACAATTTGGGTACCGTTACCATGGGCTTTGGTGGACTGGTTGATGGTTACTGGTGCTACCACCAAACGTGCGATACCGTGGATGAAATGATCGATTGGATGGATACAACTGGAAAGGAATACGGTGAGGAACAAAGTGGAACGAGCAATCTTGTCGATGCGCTTGACACCATTACGTGGTGGGCTACATATTCCTTCTTCCATTTGGACCAAGATCCGATTCGGAATGCGTATCTGGATGCTTGATGAACCAAAATTTTTGCTTAATTTGAGGCATACAAGTTATATGCAAACGTCGCGAGGCGTAAGCATGGAAGATGGTCAAACACCCTTTACAAATTGGGTCAAGTCAAACGCCTCGACAGCAAATATGCTGTCAATCATTATGCTTATTTTTGCTGCTTGGGCAGCTGTTGAAATCGTTTCGAACGTGACAGGGAGTGAAATTCCTCCAGTCACTGGCATGGAAACCAATGACAGTTCCAAGGATACCCAACGCATCAACAATGGTCTTATCGTTGGTTTGGGTGCTGTTGCAGGAACAATGGGGCTCGTACTCCAACTCCTTATTCCCCGGGATGGGTCTGAAACGGTTGTCGAATCCACTCCAGAGGAAGATGAAGAAATCGATGAAGTCGTTGAGACAATGATGGATGAAGTTGAAATCGAAGTCGAAGAAGAGTCTGAGGAAATCGAAGTCGAAGAACCTGAAGATGATGCATCCGATGAAGAGGATAGTATTGAAGAAGAGGACGAAGTCCCTGAAGATGAAGGCGACGAGTCTGCTGAAGGTGAAGAACCCGAAGAAAAGGAAAAAATTCCTGTAAAAAAGAAGAAATTTTGAGGTGGAAATAAATGTGGGAACATAGAGCAGTATCGCATAAACAATTCAGAGAAAGCGGACGAATTACTCCAACTGAAACATATGTTCAGTTGATGGATAAGGTTGAGGATGCGGTTAAGGAAGCACAGAAAATGCCATTTGACCATGAAGAATTTCTCAAGTACATTCCTAGACAAGGTCCGTGGGAACCGATTCATGAAACAGATGATACAAAAGGCGATCCTCGCACAAGGTACATTGGCCCTGGTCG
>MDSV01052762.1_pt1 | contig 23808 bp, 22 predicted proteins | sample 810851 | NCBI WGS metagenome assembly MDSV01 (sample SAMN05326640, study PRJNA326480) | marine metagenome | isolation source: seawater | place: Atlantic Ocean: North East | collected 2012 | reverse complement strand
CTAAGGAGTACGGAATCCGTGGCTTCTAGATAGTGGCGGAGAGACAGGGATTCGAACCCTGGAAGGACTTGCATCCTTGCCGGTTTTCAAGACCGGTGCATTCGACCACTCTGCCATCTCTCCATTAATTAACTAATATTATCTGCTGGTCAGGATGTATAATAATCAAAATAAATTAATATTCAATATTTATAAACAAGCAATTTTTTAATTATGTATTAAAATATAAAAACTTAATTATAATTTATCCAATAATATTCATTCACCCTTTTTATATATGAGTTGGTTTAGCTTAACAGAGATATTAGTAGTCGTTGGTATGTGGCTATTAGTAATTATACTGTATAAAAAATGGAAGTAATTTAGGAAACTTACCTCGTGAAAAAGTATAAAAATTTTAAGGCCTTTGTTGTTGAAAACAAGAATAAAATGGGCATTAAAAACATTGATATAAATTCCCTCGATCAAGGAAATGTAATTGTAAAGGTATCTTACAGTAGTTTTAATTTCAAAGATGGCTTAGCAATAAATGGGAAAATACCAATATTTAAAAAATATCCAATGATACCAGGTGTTGATTTTTCTGGTACTGTAATAGAATCTGATTGTGAACTTTTCAAGCCCAAGCAAAAAGTTATTTTAAATGGATGGGGAGTTGGAGAAAAACACACTGGAGGCTTTTCTCAAATAGCAAGGGTTAATTCGAAATGGTTAATAAACCTACCGAAAAACATCTCTGAGAAAGAATCAATGATTATTGGTTCTGCTGGTTATACAGCTGCATTATGCGTAATGGTGATTCAAAGCAAAATAAATCCAAATGATGGGGAAATACTTGTTACAGGCGCATCTGGGGGAGTAGGTAGTATAGCCGTAAATTTACTTTATAGACTAGGTTTTAAAGTTGTTGCTTTGAGTAACAAGGACGAAAAATATTTAAAAAAGTTGGGTGCAAAAAAGATTTTGAAAAGAAAAGACTATATAATTAATAGAAAACCTCTAAATAGTCAAAAATGGGTGGCTTCTATTGACACTGTGGGGGGAGATATTCTATCAAACATAATAAGTGAAATTAAATATGATGGTATAGTAGTTTCAACTGGGTTAGCCAAAAGTCCAGATTTATCTACAACTGTTTATCCCTTCATTCTCCGCAATATAACTTTATCAGGTATTGACTGTGTATACGCCAACAAAGAAAAAAGAGAAAAAGCATGGCAGCTCCTTGAAGAAACTTTAGATTTTAAAATGCTGGATATAATAAAAAATGAAAAAGGTCTTCAAGATTTAGTAAATTTGTCACAAAAAATAATAAAAGGCGAAGTAAAGGGAAGAACTTTAATTAATGTTAATTTATAAATCAAATATTGAATAAATTAGATTTATAAAAGTAGATTTAAAAAAATAATAAGTATATGGCTAAATTAAATAATAAGATTTGCTTTGTAATACCTTGTTATAATGAGGAAAATAATATCAATGATACAATCCTCGAAATCAAAAAAGTAATAGAAGAACTTAGTATAAAAAACTATGAAATTATAGTAATTGATGATGGAAGCACTGATAATACATATATAAAAGTTAAAAAAACAAAATTTTTAAAAAAATTTAAACTCAAAAGAAATTTGGGTATTGGAGGCGCCTATAAGTACGGTTTAAGTAAATCTGATAGTAGATATATAATTATGATTCCTGGCGATAATTCTCATCCAGCTTCAAGTATAAGTCCGATTTTAGCCATTATGGGTAAAAAAGATATTATTATTCCATTTACATTAAAAAAAGGCCAAAGAAGTTTTTTTAGGTATTATTTGTCAAAAATTTTTACATTAGTAGTCAATTTTATTTTTAATATGAATATTAAATATTATAATGGTACAGTTTTGCACAAACGTGACTTACTTAAGAAAATTAAAATCAACTCAAACGGATTTGATTATCAAGCTGAAATTTTAATAAAATTAATAAAACAAGGTCATACTTTTGAATTCATAAAAGTCAAAATAAATGAAAGAGAAATTGGAAAGAGTAAGGCTGTAAGTATTAATAATACTTTTAAGATAATTAAAAATTTAATTCTAATAAAAAAAACTCTTCAAAAAAGATAATATAAAATTTAAGATTTTTTAAATATGCTTTTATAAGATAATTTATGATAGATAAAAATGATTATAGTGACATTACACAAAATTTAAGAGAAATAAGTGAAGAAGCTTCACAAAAAATTTTAGAGATATATAATTCAGAATTCAAAATTAACTATAAAAGTGATAATTCACCATTAACTTTAGCAGATACAGAATCTAATAGGATTATTTGTAATAAACTCAAAAAGAAGTTTAAAAAAATTCCGATAATCTCTGAAGAAAATAAAGTTAGAAATCTATCATCAGACACTTTTTTTTTAGTTGATCCACTTGATGGTACAAAAGAATTTATCGCAAGAAATGGAGAATTTACTGTAAATATTGCATTAGTTATTAAAAATAAACCTAAGTTAGGAGTTATTCAGATTCCTGTAAAATCAACACAATATTTTACTGACGGAACTTATTCTTATAAATATAAAAAGGCATTAAAAAAAATTTCCTCATATAGTAAAAATAAAAAAATTAGAGTAACTATAAGCAGATCTCATTTAGATCAAACCACTAGAAAAATTTTGGATGATTCAAAAAAGTTTTCAATAATCAAAGCTGGTTCTTCCTTGAAGTTTTGCCTTATTTCCGAAGGAAAAGCAGATATTTATATAAGAAATGGAAAAACTATGGGATGGGATATTGCTGCAGGAATTGCTATTTTAAATAATGCTGGCGGCAGCACACTTAACTTTAATTTTAAGGAAATAAAGCTGAATAAAAAAACATTCATTAACGAATCGTTTTTTTGTTTTAAAGAACAAATTAATTTCAATTCATTGAAATCAATAATAGATCAATATAAAAAATAATAATTTGTTTCAAATAAACTTAAAATAGGAATTTGAAGATGATGTAAAAATTTTAGAAATAAAAGATTTAGCAATCAACTTTATAAATTTAAAATTAATAAAGATTAATTTTGAAAAAAAATTTAAGTAAAGAGTTAAATTTTCACCTTGATCATTCATTTAAAATTATCCTAATTAACAAGTTTATAAAGGTTCTGCTGCGAAGAGACTTTTTTAAAAATTAAATCTAAAATTATTTGATCATTAATTTTTATGTTATCAATTTTGTCTAAAATAATATCCATAATATCATTTTTGTGATTTAAAGCTTAACTATACAAATTTCATTCCAAACACTGGCATATTATTTGCTAAATCTTTGGATGCAATTTGAAAAACATTCGATTGAATATGAAAAGAAAATTAAACCAAAAGGTTTGTGGTTTTTTGGTTTATCTGGTTCAGGAAAATCGTATGCTTCAAATTATATGAAAAAATATATTCCTAGATCATTTATAATAGATGGAGATGAAATTAGATCTAATATAAGTTTTGATCTGGGTTACTGTTTAAATGATAGAAAAAAACAAGTTAAGAGAGTCTTTGGGCTTGCAGTAATATGCATAAATCAGGGTTTTTTTCCGATCATTTCTACAGTTTATTTTGACAAGAAATTAACAACTAATCTTAAGAAAATAGGAATTGACCTCATAGAAATTAAAAGAAATGGTAAAGTCGTAAATCTTAAAAATATTAATAGAGAGAATGTTGTTGGAAAGGATATAACTCAAGAAAAAATAATGTGTAATGAAATAGTTAACGATTTAAATTTTAAAAGGAAGTTGAAAGGTTTATTATAATGAAAAATATTAAGACTAATTGGGATTATTCTCAACTTGCAAAAAATTATGATCATAGAGCCGAATATGATTCATCTTTAATAAAAAAGGTTCTTAATGATTTTGGATGCAAAAAAAATTTTCCTGTTGCTGATATTGGAGCAGGAACCGGAAAGCTTACCAAACAACTTCTCAAGCAAGATTTAATTGTAAGTGCTGTTGAACCAAATTTAAATATGAGAAAATTTGGAATAAAAAATTGTAAAGATTTTAATAAAATTAATTGGTCTGCCGCAACGGCAGAAAACACAGGCCTTTTTGAAAAAAACATATATGCCGTTTTTTTTGGGTCTTCCTTTAATGTTGTAGATTATAAAAAAGTTTTCGGAGAACTAAAAAGAATTCTTATCAAAAATGGCTATTTTTGTTGCCTTTGGAATCACAGAGACTTACAAGATCCATTACAAAAAAAAGTTGAAAGCATTATAAAGAAATATGTTAAAAATTATAGTTACGGAGAGAGAAGAAGTAATGTTGTTCCAATTTTAAAAAAATCGAATTTATTTAAAAAAATTAAATTCCATGAGAAAAAATTTTTTCATTCAACACCAAAACAAAAATATATACAAGCTTGGAAATCACACGGAACACTAAAGAGACAAGCAAATAAAAGTTTTAAAAATATTATAGGTGAAATTTCAAAGGAAATAAAAAAAAATAATGAAGAATATATCAAAGTACCATTTAAAACAGTTGCATATTATGCTCAATTAAAACATTAATACACTTAACTGTTCAAATTAATAAATTTGTACACTAAATAACTTTTACCTTTGTGATAGTTAAAAGAAGGATTAGAATTTATTTATTTGTTTATGATTAATTTAAAAAAAAATTTAAACATTCTTTTAATTCCAAACCTTGTTTCTCAGTATGATTTGAACCAATTAAATAAAATTAAGCAAACTTTTTTAAAATTTGAAATTGATTCTCATATTTTCAACATTGATTATTCTGAAGAAAACTTAAAAAACTTTTTAAAGATTAATAAATTTAATATAATTTTTGCCGTTAACAAAAGTCGTCCAGTTTGGTTGAGTAAGAAAATACGATTTATTAGCTGGTTTCAGGACTTTTATTATAACTCTGATGATAAACTTGAGAGTTTTCTTGAATCAGATATTGTTTATTTTTATGCCTCTCCTGAATCCTTTGGTGTAAAAAAAAAAATTAAATGTTTCCATTCAATGTTGTATCCGGGCATTGATAGTAATCAAATAAATTCAATCATTGATGATTTTGGAAATAATTATCGAAAAATTGACAATTACCAAATACTTGATTTTTCTATTTGTGGGTATATGCCAGCTGCATTATTAGTACCTTTTTTTGAGTTGCATTTTAGAAACTATAACTATGACGAAAAACATTTTAACGACAATATTATTGAGGGGTGGTTTACAAAACTAACTGATGCTAACGAGAAAAAATATCCGCTAGAATCTTATAAAAATCTTTTAGTGGATTTACAAGTAATTGTAGAAACAAATTATGATCCTTTATCAGGATATTTAGATGTCAAAAAAATTGCGTCAAAAGTAAAAAAAAGAATTCTTAAAATGTTTAACTACATAGATGCAGAAATTTTTAATCAAATAATACCTTTTTTTACAACAGAATACTCAAGATTTTTAGATAGAATTGAATTAGCAAGGTTGCTTTCTAAACACTCAACTAATTTTGGGTTATTTGGAAGAGAATGGACAAATTACACTGAATTTAAATCATTTAGTAGTGACAATATTTCCAATGAAAAAAGATTATTTTCTATATACAAAAAAACAAAAATAAATCTCTATAACAACACACATGGTTTAGGAATGCATTCTAAAACTTTTGAAATAATGATTAATGGAGGTTTTTTTGCGTTACCAAAATCAAAAAAAAATTATTTGAAGGGGGGGATTAATCAACATTTCAATGAAAACGAACATTTTGTAACATTTTCACCAGAAAAGTTTGGCGATTTAATTGAAAATTGGATGTTCAATACAGAAAAGAGAATTAATATTGGAAATAATGCCAGAAAATTGGTTATAAGTGACCATACTTGGGAAAAAAGGATTGAGAAAATTTTGAGAGATTTAGATAAATGAAAAAATTCAAGTTCTTATTAATTCCTAAGTCAAATAACTTTAGAGAAATAATAAATATAAATGAAATTAGCTATCAACTAAAGAATTTAGGACACAATTGCTTTACCTTAAAATCTCAAATTAGTGACGATAATTTAAATTTTATTTTAGAGGAAGAAAAATTTGACTTTGTTTTTAGAGTTAATCAAGGAAAACCTAAAAATATCAATAAAAAAGTTAGGTTTATTTCATGGGTTAGGCAAATTTCAGATTTAAAAGAAAGCTTGGATAATTTCAATGATAACGATCTTATTTACACATTAAAAAAAACAATCAACAACCATAAATTAAAAATAAATCAACTTTTACCAGCAGCTAACAACTTCAATAACATTCCAAAAGTGGGAGATTATGAGTTAGAAACAAATAGACTAGAATCATTCCAAAAAATAGATATATCTATTCTCAGTAACTACAGTCAAGTAGATTTGTTTAATGGTAATAAAGGGCTTATAAATAATAAAATAGATTCTGACAGACATAAAAAACTTCACAAACTTCTAAATAATGTTGATGAGAAATATAAAATATTAATTTTCAGCTTAATTAATTATTCAAATCTTGTTATAAATAAAAATATTCACTATCAAAGTGAGATTAATAACTTTAACTATTTTTTTGAAATCTTCAAAAAATCAAGATTTAATTTACTTTTTGAAGATGAATTTTTAGATTTCAACAGTAACTTTTTTAATATATTGTTAGTTCAGGGTATTTTGTTAGCAAACAAAAAAATCTGCAAAAGTTTTGAAAATTCAATAAATAATAACTTTAATCTTTCAGACTTAGTATTTTTTTTTAACACAGAATTAGAGATTAGTAACATAATTAATAAGTACTACGAAGACTCCGATCATAGATTGAAAATTGGAAAAGAAGCTTCTAAGTTCGTATTGAAATGTCATACATATAAAAATAGAGTTGACCAAATTTTAGAGGATTTAGATTTATAGCTTTAGTTTAAAAGATTTTTATTAATAATTGTCAAAGAATTAAGAATTTTTATCAAATTAAATTTATTAAAAAGATTATTAGTAAGATTTTAAAAGCAATTAATAAAAATGACAAAGAGTCTATCAAAGTGCCATTTAAAACCTTTGCATATTTTGCTGAATTAAAAAATTAGTCTTCATTGCATTTTCAGCAACAGATAAATCTTTTTCGCTATCAATTTCCATCCAAAATTTATCAGTTTTTAGGTGATATAAATCTATTATTTTTTTATTTATTGCCATATTTAAAAATTTAGTAAAATCGATTTTTTTATCTGCACAAGAAAAATAAAATTTTGAAAGTTTTTTATAATCATTTTTCATTAATTTAGAAATACCCATAAACTGATATTGAGGTAGTTTTTTTTCAATTTTCTCACCAATCATAGTAATTTTCTTATTATTAAATTTTAATTCTTCTGCATCATTTAAAATTTCATTTTTATTCATCCTTTTTTTCCAAAGTTTTAACCAGTTCTTATAAATAGGAATTGTACTCCGTGTGCATTTATTGAGGATTTTTAGGATATTTAAATCAAATATTATATCTGAATAACTAATAACAACATCATCTTTAACGTATTTATTACATATGAATAAACTTTCAACCATATTTGTTGAGGAAAAATTTAAATTTTCTATAAAAATTAAATTAGGTATATCTTTTAAATAATTTTGTAAGATTTCAGATTTGTATCCTGATATAAAAATTACCTCCTTATAAAACTTAAAAATAGGCATAATGTATGAAATAATTGCATTATTACATACATTGACTAAACATTTAGGTTTATTTCTTGTATATTTACCAAGCCTTAACCCTCTACCTGAAGCTAAAATTATTAACTGCATAAAAACTTTCTAATAATTTTCTTATCACTTAATTTAAAAGGTAAGTGTCTTTCAGGGTGCCACATTAACCCAATTATATTTAATTTTTTATGTTTAAAACATTCCACCGATTCGTCATGAGCGATACAAATTGTGGATAGTTCATTACCTAATTTTTTTATACCATAATTGTGATAACTATTTACAAATAATTCCTTATTTTCAGTGTTTCTCAAAAATATTTTATGTTTTTTAATTACATGATTACTTAATTTTGTTAATTTACTATTAAAATAATGGGCAATAAATTGAGCACCATAACATATACCAATTACTGGGACATTTTCCCTAATGGCTTTTTTTAAATAAAAAGAATCTAGATTTGTTCTAATCTTGTGTTCTTTCTTTTTATTATAATTAGAAAGCTCATTTCCCCCTGAGATGATCAGAAGATTAAGGTTTAATTTTTTTTTTTCAGAATATAAAATTTCACAGTTAGCTTTTGGATAAAGAAATTTCATAAACTTAATAAGATTTATATCTACTGAAAACTCATATTCAGTGCAGTTTTTTTTAATTTTAGGTACTATTCCAATAACCATTTTATTGTGTGATAGTTTTATTAAAGAAATCTAGAGTAATTTGCTTCGAGTTGATTACTTTTTCATACGTATTGCTTCCAACCCCAATAACCGCAGGTATTCCAAGTTCAGAACATCTTATACACATATGTGAGTTCGGCCCACCATATTCAGTAATAAGACCTTTTATATTTTTAGTAAATATGAAATCGTAACCAGGATCAGCACTCTTAATACATACAATTTTATTATTCATTTTTTTACTGAAATTTTTTTTATATAAAGGAAACACATCGCCTCTTATATTTTTTTCTCCAATAAAAGATGGCTTTTGATCTGTTTCAAATATTGAATAAATATCTTCTTTATTAATTATATTGTTTGGAAGTGGTAGATTTTTGTTAAAATTGAAATTTAATTTATTCTCCTTTATATTTTCATTTAAGGTTTTTTTGACTTCACTTACAGTAAAATTATTATAAAGATTTTTAATAACCTTTATATCAATATAACAAAGATCATTTTTTGGAATATTAAACTTTCGTCCGATTTCTTTAATTTCACAAAAAATCAACTCAATGGATTTGGTAAAAAAAAATTTTGAATTTTCTCTGTGAATTATACTTTGTTCTAAAAATTTAATAAAACTATCGGTTGTAATTAAAAGATTTAAATTTTCCAAACGTTTGTGAATTTTTTCTTTTTGAACACTAGAAAATTTAAATTTTTTATTTTTCACCAAATTATTGGTGTTAGTTTTATTAAAATATGAATTATAATTTTCATTATAACTTAACGAATTTATATCATAAGTGCTAGGTCTTAAATGTCCAAATTTTTTTAAAAATGCCTTTTTTGATTTTTTATTAAGTTCATTAAGCATTCTTGAGGTTGTGGTTCTTAAAGAATTTAAATATAACTTTTTTTCATTTTTAGTTAAAATATTATCTTCAACCATTGAATTTAAAAAATTCATTGAAATAAAAGCACATCTCGCGATATTAGCAAATGGAAAAGTACCGTAATTTTTACAAATATTTATATAATTATAAATTTTGTTAATTGGATTACCTTTAGAGTATTTAATTCTATTAAGTAAGACTTCAATTTTTTTGTATTTCTTAATACTTTTTTTTAAAATTTCAAATGAATTGTTGGTAATTTTTTCAAGTTCTTTGATAAAAATTTTTATTTCATTCTTATTGAAATTTTTTTCAAAAATCTTTATTTTTTTATTTGTGCTAAAATCTACGTTTGCAATTATCAATTCACTTTCAACTTTATCAAAATAAAAGTCTGGCTTTTTTTTATATTTATTCAAATAAAAATTGACTAACTTATTTTTTAAATTTTCATTTAAATTATTTGGTAAAAAAGAATTAAAGTCAGCTCTTAGATCAATAAATGGGGTACCTAGAAAATTATACATTAATGGTGTTTCACCTAAATCACAATAATTAAAATATGCTCTACTTTTTGACCATACGTAATCAGTAATTAACTCGCTATATAGTGAATAAGATAGGTTATTGGGTTTGGTTCCTATTATTTCAGCAGGATTCCAGTCAGTCATTGTTGAGTAAATAGTTGATTTACCTTTTAAAAAGGAATTGTCATTTAAAATTTTATTAAGTTTTTTTTCTAATAGCTTATAAGATAAAAGTACCTTTGAATCTTCATTATTTTTTTTGACATTCAACTCTCTTACCTGCAGCAAATTGATTTTTCCTGATGCTGATATAGAAAATTCTATATCTAAATTATTAAATCTTATGCATTTCTTTAATTTTTTGATGAAATAATGAATTTTATCAATACCAAACTTTTTTGTTTTAGGTTCATAAGAATTTATATATTTGAAAACAAAACCATTTTGTTCCCCTGAAGTTATCAGGTTAGTTTTATTTCCAAGTGTAAAGTTTATAGTGGTGAATGGAAAACCATTATTTTGTTCTCTGGTAAATATTACTCCATTCAGCTTAGAGTCAGTTATCATTCTTTGAATAAAAAATTTCTCTTTTATTCTGTTTATTGGTTCGTAACTGTTTATTACTTTTTTTGTAGCTGATATAATACTTTTTTTTTTTACATTAACATTCAATTCACTATGGTATTTACCGGCATTTGAGCTAAAATTGTCTTCATTGCTACTTGAAGATCTAATTGCGACTTTTTCTGATTTAAAGCTTGTTTTTACCTTTTTAAAAACTAAATCACTATTTTTTTCAAACATTTCTACATCAAAAACAAGAAATTTAGGGACTAAAAAAGATTTCTTAGATCTGTTTAAATTTTTAATTTTATTAGGTAAATTATTCATTGCATCAAGTCTGCAAAAAATATGCCTTAAAACATTATAATTTGGAATTAATATTGTTTATAAAAGGCCTAAACAATATGTCAAGTAACATAGACACTAGGATTCTTTATTTGTTCTTCAATAGATCAACAAACTTAGCTTTTCTAACATTCATTAAAGCTTTTATCATACCTAATCTTATTAAAAAAAAAAACTTTAAGAAAAGTATTATTCTTGAAAGTAGGACAAATGTATCAAATATGATTATTCTTTTTTTTTTTAGTCCTTTTTTTATTTTAAAAACAAAACTATTAACCTGTCCTTTTTTAAAATTTCTAACATTTTCCAATTCTATATTTATATTATCACTTAAATCATAATGAATAATTACTTCAGCAGTCTTATTTACTCCAATTTTTTTTTCAATTAATTCATTAGCATAGTTTCTGAATAAACATTTAGTTTTTATATTTTCAATTTTTTTTAGATATATTAAATATTCATTTGATCTAAAAATTTTATAAGACATTAAAAATTCTAGTGCTAAAAACTTTGAGGGTAACTTTAATAATTCAGATTTAAAAGGTATTAAAAAACATACAAAGAAAACAAAACATTCCAAAACTTTTAATAAAAAATTAGGTTTTTTTTTATATCCCCAGACCTGTCTTTTTTTTGAATTTAAAAAGTCTACTCTAATTACATCTAATTTAGATAAAAAAGTTAATTTTTCGTTGATCTTATTAATGTCAAAACCACTTAGTTGTCCAGATGCAGGTTTATTCCACCACTGTTTTCCATTAAAGGTACTTTTCAAAAGATTTTTTTCAAATGGAATACTAAGCCATTTGCAAATTAATTGCATAGTTTTTTTTGGACTTTCGTGCAAATCTTCTAATCTAACAGCCTTAAATTGACAAGACTTTTCATTAAAGTAGGGATTATCACCAAAAACTTCGATGTCTCCATCAACTCTAACTTTATTTAAGATTAAATGTCTTATTTGAGACTCTGGGAGAGGGTGTTTTAGATTTAAATTTAATTTAATATGCCTTTTGATTAATGAGTTTAATAAGACTTTTGGATCTCGTATTGTATATAAAAACTTAATATTTGGATAATCTTCAATGGCATATTTAGCAATTTGCTTTGATTGGGTATGAATCGGAAATAAAATGTACAAACTATTTTTGTTAATATTTCTTTCAAGAGTTAATGCATAGGCAATATGACAAGCTTGTAAAAAAGTTTTTCTGGATGGCCTTGAATCAAAATCAATCAATAATAAAGATAAAATATTTGTAAATTTTTTTTTGTCAATTACTGCAATTTCATTTGCTTTTTTACCTAATCTGTTTAGCCCATTATCAACATCTGTTTTATCAGGATCAAACCAAGGCAAAGATTCAATAAAAAATTCAATTAAATTACTTTTATTCAATGATAATGAATTGTTCCAAATTTTAAAAATCTCTCTTGAATATAAAGCTGGAGTACTAAGGATATTTGAATGACCATCTAGTAAACTTTGAAGAAAAATAGAGCCACTAGACATATAATTTTGGACAGCCAACATATTGTGTACGTTAAAACTTTTAATCATAAAAAAAACTTTTCCTCCATTTTTTTATAATTTTTTGTAGATCCTTGTTTAATAAATAGTCAGGTATCTTTTTCTTTTTTTTTATTAAATTTCTAATAATTGAACCTGAAATTAGGCTTGTGGCATTTTTATTAAAAGAATATTTATTATTTTTTTTATTAAAACTCAGTGTTTCAAAAAAAATAATATTTATTCCAATATCACCAATCTTACTGAAAAAGGTTCTGGGATCTTCATTTAAAAAATTATTATTGAAACCAGTATGATCTCTTCCAACTATAAAATGTGTACAACCCAGATTTTTTCTGCAAATAGCTGTAAATACAGCTTCTCTTACCCCTGCATATCTTGAATATATATCAAGGCTACAAAGAATAGCCTTTTTATAGTGGACCTTAGATCGTAATATCTCAGAATAAGATTCAATTAAAAAGTCATTTTTAAAATCACCTTTCTTTTTTAAGCCAACTGCTGGACTAAGCATAAGTCCATCTGCATTTGAAAGCTTTATTGCCTCTTTTTGAATAAAAATATGTCCTTGATGTGGTATATTCCTTGTATGAAAACCAATAATGTTATGCCAACCTTTTGTATATATTAATTCTTTTGATTTTTTGGGAACTACTTCAAATCTTTGAAAAGTAAAGTTACTAAATTGTGGACTTGTAATTTTTCCGGATATAAAGTACTCACCTCTACTTTTTAGACTCTTTATGCCAGGATGATTCAAATAATCAGTTGAGAACCATTTTTTTAACAATTCCTCACTATCTATTTCAAATAAAGAATCAACTTTAATAGAACATAATATTTTTTTTTTAGAATTTAAAATATTATAATACTTGTTAATTTTAATTTTTCTATTTATTGGAAGAACAATTGGTAAAGTCCAGATATTTCCATCTAACAATCTATTTTTATTCAATACAGATTTTATTTCTGTGAGAGACATAAATCTATCGAGTGGTTTATAAGTTCCAAAAACAATTTGTTTTACATCAGATTCTGCAAATTTATCAATTATGATCTCATCAAATTTTTTTATTGTATAGACTGTATCTGACGATTTTTTATTTTTAAATGAAGTTTTAAAAGATTTAAAGATTCTCTTTATAATAGAAGCGGACTCGACTGGATATTTTCCAACAGCTGTTTCAGCAGCTAATACCAAACCATCTACCCCATCAATTAACGTATTATAAATGTCATTGATCTCAGCTCTATTTGGAAATGGATTATTAATCATGGATTCTAGAAAATTTGTTGCAACAAAAATTTTTGTTTTTTCATCTTTGGCAATTTTTGTAATTTCTTTTTGAATTATAGGAATGTCCTCAATGTTAAATTCTTTTGAAAGATCTCCTCTATCAATTAATATTGAATCTGCAATTTTGCATATTTCTTTACAATTACTAAAACCTATTTTATTTTCAATTTTTGCAATAATTTTTGCACCCTTAGGTACTAATTTTTTCATGTTAGAAACATCTTCCATTTTGTTGCAGAAAGATAATGCGTAATTTTTGATTTGTTTTTTCCTGGTTATTTTAAATGCTGATATATCTTTTTTAGTAAAAGGATTTAATTCTATAGACTTATTTATTGAAACACCCTTATTTGAGAGTATTGATCCTTCATTTATAACTATGACTTGTATAGTATTTTTTTTAATTTTTAAAACCTCCACAACAACAGCATTAAAATCTATAAAAACTAAGTCACCTATCTTAAATTGATTAAAAGATACGTTAGGATAAAAATTTATAGAATTTGGATTTTTTTTAAAATCAAAAAAAATATCTATTATTTTACCTTCTTCAAGTTTTACCTTTTTTTTTAATCTTGTTCTGACTTGAGCACCTTCGGTGTCTATACAAATGGGAACATTTGTATGATTTCTTATCAAATCGATAGTTTTTTCAAGATCTTTAATTTCTGTATGAGATAAATTTATTCTAAATAAAGAAACACCTAAAAGTTCTAATTTTTTTAAAACCTCTTCATTTAAGGATGAGGGTCCAAGGGTTGAAAGTAATTCCATATACAAATACTAGTAATTTATTTATAATACAAATATATTGGCATTATATCTGCAAAACTTAAATATATGTTTAAAGAAATAATCAACGACCCATTTCCTCATACTATAAATAAAAAAATATTCTCAAAAAAACTATGGCAAGAAATTAATGAAAACTGGCCAGACAAAAAGTTTTTTGAAACTTATGCAGATGGTCATAACAGAACAAAGAAATGTTCGGGAAGATTTGGGTTTTATATAATGGGTTATTCAGCTAACAATTTTTTTAAAAAAAAAGGTTATAAAAACAAATTTTGGAAAAATTTTTCTGATTTCGAATTAAAAGATAATATTAAAAAAAATATTTTTTATTTTTACCATATTTTAGAAAAAGATTTGAAGAAGTTTATGATAAAGTTGAATTACAATCTTTTGCTGTTTTAGTTTATACTAATAAACAAATAAAAGTTAAAGTTCATACTGAAAATCCATCAATACTTATGTCTGGCTTAATATATAAAAACACTAACCTTCATACTAACTCCGGAACTACATTGTATAAAGCCATTAAAGAACAAAAAGACTCAGGTGTTAAATTTTTAAATTCTAGTAACTTTAAAATATTTAAAACAATTCCATTCAAAAATAATCACGAATTATGCTTTATTAAAACAAACAATTCCTTTCATGGTGTAGAAAAAACGTTTATCGAAAATAATCAGGAGAGATGTTCTATTAACTGGCATTTAAGATTAACAGATAAGTCAATAGAAAAAATATATAAAATTAAAAAATTTAAAGACTTTGCACGATCAAAGGGAATACATGAAAAAAAAATACTTTATCAATTAAATAAAATGGAAACAGAAGAACTAAATTTTAAACCTGCCACAAATTATGAGAGAGAAATGATTGAAAAAAGTTTTATTTAGTTATCTAACAGATCTAAAAATTTACCTAATTTATCATCACATTGTAATTTATCAGCTAATAAGGCATTCCTATTAGAGAAAATAGGAAATTTAACATTATTCATTTTTAAATTTATTTTATTTTTTAATAAAAAAATTTCTACTTTTTTCATCTCTTTTTTTGGATTTTCAACTAATTTCTCATAATTAATTGTATGAATAAAATTAATTTTGCTAAGTTTAAATATTTTATCTTTTTCCTCTTGTAACTTTATTACTTGTTCATAAATTTGGTAATAAGGATCTTTAATTTTTTTTATATTCTTATCTTTTGTTAACGCACCATAAAATTTATGGATTGATCCATATTTTTTTAGTCTGGCATTAATTAATGATTTATAAATAGCCTTTTTCGATCTACATAAATTGAAGATAAATATAGGACCAATATTTTTTAAAAACAAGTCGAGATTACCATTAATATATGGGGTATCAAAAAGAAGAGGAGTCTTGTTAAATGATTCAGCAATAATTAGCTCTTTTTTTAAACCCAGCCAATCAATATTTTTTGTGACATGATGTTCTTCATTTTTTAATTTAAACCATTTTCTCCAAAACCACCCCCACTCATGTGGTTCAAGTGGTCCTTTTGTGTTCCCAAATTCTGATGAATAATTACTGTTGTATTTATTTTTTTTTCTGAATTTATTATGTAACATGTTTCCAAAAATTGGATTTTCGTAAAAAAAAGCTTTAATATTGGATACATAATTAAAATCAAATGACATTGTCAAAATTTGATGCAAAAGAGTTGAACCAGATCTTGGTAAACCTAAAATAAAAAAAGGATTAAACATAAATTCTTTATTAGTTCTATGTTCAATTGAGAACTTTTTTAAAAGAGTATTTATATCATCCGAAAGGTCTTCAATCATTCTAATTTTTTTTAGTCCAATTTCTTCCATTTCTAATTATATTTAAAGCGTTGTCAAAATTATAAAATAAAAGATCAATGATACTTAAATAGGGTAAATAATTATCATGGTTATAAGTTGGATGTTTGTATTCTTGCTGAAAAAAATTAATGTTTTCATTCTTGAATTTTTTAGGATCATATAAACCTATATCAACTCCAGTTTTTGATGCATAGAATTCAGTGGCTTTGATTTTTTTTAAAATTTTAATCAAGTGATCTTCTGCTGGTTTGCATTTACATTTTAAATCTTTTGAAGAGATCTTAAATTTCGTTTTTATTCCCAATATTGAACAAATCAATGTAATTAAATTAATATTAAATTCACTAACACTATCATTTTTAAAACTATAAATTTCATCTATTAAATTTAAAGTTTTTTTAAAGTACGGAGCCTTTTTATAACTTCTTTTTAATAAGTTTCTATAATAAAAAAAATCTGAATTTCTTATAACTTTGCAATCTCTTATTTCAGAGTTTAAGGAAGGTGTAGATACACTCATTGTAAAATTTATTTTTTCTCCAACTTCACTAGAAATATAATTTCTATTCATTCTTTTTGGTTTACTTCCGAAAGCCACATCATCAAGAAATACATAGATATCAACTATATCTATACACTCAAAATACCCTAACCATGGAAAAAAATTTGGTTGCTGGATAGCCACCTTTATTGAGTGTTTATCAATCATTAAATTAAATTGATATGTTCTTTTTTTGAATAAATATCTTTATTTTTCAACTTATGTAACAACCTATTCATTGGATGAAATCTACATCCAGCTGGACATTTACTTAAATCAAGGTTTTTTGATACTTTAACTATATTTTTTTCTAACACATCAAAACTGGTATCTAAGTCTCCAACAGGTATATGGTGGGGACCGCATCCCGTTATAACACCATCTTCATATATATTTACTCCAAAATATCCTGCATAACACCTATCATAATCTAAAATATTATAACCAAGATTCTCTGATTCAAATTGGTGTTCTCTAAAAAATATTTTAAATGAATTTGACTCATATTCTCTTAGTTTATCAATAATTTTTGAAACTTTTTGAGCATTTAAACTATTTTTTTCTATTTTTTCGTGTACGCTTCCTCTATCAAAAACGGGTTTAACTGAGACATAATCAACACCTATATCTTTTGAAATTTGTACACATTTTTCTAAATCAAAAATATTTCTTTGATGAGTGGCAAATTGAACTCCTACTGTAGGATTTTTATTTCTTCTTTTAAGTAATAAAGATTTTAGATTTTTAATAATCTTATCAAAATGAGAAGAAGATACATCATGTAGCGATGAATGGATTTCTTTTGAACCTGCATCAAGACTTATGCGTATGTAAGTAAAAGAACTTAATAGCTCATCTTCAAATCTATTTATTAGATAACCATTAGTGAAAACACCCTGATCTAAACCTAATTTATTTACTTTTTTAATAAGACTGGAGAATTGTTTATAAGCTAAAGGTTCACCATTACCTACATAACCAACACCCTTTAACCCCTTTTTTTTAGCACCTGCCAACCATTTTATGATTTTTTTGAAATCAATAGAATTTGAATCATCTTGTCTCCAATATGCTGTAGAACACCATAAACATCCATGATTACAATAGTTTCCTAGGCTTAAAGTAGCGGTAATTGGAAAAATATTTTCATCAACTTTGAAACCAGTAAGTTTTTCGGGATGATATATTAATTTATCAAAGCTTAAATAATTTATTGAGTCTTCCTCAACAATAGTTTTTGTAATCTTCTTTTGATTTTTAGATTTAAATTTTCTATTATCTAGCATTTATCAAATAACGACTTGGATTAACAAGATATTAATTTAATTATATTTATTATTCAGAATAATGCTAAGTTTTAAAAAATTTAATCTAGATTTAAAATAGCTTATTTATTAATAAAAAAATACTTTGGCATAAAATTTTCATAGTTTTTCCAAATGTATATACAAAATAAATCTAGTGAAACTTATGATTTTTTAACAAAAAATTATATTCCTTGGACTTTAGCTTCTAAAGAACTTGAATTTCAGAAAAAAATTAAAACAGAAGTCGAAAACACTGATTTTGTAGAAAATTTTTATAAAAATTCAAATTTGGTTATCAATAATTTTATAAAAAATGTCAATATAGATTCAAGAACATATAAAACTATTGTCTACATAACTGGTAAATGTTATCCGATGATTTCGCGTCAAGCCGAGTTTATGAGGGCAAATGGATACAAAACATACTTGATAAGTATGGAAACGTTATCTATTCAAAATTTAAAAATGATAAAAGAATCTTTTGATGAAATAATTCATGGATGCTTTTTTTTTCCAACACTAGGTAAAATTTTAAATTCAGTCCATCCAAGTTTTTTTCATGTTCAATGTTGGATGTGGCAATATCATCTAGGAAAATTTGTAATAGAAAAAAATTTAAAATCTAAAGTTATATCTGAATTTTATGATGTTACTGGTATGTATGCAAGTAGTGATGATCTGAGTATGGTTTTTCCAAAGCATCTTATTAAACAAGATTTTGAATATGAAAAGTTTATTTTTGAAAACTCAGATGGAATCATACATAGATATAAGGAAAGTATTTTTATTAATTATGCTAAAAGATACAAAAAAAGAGCAAAAATTTTAGAATTTCAACAATATCCAATTAAAATCGTGAAATCAGAGTATAAATTATCCCAAAAAAACCAAAAATATAAATTTGTCTTTTGCGGAACACTCATTCCCCCTAATGATCCTAACCACCCTTATGAAATTTTCAATCCAGCAGGATTATTTTATACATTTAAAAAAATTCTTCAAAGTGATCATGAAATAAATGTATATCAACCATTGAACTCAAATCTAGAATTTAATAGCTGGTTATTTGATTTAAAAAACAAAAGTTTTCCTAACACTCTAAAAATTCATGATTTTCTTCCAATTTCAGAGTTAATTAATGAAATTTCAAAATTTGATTTTGGTATAAATTTTCAAAAAATTGATATTAAGAAAACAAAAGTAAGTCAAGACACATATGAGGGGGCAATGGGAACTAAAAACCATACTTATCTTGAAGCAGGACTACCAATTATTGTTAACAAAGAATATAAATACCATGATGAAATAGTTACTAAAAATAAAATTGGCCTATCATTAAAATCCGAGGATTTATCAAATTTTAATTTTTTAATTAATAATGCAAATATTAAAGAATTGAAAAAAAATGTAAGAAAATTTAATATTAGAAATAGTTTAGACAAAAAAGGTAAAGACTTATTGTCTTTTTTTGAATCTTTATAAAAATAAAAATTTTAGACTATTTAAATGATTGATAATAATTTAGAAGCTGAGAAGAATAAAACTTTAAATCTTAAAGAATCTTTAGAGGGATTGGAGGTTATTAAATCAAACCCTGTTCGAATTAGTTTAAATTTGACTGGTAAATGTAATATCAGATGTATTTATTGTCATTTGACTTATGCAGATTATTTTTCTAAAGATGAATTTAGTATTGAGGATTTTGAAAAAATTGATTGGGCATTAAAAAAAACGTCACATTTAGTCTATTTTTCATCTACCGAACCATTATCAGCTACTCACTTCAAGGAAATATTTATTAATAGTAAAAAATATAAAACTGAAAATTATCTATCCACAAATGGAATTCAAATAACAAAAGAAATTGCTAAATTATTTGTCACAGAAGAATTAAATTTTTTGACAGTTTCATTCGGAGGATTAACTGAAAATACATTTATTAAAGCGCACAAAGTTAACAAACTTCAAGACGTACTCAAAAAAGTAGAATTAATAAACATTTATAAAAAAAAATTTAAGACTTCCTATCCCAAGCTAAGGATGGTTTTAGTTGTTATGAAAAGTAATGCCCATGAACTACCTTTAGCTGTTAAGATGGCAAAAAAATATAAATTTTCAGAGGGACTAAAAATTACGTATTTAAAAGCTTATCATGAGAATTTAATAAAAGAATTACCATTTAATAATAAGAAATATGTTCAAAAGTATGTTAGAGAGGCTCAAGAATTAGGAAAAAAAATAGGAGTAAAAGTTGATTTTGATGGTGGAAATTTTGATGAAACAGAAATTGATAAAAATGCTATTCATCATAGAAAATGCCTGGAGCCATGGCAAAGATTACATATTGAGGCTAATGGAGATGTTCACGTCTGCCCATCACCAAGAAATCAGGAGGTAGCAGGTAATATAAAAAAAGAAAAAGTGTCTAAAATTTGGAATGGTGAAGTTTACCAAAAATTTAGAAGAAGAGTAAATAGTAATAATCCACCAGAAGTGTGTAAAAGATGTACACATAATTTTCATAAAGTATTTTCAAGGCCTGATATTTGGAATCAAACTGATTTAGATTTAGGCATATATAAAAGAAAACAAGAATCATCTATTGAAAAACTGTTAAAAAAATATCAAAAATAATAATTTTTGTTATCTATTCTTCTTAAAGTATATAATGATTTATTGTAAGGTTTTTTAATTATATCAAATCTAGAACTTAGAAGTTTTCCAGATAATTTTTTAAAATTATTTTTAAGAATATTTTCAACAAGCTTTACACTTGAGTTTCCAGATAAGTCTTGTTTCTTTTCTTTTATTTTTTTTTGTAAGAGGGTATCGCGTAACTTACTGTCAACAGGGCCTGGAAAAATACCTAATATTGTAACACCTTCTTTTTTAAATTCTTTTGAAAGACATTCGGTCAATCCAGCCATTGCAAATTTTGAAGTTATATAGGGGCTTTTTTTGTCTGATATATTGTGCCACCCAACTCCTCCACCAAGTATATTAATAATTAATTTACTTTTTGATTTTTTTAACAAGGGAAGAAATATATTAATTGTATTAACTGCACCAAAAAAATTTATGTCAAAAACTTCTCTCCAAATTTTGTCAGATATTTTAGAAAAAGAATCAACTCTTCCAGGAACTGCTGCACAATTAATTATAATTTCAATCTCATTTGTCTTTTTTTTTACAAACTTAAACCAACTGTTTATTTTTGATTTTTTTCTTAGATCAACAGAACTGTAGTGAAATAATTTTGAATTTGAATTTATATTTTCTAATTTACTTCTTTGTTTAACTGGTATGCTTTTTGAACAACCAAACACTTTTTTATTTTTTTTTAAAAAATATTCAGCAAATACTGAACCTAATGTTCCGGTTACACCAGTAATCAAAATTGACATATCTTTTTATATAACATAGAAATCATAAAAAATAATAATAGCGTAATCAAATTTGTTAATATTTACTAAGAAAATAAAATCTTTTCTTTTTTCATTATTTCAACTATGAACTTTGTTACAGCTTTAATTCTTTTAAATTGATATGAATTTTCATGAATATTTATCCAATATTCTCTTTTAATATTAATTAATTCTGGTAGAACCTCTTCAAGAGAGTTCTCTTTGGACGCTATAAAAGAGTGAATTAAACCTAATCCCAATCCATTTCTAACAGCCAAGAATTGAGACCTTAAACTATTACTTCTAAAAACGACATTAAAGCTATCATTAATTTCATCAAAATAATTTAGCTCAGGAAACTCTACTAACTCATCAACATAACTTATAAACTTATGTTCACGTAAATCTTTTAAATCATTTATATTTGAACAAGATTTTAAGTAAGATTTTGAGCCGTAAAGCTTCACATTATAATCACATAACTTCCACGAAATTAATCTACCTTTTTTAGGTCTAGATAATGAAATTAATACATCTGTTTCTCTATTAGCTAAACTTCTAGATCTACTATCTGCTAAAAGTTCAATCTCAATCTCTGGATATTCCAAAAAAAAATCTTTTAAGTATTTTGTAAAAACTTCTACACCAAGTCCTTCTCCAACACTTACTTTAACTTTCCCTGTTACAGTAGGGTTGGATCTCATAAATTCATCGTTGACATTAAATATCTCAGATTCAATTTTTTCAGCATATTTTAATAGATTATGTCCCATATCTGTTAAAGAATAACCCTTTGGTGACTTGTAAAATAAATCTGACTTTAAACTTTTTTCTAGTCTAGCAATCCTTCTAGAAATAGTTGTTGGTTCTATTTTCAATTGTTTAGAGGCAATAATTAATTTTGAACATCTCGATAATGTAATAAAAGATTGAAGATCATTCCAATTAAACATAATGAAATTATAGAGTGTTATCAAAATAATAAAATGCTTTTTTGCATTTTTATAATTTAAAGTTTTATGTTGGAATGCAAAAAAATAAATATATTATGTATTTGTAATGAATAAAAAAATTAGCCACTTTATAAATGGAAAAAAAATTTATAATGAAGGAAAGAATATAAAAGTTTTCAATCCATCAACCGGTAAAATTATTAATTCTTTAAATTGCGCGTCCAACGATATCATTGAACAAACAATTGTTAGCTCGCTAAATGCTTTTAATGAATGGAAAGAATATTCTATAGCAAAAAGAACTGATATACTTTTTGAATATAAGATTCTATTAGAAAAAAATAAGGAAAAATTAGCTAAAATTATCGGTGAAGATTTAGGAAAAGTTTATGAAGATGCTTTAGGTGAAGTAAGAAGAGGCATTGAAAATATTGAATATGCATGTGGTATTGGTGAGGTTATAAAAGGAGAGTATAATAAAAATATAAGTACAAACATAGACTCTTGGAGTGAATTCTCACCGTTAGGTATAATTTTGGGAATAACTCCATTTAATTTCCCTGCAATGGTACCAATGTGGATGTTTCCATTAGCTCTTGCGACAGGTAACTCTTTTATATTGAAACCTTCAGAAAAAGATCCAATGGGTTCATTATTTATTACAGAGCTTTTCAATGAAACTAAAGCTCCAAAAGGTTTGCTTAATCTTGTTAATGGAGATAAGGATGTAGTCAAATCTCTAATAAATGATAATAGAATTAAAGCAGTAAGTTTTGTTGGCTCAACGCCTGTTGCAAAAAATGTTTATGAACTATCCACTGCATCTGGAAAAAGATGTCAAGCACTCGGAGGAGCTAAAAACCACGCATTAATACTATCGGATGCAAATATAGATTACACAACAGATCAATTGATATCAGCAGCTTTTGGCTCATCTGGTCAGAGGTGTATGGCACTATCTGTTGCCGTTGTTTCATCAGACATAAAAGAAAATTTTCTTAAAACTTTGCATAAAAAAGTTTCAGAATTAAAGTTTGGATTTGAAGATTTGAACCTTAATAGTTTTGGCCCCTTAGTAACCAAGGAACACCTTGAATCTGTTGAAAAAAATATCAAGATGGCAGAAGAGGAGGGGGCAAAAATTATCATTGACGGAAGGGACTTTATTAAACGAAAAAATTCTAACAATGGTTATTTCCTAGGACCAACTGTTATAGATCAAGTTAATACAAAAATGCAATCCTATAAAAATGAAATATTTGGTCCAGTTTTGCAAGTGATGGAAATGAAGGATGTATCAGAGGGTATAAGAATAATTAATAATAATGATTTCGGTAATGGTTGTTGTATATTTACCAGTAATGGTCATAATGCTAGACTTTTTGCTGATAAAGCAGAGATAGGTATGGTTGGAATAAACATTCCGCTCCCAGTCCCCTCTGCT
>MDSV01028841.1_pt1 | contig 23833 bp, 23 predicted proteins | sample 810851 | NCBI WGS metagenome assembly MDSV01 (sample SAMN05326640, study PRJNA326480) | marine metagenome | isolation source: seawater | place: Atlantic Ocean: North East | collected 2012 | reverse complement strand
TTGATTTAGTAGCAATGTGTGTAAATGACTTAATTGTACAAGGTGCAAAACCACTTTTTTTTTTAGATTATATTGCTGTAGGGAAATTAGATTTAAATAAAACAAAAAAAATTTTAAAAGGCATATTTAAAGGATGTAAAATATCTGGCTGTAAATTAATTGGAGGCGAAACAGCTGAAATGCCAGGAATTTACTCTAATAATAAATTTGATTTGGCAGGTTTCAGTGTGGGCATTGTTTCAAAAAAAAAAATTTTGGATAAACGGAATGTTAAAGAAAATAATATTGTATTAGGTATCCCTTCAAGTGGAATACACTCTAATGGGTACTCATTAGTAAGATCTGTATTAAAAAAAAACAAATTACCTATTAATTTAAAAAAAGAAATTTTAAAGCCTACCAGAATTTATTGTAATGAATTTTTAAAATTGACAAAAAAAAACTTAGTAAATGCAGCAGCTCATATAACTGGTGGTGGATTGATTGAAAATTTATTAAGGTCTGTGCCCAAAAATCTCACTTTAAATATCGATCTTTCCAAAATTAAAACTACTAAAATTTTTAAATGGCTAAAAACTAATAATATTTCAGATCAAGAAATGTTAAGAACTTTTAATTGTGGGATTGGATTTTGTATAATCGTAAGAAAAAAAAATGTAAGTAAGATAAAAAAATTATTTCCAAAAAAATTTAAACCTTACGAGATCGGTTTTATTTCTAAAAATTATAAACAGGTTAATTTGTTTAATTCCTTAAAATGGTAAAAAAAAAAACTTGTATTTTTATCTCAGGAAAAGGTTCAAATTTAAAAAATTTAATTTATCATTCAAGAGATAATAGTTTTCCGATTAAAGTAAGTTTAGTAATTTGTAATAACAGACGCGCTTATGGTATTGCTTATGCAAAAAAATATAAAATTCCATATATTTTGATAAATACAAAACTAAACAATTATGAAAATAAAATTTTGTTTAATCTTAAGAAATATAAGATATCTTTTATATGTCTTGCGGGCTATATGAAAATTATATCTGAGAAAATTATTAAAAATTTTAAAGGAAAGATAATAAATATTCATCCCTCTCTTCTACCGAAATTTAAAGGGTTAAACACTTTTGCAAGAATATTAAAAAATAATGAGAGCAAAACAGGCTGCACTGTACATTACGTAAGCGAAAAACTAGATAGTGGAAATATGATAATTCAAAAAAAATTTTTTATTGGTAGTAAAGATAATGAGAAAGATTTAAAATTTAAGACTCAAAAATTAGAGTACAGAGCGTTTCCTGAGGCAATAATAAAAATTTTTAGAAATTACTAATTTTGAAAAAAAAATTCAATCTCTTTTAAAGCATTGTCTACTGAATCTGAGCCATGCACTGAGTTTTTATCTATCGAGATTCCATACAATTTTCTAATTGTATTCTCATCTGCTTCTTTAGGGTCAGTTGCGCCCATAATTTTTCTATTTGCTAAAACTGCATTTTCCCCTTCTAAAATCATAACAACTATTGGTCCAGATGATAAATATGCGCATAAGTCATTATAAAAAGGCTTAGATTGATGAACCTTATAAAATTCTGAAGCTTCATCTTTTGTAATATGAATTTTTTTACTTTCTTTGATGTTTAAGTTAATTTTTTTAAACATACTTTGTATTTTATCAACTAAGTTTCTTTCAACAGCATCAGGTTTAATTATTGATAATGTTTGTTCAGTTTTACTCATAATTCTCTTCAATTAATTGATTAAGCAGTCTTACTCCAAATCCTGTTGCACCTCTGGAGTTCAAAGCTCCACCGTATTTTGAAAAAGCCATCCCTGCTATATCTAAATGTGCCCAAGGAGTTTTGTTTAAAATAAACCTTTGTAAAAATTGGGCTGCTGTGGTTGAGCCAGCACCACCAACATAGTTTATGTTTTGCATGTCTGCATTTTTAGAATTCATAAGCTTATCATAATTTTTGTGAAGTGGCATTCTCCACAATTTTTCTTCAACTTTTTCCCCTGCTCTTAAAATTTGTTGAGATAGTTTATCATCATTTGAAAAAAGCCCAGCGTATTCTGAACCTAGACAAACAATTATTGCACCTGTTAAAGTAGCTAAGTCAACTATAAATCTAGGTTTAAATTTTCTTTCTGTAAAAGTCAAAGCATCAGCTAATACTAAACGTCCTTCGGCATCTGTGTTTAAAACTTCTATAGTTTTGCCACTATAAGATTTGACAATGTCCCCAGGTCTTTGTGCGACACCGCTTACCATGTTTTCTACAAGACCTACTACTCCAACAGCATTAATTTTTGCTTTTCTTAAAGCTAAACTTTTCATTAAACCTACTACAGCAGCAGAGCCTGCCATATCGTAAGTCATATCTTCCATAAACCTCGCTGGTTTTAATGAATAACCTCCTGTATCAAAAGTAACACCCTTCCCAACAAAAGCTAAAGGTTTTGATTTATTTTTTGCTCCATTCCATTCCATAATAACTAGATAGGATCCTCTTACACTTCCCATCCCAACACCAAGTAAAGCATTCATGCCAAGTTTTTTTAATTTTTTTTTGTCGTATATTGTTACCTTCAAACCATCTTTTTTGAGAGAATTTAATCTTTTTGCGTATTCGTCTGGATGCAAAATATTTCCAGGTTCCGAAACTAAATCTCTTGCATAAAATGTTCCTTCTTCTAACGCATTGAACTTTATTTGAGACTGAATTGATGGCTTGTTTTTATTTCCTAATACTTGAATGAAAATATTTTTTGTTTCTTTCTTTGTTTTATATTTTTTAAATTCATACGATTTTAATTTAATTCCATGTAAAAAATGACTTATAAGATTTTCATCTTTGCTATTTAAGCTGTCAGAAACTAAAAAATATTCATTTTTATTTCTATTGTCAATTCTACCATAGAACTCAGCACCAAGATTTTCTATATCAGAATTTTTAATATCTTTTTTAATTGAAATTAAAATAATTTTTTTCTTAGAATTTACCTCAAAAACAAAAATATTTTTTTTAAGGTCATTGTTTTTAAGTAAATCTTTAACGTATATTAGTTCAGAATTTGAAATGTATTTTTTTAAATTATTATTGTTAAACTTTTCATCCGTAAATAAAACGGTGTTCCCGGAAAGATTTTTGCTTGTTTTACTTGAATAACTAATTTTTACTGACATAGAATTTTAAACAAACTTTACTAGAGTTGTTTGGTATATATGTATAAAAGTATCAAATTTCAACGGTAATTTTGACATTATTCACTCTTTAGTTGAATTTAATAAGTGGATGAATTAATTATATACAAAATAATCAAATGCTTCAAAACAAAATTTATCAAAGCTTCGCGATAGAAATTATTAAAACATTTTTAACAATTTTACTCGCTTTATCGTTAATTGCTTTAACTGTTAGAGCGGTCAATTTTTTAGACTTAATGGTTGAAAACGGATATCCAATTCTCACTTATTTTAAGTACTCTTTCTTAAATATATTCGGAATTTTACCAAAATTTATTCCACTTTCATTTCTTTTATCATTAACAATATTTATTCTAAAACATTCTCAAGAAAATGAATTTATTCTTTTATGGACCTCTGGTGTAAAAAAAATCACGTTAGTAAATGTATTTTTTTACATCTCTTTAATAGTTCTTATAATCTATCTAACATTTACAGTTTTTCTTACACCATTTGCTTTAAACAAATCAAGAAATCTTTTAGTTAATGAAAATTTAAATTCTATTTTACCTACAATTAAAACTCAACAATTTAGTGATGCTTTTAAAGGATTAACTTTAATAGTAGAGAAAAAAGTTAATAATGAAGTTAAAAATATTTTTCTTCATGATAAAAATAATAATTTGAGTAATTTGTCCTCAAATAGTTCTGAAATTAGTTCAACCACTATTATTGCAGAAAATGGGATTGTACAAAAAAAAAGAATGGTCTTGTTAAATGGCCAAATAATCTCCACAAAAAAAAACTCCAAAAACGAAATCATTTTTTTTGATAAATTAAATATTAACTTAGATAAATTAAGCACAACAACAATCAAGAAACCTAAAATACAAGAGTTGTCTACTTTTTTACTATTTAAATGTTTTTCTAAAAATGAATTCTTATATGAGTTTTGCAATAAAGAGTTTAAAAAAGAAATCTTATCAAATCTTAATAGAAGAATAAGTATCCCTTTTTATATACCTGTAATTTCTTTTATTTGTGCTCTATTGCTTATTAAAACAAATAAGTTTTTATTAAATAAACCAAATATTTTTTTATATAATTTTATAATCTTAATATTTACTGAAATTGCAGTCAGGTATACTGGGATATATAAAATTTTATCTCTTATGTTTATAATTTTACCATTTGTTTTATTGCTGATAGTCTATTTAATTTTAAATTATAGTTTTTCAAAAGAGGTAAAAAAAATATGAATAAAATTCTTTTAAATTACCTTCTCAAAAATTTTCTTAAAACGTTTTTTGTTTTTGTTTTAATATTCTATTGTTTTGGAATTATACTTAATCTATTCGAAGAGATTGAATTTTTTAAAAATTTAAATGTAAGCATTTTTTTACCTCTTGTTTTAACAAGTATTTTCATTCCTAGTATGATTATCAAAATTTTACCATTTGTAATTTTTTTATCTAGTCTTTGGTTTATGGTTAAAATTAGAAATAATAAAGATCTTTTGACTTTAAAAGTTTTTGGATACTCGAATATGAAAATCTTTTTAATTCTAGCTATAACATCATTTCTTATGGGGTTATTTATATTAATATTTATAAATCCCATAACTGCTTCGCTTTCAATTTATTACGAAAAAACTAAATCAAATTATTCCCGTGATATTGATCATTTAGTTACTTTTAATAAAAATGGATTGTGGATTAAAGAAAATGTTAATTCTACTCAGAGAATTATTTCAGCAGACAAACCTAGCGGGACAAATTTGAAGAATGTAAGTGTTTTTCATATTGACCAAAACAATAAACTCATAGAAAAAATTATTTCAGAAAATGCAAATATAGAAAATAACGAGTGGATTTTATTTAATGTAACGATTTTTAAACCTACGAATGGTATTTTAGAAAAAAAATTTATTGAAAAATATTACCTTAAATCAATTTATAATTTCGAAAAAATAAATACTTTATTTAAGAATTATAACACTTTATCTTTTCATAATTTAGTTATTAATTATGATAAATTATTAAAAAATGGTTATAGTAAAAATTTTTTAAATCAAAGCTTACATAATATGCTTTCATTGCCATTTTTCTTATTTTTGATGACTGCATTAGCGTCTATCTTTACAATGAATACACTTAAAAAATCTGACAATTTAAAACTTACCATCTTAGGTCTGATTACGTGCATTTTTACTTTTTACTTTAAAGATTTATCTTTAGCCTTAGGAAAAACTGAAAAAATACCAATTTATTTAGCTGTTTGGGCTCCAGTTATTGCACTAACTATTTTTACTTTTATAGGAGTTATTCAAATAAATGAAAAATAACTTTATTTGCATATTATTTTTTTTCTTTTTGAATTCCGTGATGTTGGCGGAAAATATTATTATAAAATCGAAAAATATTTCTTTAGATAAAGATAAAAAAGTTTCGATTTTTAGAGATAATGTGCAAATTAATACTGAAGATAACAAAATTATCAAAAGTGATTATGCTGAATACGATAAGCAAAATGGCTTAATTAAATTAAAAAATAATATCACTGCTATTGACCACGAAAATAATATTATTGAGGCAAACTACGCTGAGTATAATGAAGTTGAAAAAATCTTTAAAAGTGTCGGTAAAACTAAAATTATTACTTCCGAAAAATATATAGTTGAAGGAAAAAATATAATTTTAAATAATAACGAAGGCATTATTAAATCTAATGAGCAAACGATAATCACAGATAAAGATAAAAATATAATATATTTAGAAAACTTTGAGTATCAATCTAAAAATAGTATTTTCAAATCTGTTGGTTATATTAAGATTGAAGACTCAATTAATAACACCTATGAATTTTCACAAATTTATATAGATACAAAAAAGAAAGAAATACTTGGTACTGACATTAAAACTTTTATAGATAATGATGATTTCAAAGTAAATACTGATAACAAACCTAGAATATTTGCTAATACAGTTTCTATTAAAAATGAAAATACATCTTTTGGTAAAAGTATTTTTACAATGTGTGATTACAGAAAAAATGATAAGTGTCCTCCATGGTCAATTTTAGCTAAAGAAATGCTTCATGATAAAAAAAAGAAAACTATTTACTATAAAAATGCAGTTGTAAAAGTTTATGATATTCCAATTTTTTATATTCCAAAATTATCGCATCCAGATCCAACTGTAGATAGAAGGTCAGGCTTTTTACCTCCTAGCTTTTCTGATACAAAAAATTTAGGTTTTAGCGTAGCTGTTCCTTACTTCTTTGCTGTCGATTTAGATAAGAATTTTACTTTAACAAGTAGAATTTTTGCAGATAATAATCCTTTTTTCATGGGCGAGTATAATCAAGCTTTAAAAAATGCAAATTTATTTACTGATTTTGGATACTCAGAAGGATACCGTGAGACAAGTGGTAAAATAAATCCAGGAAAAAGACATCATTTTTTTACAAATTTTATTAAAAATTTTAAAGGCAGAAATGAATCAGAGAATTCTCTTAAAGTATCTGTTCAAAATGTTTCAGATAATAAATATTTGAAATTATACAAAATAAACTCAAATTTAGTAGATTACTCTAAAGATACTTTAGAAAATTCTATTAATTACTCTTTTCAAACTGATGATACATTTATTGGTTTAAATGCTAGTATTTATGAAACTTTAAAAGAAAATTATAATGATAGATATGAATATATTTTACCTGAAGTCACGTTAGATAAAAGGATATATTCTAGCGAAAACTTTGGTGGCATTAATTTACAATCAAACTTTAAATTTCACAACTACGATACCAATAAACAAGAAAACTTCTTTATTAATGATTTAGATTGGACTTCAAAAGATATTTTCTTCGATTCCGGTGTTGAGACAAACTTGCTAGGAAAAATAAGAAACATAAATTATGAAGCTAAAAATTTAGATACATATAAAGAAGACCCGACAAATGAAGCATATGGTGCTTTGGGTTTTTTATCGAAATTAAGTCTTCAAAAAAAATTATCGGGTGTTAATCATTTATTAACACCAAAATTTTTCGCAAGATATGCGCCTGGTAGTATGAGAAAAGATGAATCCGATACTAGATTAGACACAACTAACGCATTTAAAATTGACAGATTAAATGACTTAAATAACTTTGAAACAGGTTTTACAGGAACGCTAGGATTGGATTATAAAATAAAAAATGCAGGTGAAAAATTTAATTTTTCAGTAGCTCAAATTATAAGTAAAAATGAGAATAAAAAAATGAGTAGTTCATCAAGTTTAGATGAAAAACTTTCTGATTTAGTAGGTTCGTTTGACTTTGAAAAAAATAATATTAACCTTAATTATAGTTTTGCTATAGATCAAAATTACAATGATATGAACTATAATGAAATAGGCTTAAAAACAAATTTAGGCCCAATTGATATTAATTTTGATTACTTGCTTGAGAAAAAACATATAGGTAATCAAGATTATTTCACAACTAAATTAGATTTTAATAAAAGTAAAAATACACTTGTATCTTTTGAAACAAAAAGAAACTTAATAACAAATTCATCAGAGTTTTACAATTTAAGTTATGAATATTTAAATGACTGTCTAAGAGCAGGTCTGGTTTATCGAAGAGAATTTTACAATGACTCTGAATTAGAGCCAGAAAATTCCTTGATGTTTAAAATTACTTTAGTACCTTTTGGTAATATTAATTCTCCATCGTTACAACAATGAAAAATAGTTTATTAATTAAATTTTTTACATTTATATTAATAAATTTTTATTTTATAAATGATTCAAGTGCTAGTAATAGAATTGTAGCTAAAATTGAAAATGAAATTATTACTAATTTTGATATCGAAAATAAAATCTTAATAACTCTTTTATTAAATAAAGAAGAAATAAATCAAGAAAATATAGATAAAATTAAAAAAGTATCTTTAGAAAGTTTAATAAATAATAGACTAAAAAAAATAGAAATGTCAAAATACTCAGTTGAGTCTGATACTAAACAAATAAATGTATATCTTAATTCAATACTATCTAATGATATAGAAAATTTTAAAAAGGTCCTTGATAATAATGGTTTAGATTTTCAATTATTTTATAATGAAATAGATACTCAATTAAAATGGCAAAAATTTATTTATGATATTTATTCCAAAAAAATAAAAATAGATGAAAAAGCTGTCCTCGCAGAAATTAATGAAATTAAAAATAAAGGAAGTGATTTAGAGGAATTTAATATTTCTGAAATTGAAATAGCTTTAAACAATAATGATGAAGATAAAAATATAATCAAAAATATAAAAGAACTTATAACCAAACAAGGTTTTGAAATTGTTGCGCTAAAACATAGTATATCTCCAAGTGCTGGAGACAAAGGAAATTTAGGATGGATCAGCACTAATAGTCTATCAAAAAAAATTTATAACAAATTATATAACCTTAAAATCGGACAAATAACATCCTTACAATCTCAAGGAAATATTTTGTTTTTAAAACTAAATGATAAAAGAGTCACAAATAAAAAAAGTTTAGATTTAGAAAAATTGAAAATAAATTTAATTAATCGAAAAAAGAATGAATTATTTACTATGTATTCAAGGAGCCATCTTCTTAAATTGAAAAACAATAGTTTAATCGAATATAAATGAGTAAGAAAATTATTATCATAACAGGTGATCCAATAAGTATAAATTCTGAAATAATATATAAATGTTGGAAAAAACTGAACACAAAATTAAAAAAGAAAATTTATTTTATTTCGAATTATAGACTTATTGAAAAACAATTTAATAAATTGAGATATAAAACTAAAATTCTAAAATTGAATAATCTAAATGAAAGAAGCAATAGTAATAAATTAAAGATAATAGATATAAACCTTGATTTTAGAGATCCTTTCAAAATTAAAGAAAAAAATTCTTCGATTTTTGTTATTAATGCTTTAAATTTAGCTCATAAACTCGCATTAGCAAATAAAGACATACTCGGGATTATAAACTGTCCCTTAAATAAAAATCTTTTACCAAATAAAAAATTTGGTGTAACTGAGTATTTAGCTTCAAAATGTAATGTTAAAAAAGGTTTTGAAAGTATGTTGATTAGAAATAAAAAACTATCAGTTTGTCCGATATCAACTCACGTTAATTTAAGAGAAGTGCCAAAAAAATTGAAAACTTCACTAATTATTAATAAAGCAAAAACAATTGATTATTGGTTTAAAAAAACTTTTAAAAGAAAACCTAAAATTGCAATCCTAGGATTAAATCCACATAATGCAGAGTATAGAAAAAATTCTGAGGAAAAAAAAATAATTATTCCAGCAATCTTAAAGATAAATAAATTAAAAATTAATGCTAAAGGCCCTTTTGTTGCAGACACAATTTTTATAAAAGACTATAAAAATTTTGACGTGATTATGGGCATGTATCACGATCAGGTATTAGCTCCTTTTAAATCCATTTTTAAGTTTGATGCAATCAATATTACCCTAGGTTTAAAATATTTAAGACTCTCCCCTGACCATGGAGTTGCTGTAGATTTGATCGGAAAAAACAAAGCTAATCCAAAGAGTTTGTATGAATGTATAAATTTTATTTCTAAATACAAAGGATGAAATTTTCAAAAAAATCATTAGGCCAAAATTTTCTAATAGATAAAAATATTACAAAAAAAATTATTAATTTGGTAAATATTTATAACAAAAATATTATTGAAATCGGTCCTGGCAAAGGAGCTTTGACGCAAGAAATAATTAAAAAAAAACCAAAATCCCTTCATTTAATTGAAAAAGATCATGAGCTATCAAAACAATTAAATTTACAATATTTAAACTGCAATTATGTAAAAATTCACAATGAAGATATATTAAAATTTAATATTAAAAAAGTTTATAATAAAAATTCAATTATTTTAGGAAATTTGCCTTATAATATTTCTTCTCAAATTCTTGTTAAATTTTTAAAATCAAAAGTATGGCCTCCTGATGTAAGTGATATTGTATTTATGTTCCAAAAAGAATTGGGTGAAAAAATAATCGGTAAATATTTAACAAAAAATTACGGTAGATTGTCGATATTGACAAATTTTAGATTAAAAATTCTTAATAAGTTTTTTGTATCACCTAATTGTTTCCACCCTAAGCCAAAAGTTACCTCCATGGTAATACATTTTCAGCCAAAAAAAAATAATTCATATAATATTAAAAATATCAGCAACCTAGAAAAAATTACTAATTTATTTTTTTCCAATAAAAGAAAAATGATTAACAAAAATATAAAAAAAATACTTTCAAAAAAACAAATTAGCTCAATCTCTAATTTGCATTTAAATCTAAGACCTTCTGATATTAAGCCAGAAATTTATTATAGAATTACAGAGTTATTTGAGATGAAATAGATAAATTTTCTTTTTTGTTTAATATTATATTTTCTATCTGTCTAAAACATACATCTAGATTGTCATTAATTATAATATAATCATAATCATTCCAGTGTTTTACATCTTCATCAAATGAATTAAGTCTTTTTTCTAGCTCCTTAGTAGTATTTTGATTTCTATTTATTAATCTCTTTTTTAATTCCTGCTTGTTTCTAGTAATTAAATATATTTTGATTAAATTTAAATTTTTAAATTTAGATAATTGTTTTGTACCCTGCCAATCAATATCAAATATGATATCATTTTTAATACTAACCTCATCGACTTGTTTTTTTAATGTTCCATAATAATTTTCAAAAATTTTCGCATATTCATAAAAACTATTTTTTTTTATTAAATCTTCAAATTTATCTTGTGAGACAAAATGATAGTCTATTCCATCAACTTCATTAGATCTTGGAGATCTAGTTGTGTGTGAAACCGATATTTTAAATGACTGATATTTTTGCTGAATTTTTTTTGTTAACGTAGTTTTCCCTACCCCAGACGGAGATGATAAAATAACCATGATATTAGCTTCATCATGTGCCATTAGAATTGATCTACTAGATTAATTTGACTTACTTTCTATAAATTTGATTGCATCACCAACAGTCAAAATCTTTTCAGCTTCGCTATCAGATATTTCAGAACCAAATTCTTCTTCGAATGCCATGACCAACTCAACTGTGTCCAAGCTATCGGCACCTAAGTCGTCAATAAAGCTTGCTTCTTCGGTTACTTTCTCTTCCTCAATTCCTAAATGATCTGCTACAATTTTTTTAATTTTACCTTTTATATCGTCTGACATGAAATCCTTTCGTATAATATTAATTTCTTAATAGATTAATAATAAGAATTGTCAAGCCATATACATGCCTCCATTAACATGCACTGTCTCGCCATTTATATATCTTGACATATCAGAGGCCAGGAAAGCTACACAATTTGAAACATCTTCACCCGTGCCAAGGTCTCCCGAGGGAATTTTGCTAATTAATTGTTTCTTAAATTCTTCATTTATTTTGTCTGTCATATCTGTCTTGATAAATCCTGGCGAAACACAATTAATATTTATATTTTTTTTAGCATATTCAATTGCTAAACTTTTAGAAAAAGCTATTATTCCTGCTTTAGATGCTGCGTAATTTGATTGACCCAAATTTCCTGTATGACCAACAATTGAAGTAATATTAATTATTTTTCCATATTTTTTTTTCAACATCTTTTTTATTGCATATTTACACATTAAAAAAGTTGAAGTTAAATTAATATCCAAAACTTTTTTCCAATTTTCCTCTGAAAGCCTTATAGATAAGTTGTCTAAAGTAATTCCTGCATTGTTAACAAGTATATCTAGACCTTCAATTTTTTTATCAATTTTATCTATAAACCCCTCTATTTCATCATGTTCATCCAACTTAAATTTTTCAACATAAATCTTAGGAAAATTTTTTTTTAAATTTTGAATTTTTTCTTCATTCGTACCGGTGGCAATTATTTTTGCTCCAAGAGTATCGAATTTTGTTACTAAACTATTACCAATTCCTCCTGTGGCTCCAGTAATTAAAACTTTTTTATTTTTTAAGTTCATTTTTTAAATTTTTAATATCCTCAATTGAATTTATTGAAAAACAATTTGCTTCTTTTAAGGTTCTTTTTACCATTCCAGTCAAAGCTTTTCCAGGTCCTATCTCTATAAAATTATTTTCTCCTTTTTTTGACATATATATTAAACTTTCTCGCCATTTTACAGTTGAAAAAATTTGGTCAATTAATAATCTTTTTATTTTATTTGGATCTGTTTCAATGTTTGCATTGACATTATTGACTATATTAAAAGATGGGTTTTTAAATTTTATATTGTTTATTTTACTGCTCATTACTTCAGCTGCTGGTTTCATTAAAGAGCAATGAAATGGTGCACTTACTTTCAAAGGGATACATTTTATTTTTTTTTCTTTCAAAGACTTTTGTAATTCATCCAGACTAGTCTTTTTTCCACTTAATATAACTTGTCCTTCAGCATTATCGTTGGCTATTTCGCAAATACCCTTTTTTTCCTCTTTATTTTTTAACAAATCTTTAATTTCATTTATTTTTAAACCCAGAACTGCAATCATACTTCCCTCGCCTATTGGTACAGCTTCTTGCATTGCTTTACCTCTTTCATGTAATAAAAATAAAGCATCTTCAAAATTTAGAGCTTCAGAAGAAACTAATGCACTATATTCACCTAAAGAGTGTCCAGCTAAAAATTTTATGGATTTTATATCAAAATTAAATTCTTCTTTTAGAACTTTAAAAATTGAATAACTTACAGTTAAAATAGCTGGTTGAGTATTTTTAGTTAATTGAAGATGATCTGCTGGCCCCTCAAGTATTATTTTTGAGATAGAATAATTTAGCTTTTCATCAGCTTGGTTGAAAATTTCTTTTACTGTATTAAAATTATTATAAAATTCAGAACCCATGCCTACAACTTGTGAACCTTGACCTGGAAATAATAATGAGCTCATTTTTTAAGTTTATTAGTTAATAATTAGTATTGCTATAATATCTTATTATAGTATAAACCAGTTTTTATTAATAAATATAGAAACTTTAATAACATAATTATATGGCTTTTTATGAAAATACTATCGTTGCTAGACAAGATTTAGCTGATAAAGAATTGAAAGATATTAAAGAAAAGTATTCAAAAGTTATTAATAACTCATCGGGAAAAGTTTTAAAAACTGAAGAATGGGGACTCATAAATTTATCTAATAAAATTAAAAACTATAATAAAGGCTTTTATATTCATTTTAAGTTTGAGGGAAACAATGAGACTTTAAACCAAATTGAAAAGAAAATTAAAGTTGATAATTCAATAATAAGACATCTTACTGTAAAATATTCTAAATTAGATTTAGAAAAAGAATTTTTTAATAAAGAAAAATAAAAATGAAACGTAGAAATAAAAAACATCAAAAAAGAGGATCAAACACACTTAATAAACTAAGTTTATTTCAAAAAAACGACGGTAAGTTTTCAAAAAAATGTCCATTATCTGCTAAGAATGCTCCTTTAATTGATTATAAAAATATTTCCTTACTTAAAAAGTATGTTTCAGAAAATGGAAAGATAATGTCTTCAAAAATCACATCGGTATCTTTTGGGAAACAAAAAAAACTAACTAAAGAGATTAAAAAAGCTAAAATTTTAAATTTATTATAAATGGAAGTAATATTATTAGAAAATATTTTCAATTTAGGTAAAATTGGAGACAAGGTAGTAGTAAAAAATGGTTTTGGAAGAAACTATCTTTTGAAAAAAGGTAAAGCTTTAAGATTTAGTAAAGAAAACGAAGATTTCGTAAATAAAAAAAAGACTGAACTTAATAAAAAAAATTCTGAAATAAAGAGTAAATTTTTAGAAATAGCAAAATCAATTAATAATAAAACTTTTACATTCATAAAAGAATGTAAAGAAAATGGAGAACTTTACGGATCTATTAAGCCTAAAGAAATATCAAAAGCTATAATAGAGAAATCTCAAACTGAGGTCAGTCCCTCGCAGTTAATTTTAAAAGATGAATTAAATAAAATCGGTAAATTCAAAGCTGTTATTAACTTTCACTCTGAAGTAAAAGCAGAAATTTCTATCGTAATAGAAAAGATACAGTCCAAATAACTTCTCCACACAACCGATGAAAAAGTGTGTAACTTTTTGCTTTATCAGCAATAGTTATATTTTATTATAGATTTGTGAAAGAATTTAAATCTATCAAAAATATTTCTGAAAAAAAACACCCTTCAAATTTAGAGGCAGAACAGGCTCTTCTAGGTTCTATTTTAGTTAATAATGATATTATTGATGAAATTTCTACAACCATTTCATCAAATATTTTTTACGACCCCGCTCATGTAAAAATTTATGAAGTTATTGAGAGCTTAAATAATAAGGGAATGATAGCTAATCCAATAACATTAAAAAATTTTTTTGAAAAAGATAATATGCTTGATGAAGTTGGAGGAACTGAATATTTAGTCAAACTTACAAGATTTTCGGGTTCAGTAAAGCAAGCTATAGATTATGGAAAAATTATTCATGAAATGTATTTACGAAGAGAATTAATCCAAATTTCAGATCAATTATCTAGTGATACAATTAATGCTAATTCTGAAGAGCAAAATGCAGAAGTTATAATTGAAAACACAGAAAGATCTCTTTTTGATTTAGCTGAAAGAGGAAGCTTTTCACAATCATTTTTAAAATTTAATCAAGCTTTAGATCAAACCATAAGCATGGCAACACAAGCCATGCAAAATGATCAAGGGATTGTTGGAGTTCCCACTGGCCTAACAGATCTAGATGAGAAACTTGGAGGTCTACATAAATCAGATTTAGTTATTTTAGCTGGAAGACCCTCAATGGGAAAGACAGCTTTAGCTACAAACATAGCTTACAATGCTTCTCAAAACATTTTGAAAAGACAAGAAAAATCTTCCGTAGCTTTTTTTTCTTTAGAAATGTCATCTGAACAATTGTCTACTAGAATTTTATCAGAACAAGCAAGAATCAAATCTGATGATATTAGAAGAGGAAAAGTAACCGAAGAAGAAATTAATAGGTATATTGAAACGTCGAGAAACATTTATAATCTACCTTTGTATATAGATGAAACCCCCGCAATAACTATTGCCACTTTAAGTAACAGAGCAAGAAGAATTAAAAGATTATTTGGATTAAGTTTAGTAGTAGTAGATTACATACAATTGATGAGATCTAGCTCTAATAAAAATGATGGTAGAGTGCAAGAAATTTCAGAGATTACACAAGGTTTAAAAGCTTTAGCAAAAGAATTGTCTGTGCCGGTTTTAGCTTTATCCCAACTTTCGAGAGCAGTAGAGCAAAGAGATGATAAGCAGCCGCAATTGGCAGATTTACGAGAGTCGGGTTCAATCGAGCAAGACGCTGATGTTGTGATGTTTGTATATAGAGAGGCATATTATTTAGAGAGAAAACAACCTAAATTAGGTTCTATTGAGCACGCTGAATGGCAATCAAAAATGAATGATGTTAATGGTCTAGCAGATATTATTTTAGGTAAACAAAGACATGGTCCTACAGGTACTGTAAAAGTAGAATTTGAGGGAATTTATACAAAATTTAAAGATTTAAGTAAAAATTAGCATCAGTTTTTTCTTTAGTTATAAAAAAATTAAGATATATCTGAAATGTTCTCATGTTTGCTAGTATTTATAAAAAAATTGTTTTAGACTTTTCTAAAATAACACTCCTTTTTTTATTAATATTAGTAGCTTTTTCACTTTATCAATCAAAGAATTTTAATTTGGACGCGTCATCTGATGCATTGTTACTTGAGGGAGATCCTGATCTTAAATATTTAAGAGAAGTTAACGAAACTTATGGGTCTAAAGACTTCCTTGTTTTGACGTATACGCCAATTTCAAGTTTTACTGAAAAAGAGACTATTCTTAATCTACAATTACTTAAATCGAAAATAGAAAAGTTAACTTGGGTGGATAGCGTAATTACAGTAATTGACGTACCACTTTTAAAAAGCACAGATGAAGGGTTAATGGAGAGACTTAAAAATTACAAAACTTTAGCTTATCCAGAAATTGATAAAAAGAGGGGATTTAATGAAATCATAAATAGTCCAATTTATAAAAATTATGTAATAAGCGAAGACGGTAAAACTTCAGGTATAATTGTTTATTTAAAAAAAGATGAAAGGCTTGCGGAATATATTAAAATAAAAGATAAATATTTTAATCAAATAAATGATACGGGTTTATCTAAAGAGCAAAAAATAAATTACAAAAATTTTATTAAAGAGTACGAAGATTATAAAAATTTATATAATGTTAGAAATCATCAAAACATAGCTGAAATAAGAGATGTAATTAGCAAATACGGAGAGAGTGCTAAAATTCACTTAGGAGGTATTCCGATGATTGCGGATGATATGATGAGTTACATCAAAAGTGACATTATAGTTTTTGGAATTGGGGTTTTTGTTTTTATAGTATTAACGTTATGGTTTATTTTTAGAAAATTAAAATGGGTAGTAATGCCGTTAATGGGATGTGCAACCTCAGTAATAATTATGGTCGGATTGCTTGGTTTAATTGGATGGAAAGTAACAGTAATTTCATCAAACTTTGTTGCATTAATGCTCATTCTCAATATGGCTATGAACATTCATGTCACAGTAAGATATTTGCAATTAAAAAAAGAATTTCCTCAGATGAAAAAAGAAGAGGCAGTATTTTTATCTAGTAAAAAAATGATGCTACCTATTTTATATACAGTTCTAACAACTATATGTGCTTTTTTATCATTAGTTTTCAGTGGAATTAAACCTATTATTGATTTTGGCTTGATGATGACTTTGGGATTGATTGTTTCATTATTAGTCACATTTTTACTATTACCCTCTCTGATAAATTTACTATCTTCTGAAAATGAAATAGGTCTAAAAGATACAGAAAGATCTCTTATTACATCGGTCTTAGGAAATTTAGCCAAAAATAGCAAAATATTAATTTTTGGGTCCACCATTGTAATTATTATTTTTAGTATAGTGGGAATATTTAAGCTTGAAGTTGAAAACAGTTTTATAAATTATTTTGATAAAGAGACAGAAATTTATAAAGGAATGAAAAAAATCGATGATGATTTAGGTGGCACTACCCCGTTAAACATAATTCTCAAATTTCCATCACCTTTAAAAAAAGATAAGACAGTTGACGATGAATTTGATGAATGGGAAGAAGAGAATGAAGCGGAAGATAATAAAGCTAAATATTGGTTTACAAGAAATAAAATGGACAAAATTATCAAAGTACATGATTATCTAGACTCTTTACCTGAAATCGGAAAAGTAATATCTTTCGGTTCTATTTTAAGAGTAGCAGAGGATTTGAACAATAAAGAATTACAAAGTTTAGAGATTGCAGTTTTATATAGTAAAATACCTGAAGAAATAAAAACTGAAATAGTCTCACCTTATATTTCTGTCGAAAAAGATGAAGCTAGAATTAGTGTAAGAATAAAAGACTCATTAAAAGACTTAAAAAGAAATGATCTCATTAATAAAATTAATTCTGAATTAAATACCAAATTAGGTTTAAAAAAAAATGAATATAAATTAGCGGGGGTTCTAATTTTATTCAATAATTTATTGCAAAGTTTATTTAAATCACAAATTTTGACACTAGGAATTGTTTTATTAGGAATTTTTTTAATGTTTTTCATTTTGTTTAAAAATTTAACTATATCTTTTATTGGAGTAGTTCCTAATTTTCTAGCTGCTTTTTTTATTCTTGGAATAATTGGATTTCTTGAAATTCCTCTTGATATGATGACTATAACAATAGCAGCAATAACAATAGGAATAGCGGTAGATAACAGTATTCATTATATTTACAGATTTAAAGAAGAATTTCATAAAATTGGAAATTACGAACTAACTCTGGATAAATGTCATAGTACTGTGGGCGTAGCAATTTTAAATACATCCATAACGATAGTTTTCGGTTTTTCAATATTGGTTATGTCAAATTTTATTCCAACCATTTACTTTGGAATATTCACTGGGATTGCAATGCTATTAGCGATGATATCTGTTTTAACTTTATTGCCGAGATTAATTCTTACCTTTAGACCATTTAATCAAAATTTAGAAAATCTTACAAAATGATTAATTTATTAAAAGACTATACAGCTAGCATTAATTTATTTGATTTTTTTTTTCTTCTTATAATGATTTATTGTGTGATCCAGTGTTTTTTAAAAGGTTTTTCTTTAAGCCTTATTTCTTTCATGAAATGGGTTATATCTACAATAGTTACAATTATTTTAGTTCCTAAATTTCAACCTATCGTTAGCAAGTATGTTGAATCTGAGTTTATAAACAATGTTGGACTAGGCATTGCTATCTTTATCTTTACGCTTTTCATAATAATATTAATTGGTAAAACCTTGAGTAGAGTTGTAACATGGACTGGGGTTGGATCAATTGATAAAGGGTTTGGTTTTTTATTTGGTATTTTCAAAGGATACGTTGTTTCTGTGTGCTTGTTTTCAATTTTTAATTGGTTTTATCCTTTTCAAAATTGGGGTATATCAGTAGAAGAAGCTATTTCGTTTAACTTAATAAATAACGGCAGTAATATTTTAATAGAGGAGTTTCCATCTAGCGAGGATTTCATAGAAACGAAAGAAAAAATTGAAGAAATTTAATAAAGATAAATTAAGGGAAGAATGTGGAATTTTTGGGGTATCTAACCATGAGGACTCAGCAGCTCTTGTGGCTTTAGGCTTGCATGCCTTACAACACAGAGGGCAAGAAGGTTGCGGAATAGTGTCTTTTGACGGAAAAAATTATCATTCTGAAAAAAGGCAAGGATTAGTTGGTGATCATTTTACTGATCCAGAGACTTTAAAAAAATTACCAGGAGATTTTGCAATTGGTCATAATAGATATTCGACAACAGGCGAAACCTCCTTAAGAAATATACAACCTTTTTTCGCTGATTTGCATTTAGGAGGCTTAAGTGTTGCTCACAATGGAAACTTAACTAATGCTCTATTGTTGAGAGAGTCTCTGGTAAAAGACGGAGCAATTTTTAGAACAACGAGTGATACTGAAACTATTGTACAATTAATTGCTAAATCAAAAAGAGATAAGCTTGTTGATAAACTAATTGATGCTCTTTTTCAGATACAAGGAGGCTACGCATTGGTCCTTATGACAAATAAGAAATTAATAGGAGTGAGAGATCCTTTCGGTATAAGACCATTGGTAATAGGTAAACTTAATAACTCATATATTTTAGCATCTGAAACTTGTGCGCTTGATATAGTTGGTGCAAAATTTATAAGAGAAATTGAAAATGGAGAAATTGTAATTGTTGAAAACGGAGTACTAGAGTCAATAAAACCATTTTCAAAACAAAGACCCAGACCTTGTATTTTTGAATATATTTATTTTGCACGACCAGATAGTTTGATTAATGGTAAATGTGCTTATGAATATCGAAAATGTTTAGGCACAGAGCTTGCAAAAGAGACGGATTTGAATGCAGATTTAGTAGTTCCTGTTCCAGACTCAGGTGTACCGGCTGCATTGGGCTATGCAGAACAATCTCAAAAAAGATTTGAATTGGGTTTAATTAGAAACCATTATGTTGGTAGAACTTTTATTGAACCCACACAAAATATTAGAAGTTTAGGTGTTAAATTAAAATTAAGCTCAACAAAAACAATTGTGAAAAATAAATCAATTATTTTAATTGACGACTCGCTTGTAAGAGGCACCACTTGTCATAAAATTGTAAAAATGCTTTATGATAGTGGAGCTAAAGAAGTTCATGTGAGAATAGCTTGTCCAGAAATAAAATTTCCCGATTTTTATGGCGTTGATATGCCTACTAAGAAAGAATTACTAGCCCATGACAAAAATAACGCAGAAATGACTGAATACATCCAGGCAAAAAGCTTAAAGTTTTTAAGTATAGATGGCCTGTATAAAGCACTTATAAACGAGAAGAGAAATTCAAATTACCCACAATTTAGCGATCATTATTTTACAGGCGATTATCCAATTAAACCTCAAGATGATCTTAAAGGAATGAAAATAAAACAATTATCTTTACTCAGTAATAAATCTAGCTTTTAATCAATTAACTATTGATAGCTTGTTTTTATTATTTATGTAAAGAATTGATCCATTTATAAGTATAGGTTTAGAATTTATTTTAGACTTTAACTTTCTAATATCAATAACTTTGCCATCTATACTTAATTTTACTTTGAGTGAATTTTCCAAGATTATAAAAATATTGTTATTAGCTAAAAAAAAACTTTTTATATTAATATTTTTAACTTTTTTATTTGTAAAATTGTTAAGATTTTTATTTATATCTTGAGAGAAAAGTATTTTACCATCCGCCAAATTTATTAGGACAAGAAAATTATTTTTTGTTATTAAAAAAATATATTTTTTTGTAATTATTGGTTTGATATTTGAAGATAAGTTTTTTTTAAATTTTACTGAACCAGACTTAAAATCAATGATGTAAGTAAAATCATTAGATGTTACTACTGTAAGATTATTATTATGTATTACGGGATTTGAATTAAATATGTTACCTGGGTTAATATCGTCTGATTGGTTAAAATTAAAATACCATTTTGTTTTAAGAGAATTCATATCAATAGAATAAAGAGATCCATAAGTATTTAAAAAAAATAATTGATTATTTTTTATAGAAAGATTATTTTGAAAATTATTCAATACCGTAGACTGTTCTGTAGGAAAGAATTTTTCTTCATTACCTGAATAAATATTAAAGAAAATTAAATCGTTATTTTGATTTGCTGCTAAAAGTATATCTTTATACAATTTTAAATTAGATCTAAAAGGTATTTTTAAATTTTTAGCCCATAGAATTTTATCTTTTTTATAATCAAAAGCATAAATATATCCAATATTATCAGAGATATAAATTATATTATTTTTAACAATTAAATTTAAATATTTTTTAACTTGTTTGTGTTTTTTCTTATAAAAATTATATTTTGTTATAATTTCGTTATTATCTAAAGAAAAGATAATAACATTTCCTTTTTCATCGCTACAAATTAATTTGTTGTTTTCAAAAAGAATGAACTTATTAATCTTATATTTAGATAATTTTTTACTTTTAAAGAGAATTTGATTAAGTTCTTTATAATTAAAATTTACAAAATTGTTATCTTCTTTGAAAAAAATATCATTCCAGTTGTTAAAATTTTTAACATTTTCAAGTTCGATTTTATAATTTTTTTCAAGTTCCTTGATCTCTTTAAAATCAGTTTTTTCAATAGATAGTTTTTCAAAATCTTTAAAAATATCACTTTCTTCTTTTGAAATAGTATTTTCGTTTTTCCAAATACCCGATTTTTTATCAAATGAGCAATTAATTAATAAAAATAAGATTGCTAAAAAATAAAGGGATTTCATTAATTAGTCTTCGAGTATCTCTTTTGCTATAGATTTTAAATTCGAATTTTTTTCGATTAAACTTTGTAATAAATTATCACCATTCTTTTTGTCTGTTTCTTTGATTAAGTACAATGCTTTCTTAAGATTTATAAGTTCTTTACTTTCTTTATTTGAAACTGTTTTTTCGATTATCCTAAAATAATTTAAAATTTTTTTTTTATCCAAAACTAAATTTTTCTCTAAAATAGTATTTAAAGACAAAATTGAATAGAACTTACTTCCACTTAAAATAATTTCTTCGTACATATTTTTTGCTTTTTCTTTTTCATTTGAAGCAAGGAAAATTCCTGCCTGTACAAATTTTTCAGAAATTAAAATATTTTGTTTTTCGATCCTGCTTTTGAGATAAATTAGTGAAATTGTTAAAATAAAAAAAAATAATAACAAAATATAAAATTTTTTTTTGTTATTTTTAAAGAAATTTAAAGATTTGTATTTTAAATCTTGTTTATTATCTGTGTTTTCATCCATTTAAAAAATTTTTTATAGTTGGAAATTTATTTAATTTAACATCTCTAGTATATTTTTTTACAGCTTTTTCAATTATTCTATTCAAATTTACATATTTTTTTACAAATTTTGGATAAAATCCACTCATACCAAGCATATCATCTGTAACTAATATTTGACCATCGCAATTGTTTGATGATCCAATTCCGATTGTTGGTATTTTTAAACCTTTTGTTATTTTCTTTGCCGCATTTGGTGATATGCATTCTAAAACTATAGCAAAAGCACCCGCTTCTTCTATTAACCTAGCCTCCTTATAAAGTTTTTCTATCCCAGCTTTTGTTTGACCTTCTATTTTAAATTTTTTTTTAAATTGTGGCGTATAACCTATGTGCCCCATAACATTTATTTTTTTTTTTACCAATTTTTTAATTATTTTAAAATTATTATTATTACTTTCTAATTTTACAGCATCACAACCTGTTTTTTTGATAACAGATTTTACATTACGCTCTGCTGATTTTAAGTTATTATATGTTCCTTTAGGCATATCAACAACTAGCATTGATTTGTTAACTCCTTTTCTTACACTTGATGAATGTTGTATGATATTTTCCAAAGTAATTTTATGAGTATTATTGTGACCGTATAGGACATTGGCCATCGAATCTCCAACTAGTACAATATCACAATATTTATCCAAAATTTTTGCTAAGCTTTTTGAATAAGCCGTCAAACAAACAATTTTTGACTTATTTTTTTTTTTTAGAATATCTTTAATTTTTTTATTCATTATTCAAGTTCTATTGTACTGGGTGGTTTTGAAGTTATGTCGTATACAACTCTATTAATTCCCTTTACATTATTTATTATCTTATTTGATATACTGTCTATAAAATTCTTTGGAAAACTAAAATAATCTGCAGTCATACCGTCCTCTGATGTAACTGCTCTTAATAAACATATATTCTCATATGTTCTCATGTCCCCCATCACACCTACTGTTTTTATTGGTAGTAAAGCAGCGTAAGCTTGCCAAATTTTACTATAAAGTCCCGATTTGATTAATTCATTAATAAAAATGTAATCTGCCTCTTGAAGTATTTTTACCCTTTCTTCAGTTATATTGCCTATAATTCTAATTCCTAGACCTGGGCCAGGAAATGGGTGCTTAAAATTAATACTATTAACTAATCCCAAAGCCTTGCCTAAAATTCTTACTTCGTCCTTGAAAAGTTCTTTTAGGGGTTCAAGTAACTTTAAATTCATTTTTTTAGGTAAGCCTCCAACATTATGGTGCGATTTTATCTTTGATGATTTACTTCCAGTTGAAGATTTGCTTTCAATAATATCTGGGTAGAGTGTACCTTGAGCTAAAAATTTTAAATTTTTAAATTTTTTAGCTTCTTTTTCAAAAATTTTAATAAATAAATTCCCAATAATTTTTCTTTTTTTTTCTGGATTAGAAACATTCTTTAATTTTTTTAAGAAAAGTCCTGAGGCTTTAATTAGTTTAACGTTTAAATTATATTTTTTTTTATATATGCTATATGTATATTTAAATTCATTTTTTCTCATCAAACCTGTATCAACCATTATACAGGTTAATTTTCTTTTGATTGCTTTACTAATTAACAAAGCGGCAACACTACTATCAACTCCTCCAGAAAGAGCACAGATTACTTTTTCGTTTTTTACTTCATTCTTAATTTCTTGAATTAA
>MDSV01063051.1_pt1 | contig 23834 bp, 32 predicted proteins | sample 810851 | NCBI WGS metagenome assembly MDSV01 (sample SAMN05326640, study PRJNA326480) | marine metagenome | isolation source: seawater | place: Atlantic Ocean: North East | collected 2012 | reverse complement strand
TTCATAGTACCTTCTTTTTTTGCTTTTTTACCAGCCGATTTAACTTGAAGTCCCATATCATTGGTAAATTTGTTAGTTTTATCTACTAGTTCAGTAGCACCCATATCAACTTCTTTCACATCCATTTCAACGTCACCTGATCCTCCGTTAGCGATATCATGTTGAACTAGTGCTGCCCATCTGTGATGACCATCTAGAATATATCCATCTTTAGAAACTATAATAGGCTCTCGTAATGCATTTTGCCATTTTTGAAGATCTTCTTTTGGTAATTCTTTTCCTTCGAAAGGTTGATCACCTGCAAGCACTTTAGCAAACATATTAACTTTTGATCCTACTAACTGATTTTGAGTAGCTTTTAAGGAAGTTACTTGTCTAGGTTCTGGATCTTTCATTGTGATACCTTCTTTTTCTAGCATCGTTTTGAATAATCCTTCTGTGTTTACTTCTCCGTTTTTAGCATCTATTTCTAACTTACCTGCTTTAACTAGTTCATCCGCTTTACCTCCTGGTACGACTTTAGATTTTAATTGTGGCATTTCGTCTCGAGGTATTTGTTTGTTACCTGCACAGAATAAATTAGTACCTGGAACTGATATAGAGCATAAATCTACATCATTATCTTTGGTAATAGTTTTTAGTTTTTCTAGAACTTTCTTTTCTGCTGCTGCATCTCCAGATACTGAATTTTCATCGCTTGTAGGACCTGGTAGATTATCTCCTCCAGCACCTATACCTTTCTGTTTAGCTCCAAACTCAGATTTTTCTTTAGATGTTAGTACGTTGTCTAATTTAAGAACATCATCATCTCTTCCCTCTGCTTCGTCACTAACAGTACCTGTATATTCTACACCATCTTGAGTAAAGGTAACTTCTTCTCCTGGCTCAGCTATTGCTTTTCCTGTATCTATATCTGTTGAATCCATATAGAAGTTGTCACCATCTTTTACAACATAATCATCAACACTTTTTGCTTTAGACTTCATACCAACTTTAGCTAATTGATCTAAAGCTTTATCATCAGTTTCCGGAGCACCTCGTTTTACTGCGTCAGCTTTCGCAACTACTTTATCTGCTTCTCCAGAAGTTGTAGTTTTTCCACCAATAGTTACTTTGGTAGTTGGACGCATTTTATGCTTGGTCTTATATCGTTTATAAGCACCGTGAGTCTTAAAATCGATCTCATTTAATTTTAACAGTAAGTCTGTAATTTTTTTCATATTATGCCAATTTAGTCACTAGTTTAACTTTCGGATATTTTCTTTTAAGAGCATTTACTGCTCTTATGTTTTTAGGACTATCATCCATAAAATAAATAGTCGTATACCCTTTCTTTATCTCGTTTTCTATATAGTCAGCTTTCTTCTGAGGGTTAGCATCTCCAAGTGTAACAACGTATGGTTGTATACCAATAGTCTTAAAGAAATGGTTGATAGGAGCTTTTAATCTTCTAGCTGTAAGTATAGTTACTTTTCTACCACCCTTCTTTAATTGCTTTTTCAAAAGTTCAGCGTTCTTTTTAATAAGTCTTGGATTTCTTATTTTTCTATCGAAATCACTGAAGTCGTATTCTTCACCTGGTTTGATAGTATATACTGCGAATTCAGCAGGATCAAGCTTTTTTATTACACGACCATCCTTTTTTATATATACCCATGAATCGCTTTGAGCGATAGTATCATCGAAGTCGAATATGCTAACCGTCTTACCTTCTCGTATTATGTCTTTTAATTTAATCATTTAACCGTATATTCACCTTCTTTTGCTGTAAGTAATGAGCCTCTATTAAAGCATATTACTTCATATTCGCTAGAAATTAAATTCGAATACGTATTTCTACCCTTTAATAGTTGTTCATGAAAGTTATAAAAGGTAGGTATGCAAATTAGTACATTTTGAACTCGTTTCTTTATTACAGCTTTTGTACCTGTATTACCGTATATTTTGTTATACCAGTTATCCATTTTCTCTATACCAAATAGATGATATGCCCAAGAACGTACAATCCCCTTTTTTGATAATTTTATGGTACCACCAGTAGAGTCTGTATTAACTATTCTCCACATAGTAGAATTAGGAACTGCTTTATATTTGCTTGGTATATTAAGCTTAATTAGTTGTTTTGCAATTCTACTCCTTTTCGAATGATCATCTAAAGAAGAAATCACCCAATCCTGTAATAGTTTGTCTATATTAGCAACTAATGGTGTTATCTCTTCTTCTTTTGGTGCTTTATCTGGTACAATAATAAGAAGAGTCTTTGGGCTAGGTTGATAATATGCAACCTTTTTCTTACCCAACTTATATACCCACTCAAACCTGTTTGAATCATCCAAGGTGTCATATTTTACTCCAAGCTTTTTTAATTCTGCATTTGGATTATTTATATTTCTTACCCTTTTAGTTGCCTCTCTCAATAAATCGATTTGAGATTTTTTAAGTTCTTCAAATAATATGTCTTTTAATTTTATCACTTTTTAGAACAACATTCTTTTTTTTCTTTATCACATTTTTCTGTAGTTTGAGAAGTGGTTGCGCACCCTGCACAGAATAGTAATAATATCAATATTATCTTTTTCATATATATTTTCTCCAGTTTCGTTCAGCTCTATGTGCTGCTTTTTCATAAGGATTTTTAGCATACCCGAGCTTACGATACTCTTTCATTTTTTTATAATCTTGCGTTGCATGAGTATATTCGTGAAGTAGAGCCTTTATAATTTCCTTTTCGCTAGTCATTCTAGGAGTGTACAAATATATTTTGTTCTTATCCCAGTCGTATTCTGCGTGCGGATTCTTCTCTCCAGTCATACCTTCTATTCCACTTAATCGAGCATATATGTTTGTATGAAACTCAACCTTTGGAGTACCTCTTCTAGCTCTACCTAAATTTTTAATTATTAATGGATATACTCTATCAACAACTTGTTGTTTGTCTATTCCTTCTAATAATATATCTTTTAGTTTTATCATCTGTATATATAAGATAAGAAATAAAATTCAGACTACCAACTTTTTTCTTATTTTTTTCCACCTTTCATGTTAGCACACCAATGGTACATTTTACCTTTTTCACCGCCATACTTCTTGGCTTTAGCTCGTAGAGAAGTTACAGAACCTTTACAACTAGCACCTGAACGTTTAACTCTACCTGGACGGCTTTTGCCTTTCTTTTTACCATCTTTGTAATTTTCTTCTACCTCATCAACCTTTTTATATCCTGAACCATATGGGGCAGCTTTGCCATCATGATTTGGTGCTACATTTTCTTCTATATCAATCAATTTAGCTAATATATTATTTGATATTCTAACACGTCTCTTACCTACCTCACCTCGAACATCAGGTATGTCTTCTGCCATTACAACTCCACCTGACATTTCCCATGGACCCCAGTGACCTTTATCAACCATAAACTTAGCTGCTTGTTCTGGAGTATAATACTTGCATTGACTTGGCTTTACCCTTCCTAAAGCATAGTATACTTTTTTTGGAACTTCTAACTTTCTACCATTAGAGTGATCTAATACACTGTTACTAGATTCCACCCAACAGTGTCCATACCGCTTTCCTTCTAATGCGCCTTGTCCATTAACCATACCATGTACTAGTTTATGATTCTTATCACCAAAGAAATTCATAATAAGTCTTCCTCCAGCTTGGTAACAATCACCTTTAGCTTCAGTTAATAGATCTTTTAGTTTTATCATTACCACTTCCTACAAGACCAATATCTTGCCTTAGTTTTAGGTCCTGGATTATCACAATTATGTCTTGCTCTAAACGATGCTCTAGCTTTAGGATTAGATTTTCGAATTCTCATAGTTTTTCTTTTTGCTGAAGTTCCACCATGTCCAAAATTTACTTTTTTAACTTTAATAGTTCCGTCAGCATTCTTTTTACCTGTGTTAACATATACTTTGAATTTTTTAGTATCCCCTCGAGTAGGTTTATTTAACTTAACAGTTCGTCCTTGATATTCAGCTTCTTGAAATATTACAGGTTCTGAATGCTCTACAATTTCTAACCTAAGCACTTCATTACGATAAATAACACTATCTTTTAGTTTATTACCTGCTTTTACTGCTGCCTTATATGCTTTAGAACCTTTACGTGCTGATTTTTCACCTCGTTTCTTTTTAGCGTTTATATTAGCCCAAAGACCTTCTTCAGCATTTATTTTTTCCCCAGCTTTGACAGCATCTTTATGTGCCTTAGAATTTTTATGAGCAGGTTTTTCACCTCTTGCTCTTTTGGCTCTTATATTATGCCATAATCCTTTACTTTTTTCCTGTAATTGCATATCTGTCCCCATTTTAATGTTCCCATTCTTGTCCAAAGAATTCATAATTTTTTACTACACTTGTGCTATTACCCTCTTCCTCAATACAATCTTCTTCAGATTCATATATTGCATCAACAGGGCACTCAGGAATACAAGCACCACAATCGATACATTCATCTGGATTAATATATAACTGTAACCCTTCTATACTATCTAATGTCTTTACCTCAATCCCTGCACCATCTATATCTATCGGTCCATGTATACAATCTACTGGGCATGACTTAACGCATGCAGTATCACAAGTACTTATACACTTTTGTCCTATTATAAAACTCATCCTTTCCTCAATTGTAATTCTTTCTTAATCCAATCTTTTGCTATTCTATTTTGTATTGGTCTTCTGATAAATTCATTAGCACCTTTTTTAACATTTCTAGAAAAATCTTTATGTTCTGAATTATCAACAACTAGCATATTACTTGCTCCAAACAATCCTTGAAATTTACCTAAATTATTTTGACAAGCAGACCAATATTCTTTGACTATACCAACTGGTAATGTACGCTCTCGAGCTTCATTTCGTTCTAATGCAACTTCTAAAGATGTATTAACAAACACCATAAAGCAATCATAACCTAGTCCTTCTAGTGTCCGTTTTTTATTAGCTATTTTATCGTATTTATGTCCTGTACCATCTATTAATACACCTAGCTTGCCATTTATATAATTTTTCATTTGAGAGGCTACGGTTTTTTTAGCCTTAGCTCTTATCTCTTGAGATTGTGCAAATTCTTCTGGATTCATAGATGCTAGATCAGTGTTTAATCCAGCTTTGTTAAGAAATGTTTTGAATGCTGAGTCTGTATTGACTCCTTTTAGACCGGCAGCTGATACGAATGGCATTTTTTCTGGCATACCAAATAAAGTTGATGCAGCATATGATTTTCCTGAACCTGGACCTCCTGCTGTAAATACTGCTTTGAATATGCCTGGATCATATACCCCTTCGGTAAGTATGTCTAACAGTTTTATCATAGCAGTGGTTACTTAAATAATGCTTTTTGTTTTGCATTAATATTATATTTTTTATTTATTTTATCGTGAGCTTTATTAATTTCATCCTGAGTTAAATTTTTTGGCATAAATAAATTAACTAGATTCTTTTGACTTCCAATCATATATGCAATTGTCCATACTATAGGATAAGCTAATATTAAATATTTCTGTACAAAGAACAATCCTACTAATGCTGGATATGTAATTATCTTTCCTATTAAAATTCTAATTTCTTGAAATACATCAGCTATATCACGCTGTGATAATTTTCCCGTTTTTAAGTAACCTTGAAATGCTTTTTGTACTTTAGGATTATATAGAAATTTCCTATTAGTTAGCAATTTAGCAACTGCTCGTTTTAATAATGGAAGTTGAGGTTTAATATCTTTAATTGATTTAATTTCATCTTCGTTCAAATTTTCAAAAATAGATTCATTAAGTATATTTGAATCCCACTTCTTTAGCCACTGCTCTTCTGTCATAAAAGGTGGATTGTCTTTTTCTGTAATCACTTTATGTAATTCAATATTAGTAGATTCTTGTAATAAATGCTTTAACTTAATCATAAATATTACCCATTAAGGCTTGCGCCAGGTTGAGATTTGAAAGCTGTTACAATACCTGTACCAGTATTTACTATCTTTTTTAATCCAAATTCGTATAAAGTTCCTGATACTGGATGTAGTTGAGCTAAAGTTGCTGAAGTACCATCAGAAAACGTTACTACTGCTGCTCCACGACCAGTTCCTGAACTTGGTCCGAACATAACTGCAGCTGCATCACCTATATTTGAACCAGTGAAATTTGCAGTTGCTCCTGAGGCTACTACCGTTACACCAGTATATTTACCAAAGTGACCTACTAATCTCAGTTGTTTACTACCATCGGATTCTACACCTGCTGAATATCCTTCATATGCCATAATTTATTCTCCTATAATGATTTAATCATCTCTATTACTGCAGGTTGAGGTGATAAATCGAATTTATCTGAACGTACATTAGTATGTGTCCAGACACCTTCTGCACCTGCTAGTGCTTGTTTATTTAATTCAAATGCTTTTCCTTGTAAGTCCTGTTTATATGATTCGATAGCATAATTTGTATTACTCGTGCTACCACCAGCTAACCCGTCTTCAGTTAATGCTCTCCCATTACGACCTATATACCCTTGAGCGTTTAACCACTTCTGTTGAGATAATGTATCTTCTGGAAATGGTTCTGCTCTGAAAAAACTTTTACTTCCGTTTAATACTCGTTGCATTCCTTTAGATAAATCTATATTATAATCTTTACCTAATTTAGTTACTAAATTTTTAGTTGCTTCTAATTGAGCTGGAGTGTATGCATGATAATATCTATACCCTCTAAACTCATAACCTAGATCAACTACATCTTCTGCAGGTACTTTACCATTTACATAGTTAAAATACTCGTCACCCTTTTTAGTTAAAGGTCCGTAGTTACATATTTCCAACCCAATGCTTTCTTGGTTTAACCGTTTATTGTTATTAGCTTTGATACCTAAATGGTGAGCCCATTTTTCTGGTGGATGGCATTCAATCACGACACCGTCAAAGTCTGTATTACCGTTTCTTGTAGATTTACCACCTATTACATAAGCAGTTGCAATATGACGTACTCCTCCTGAACCCGTCTTATCTCGTTCCCATGATGCTATTACCCAATCAGGTCGATGTGAGCCAGCTGTATGATGTAAATAAATTGTTTTTTTAGTTACAATATCATGGTAGTATTCTTCGTTTTCAAGATACTGTTTTTTAATGTCCATAGTTTTCCCCTAGATTGTATAGTTTATCATAAATAAATATCGAGAACTATGATTAACCAGTAGAAATTAATACTTTATATATACGAGATCTTTCGGTCCAACATGATATATCTTCCCTACATCATCTCTGACTTTAATAGAAAATTCTGATACGCTCTCTACCCGTACAATAGAATCTTTATATAATGTACCTTCTGCAGTTATGCACATTTTTGTAATTTTAGCTTTTTTAGTTCTACCCATTTGCTCGAACTCTTAATTTTTTAATTCTATCTAAAAATTCAGCAATAGATAATACTTCGTTACTGCTCGTTTTTATCTCAACTGATGGTAAATCTTCAGGTGATTTATCAACTATGTTCATTAATGCTTGGAGCCCTTGATCTGGCCAAAAAGATCCTAAACTGTCTATACCTATTAATAAGTAATCTTTTGGCTGATCTTTATGTATTAAAAAGTATTCCATTAGTTATCTAATTGGTAATCGCTAGGAGGCAAATATTGTAATGGACTATCTTCGGGAAAAGCGTCTGAAAATTGTGCTTCTGTATGTCCATTTGATTCTACTACTGATCTACCTTTTAACTGTTTCCAATCCATCTCTGGTCTAACATCTAAATTAGTTGCCCAAGCACCTTTTAATGTTTTAGTATCTATACCTAAACTCTTTCCAAAATCTATCATAGCTTGAATATCTTTTGGAAAACAAGAACCACCAAATCCCATTTTACCATCAGGACCAGGTACTGCTAAATGTGTATGACCGATTCTACCATCTCTAACAAACCCATCAACTGCTTTGTCCCAATCTACTCCACATCTATCTGATATTAACTTCATTTCGTTTAAGAAAGATACTTTAGTTGCAAAGAAGCAATTGTTCATGTATTTAATCATTTCAGCTGTTTGGAAATTAGTTTCAATACACGGTACTGATTCACCAAATCTCCATTTATATAAGTCTGCTACCTTCTTTGTGTTAGATGGCTCACCACCTAATATAAATCTTGCTTGGTTAATAAAATCAAATTTAGCAGATCGTTCAGTTAAAAATTCTGGATTAAAAACTAATTGTAAATTACTAAACTGCTGTTGTAACTTTTCTGTTGTACCTGGAGTTACTGTTGAGCGAATTAAAGTGATTGGATTCCAAGTACATACGTCACTAATATCTTTTAGTGCGCGTTCTAATATTCCTAGATGTATACTACCATCATGATTAGATGGTGTAGGTACTGATACAAATATAAAATCTGAATCGTTAACTGTTTCTTCTAATGTGTGTGTACTTTTTGAAGGATCTTTATCATAACATCTAATTTCTGCATCACAGCCTGTTTGTGCTGAAAATCCGAATTCTACTGCTGATCCTACGAATCCTTTTCCTATTATTCCTATTCTTGTCATTTTATTATCTCCTGTGGAAAGTTTTTTATTTCACTGTCTATACTGCTAATCATCTCCTGATTTTTTTCTGCAACTAGACTCTTAAAATTATTTATATTACCAAATCCATATTTTGTCCATGAAAATGGATGTGTATTTAGTTGTAGTTTATTAACACCACTAGCAAAGTCGACATCTAGTGGATGACCATACTTCCATTGATGGTTAGAATCAGCTAGATATGTTACCTCTAATTTATTATCAAGTGTTATATCATTACAATACTGAAAAAATTGTTTTCCATATGCGTTAATACATCCTTCTATTTCTAAATAACATGCTAATTGTTCTTTAGTAGGTCTATGAAATGAAAATATATCTATATCAATATCTGTATACGACGATAAAGTGTTTATATCATCTTGAACGATAGATGTTAACTCTTTAGTATTAATTCTATCTAGATACGATGTATTTATATGCGCTCCTATACTATGCCCTAATTCATGTATTCTTTTTATTATACTTAAATTTTGCATCGAGAGACTATTATAGCAATTATTAGTTATCTGAAAGAAGTATGTTGATGTTATACCTAACTCTGATTCTAAATTTGCAATATCTAAGGCTCTGTATGGTGAAAATTCGATATCATGTCGTATAACGGCATATTTTTCATATCTATCAACTTCTCTAAAATCAACTATAGGTAACCACCTTTTAATATGATTTATTATACCTTTATACTCTTCGTGTGAGAACCGTTTCATGTTAAAATCTCTGTATAATATCTTATCATTTTTGAATGCTGTGGTATACCTATCTGTATATCCTTTCCTGTTATAGAATTTAATCCATATTCCAATAAATTGCACCCTGCACCTTTTGTTAGAATTACAGAACCAGCCAATCTTGGATTGATTTCATAAACTAACGGCTCACCATCTGCAGATATTTTTAATTGTATATTTACTATCCAATCTAATTCGAATTCTTCTACAACACTTTCAACATATTTTATTATACCAGAATCCATATCTATTTCACTAACTAACGATACACCTTCTTTTGGATTTACTCGCTTAAATGGTATTGTTAATAAACTTGTACCTTTTTCAGCTAAAACATATACTGAGTAATCTTGACCAGTTAAATTTTCCATCATTAAAATATCAGAAAAGTTACCTTCCTTTTGTACTATATTTCTATAATCATCAATATCAACTGTCTTGCTCAAATCACCTGACTTTCCTATAATATCATTATATGTTAATTTATGATCTTTTTTAAGAAATCTAAAACCTCTACTACCAGATGAAACTCTAGGTTTAACAATAATAGATTTACATCTTTCTGCAAACATATTAAAGTCGTCTACAGTTGCTGGTGTACAAAATGATGGGCACGGTAATCCAGATTTTCCTAATTTTACTAACATGCTACCTTTATCATTTGCAACTAATAATTTATTTAACTCTGTTCCTGGAATTTGTACCCCTATCTTATTAAATTCTGCTTCATGCGTCTTTAATGGTATAAGACTATTTTGTGTTGATGTGCAAAGAATAATATCTATACATTCGTCAATACATAATTGCTTGACAAAGGGTATAAAATCTTTAGTATTAGTTTTCGGACATCTATAAAATTTATCAGCTAAATATTTTCCTGGATTATCTTCATTAATATCGATACCTACTATTGTTTTTACATATGGTATATCCTTTAATAAAGATATAATATTTGGTCCAATTGCTAGACTACCGCAAACTGCTACTAATACATTCATTTATTTTTTCCCTTTAGTATGTTTCGTAAAATTAAAATAATGATTAGTTCTATCATGACCTTCAAGATAATTAAACTTAAAGTTATTTTTCCAAGCAGCATAATTATAGCTCAATTGATCTCGTTTACTATGATATTTAATTTCTGTCCACCAATCTTCCATAACCTTAATACAATCTAATTTATTATGCCGTCTTAATATAATACCACCATTTATTAAACCATTATTTTTAGGATATTGCAATTGTTGATACTTTTGCATTTGTTTATGAATAACATCTAAACTATCTTTTGGTTTCTTATTAGGACTTTTATTAACATTAAACAGGTATTCTATAGCAGCTGCTTCTTGATATATACAATTTCGCTTATCATATGCAGGCTGTTGATTATGATCATAAAAAGCTGCATTAGCATTATTTAAGAATTTTTCAACTAATTCATTAACATTATTTTTTATTGCATAATTGCCATCAATATAAATACTGATATCATAATCGGATAAAAATCTATGAGGTAATATCTTATACCTTTTAGCATTTCGAGTATTATCTTCATATAATGATAATTGCTTTCTAACTTCCCACTGTGTAGATTTAATATCACTATCAGTAAATAAGATTAAATCGTAACCTTCTGGTACATATAGATGTTCCTGAATTTTATCATAATTACCAAATATACTAGTATATATTACCTTCTTATTCATTAGTTAGTTTTTCTACGTAATTTTTAACCCACTCTTCTAAATTACCAGTTGGTTTCCATCCTAAAACTGTTCTTGCTTTTTGTGTTTGTGCTAATGTTTCAAATGGTTCAATTACTTTCTTACCATATTCTTTTTTACCACCGAACATATCTGCTACAGCATTAATTGAGTAGTTATACCCTCTACCTACATTAAATACCTCACCATTTAATTTATCCTTGTGAGTTGCTGATAATATATTCGCACTTACAATATCATCTACATGTGTAAAGTCTCTGCGCTGTTTACCGTCATTTGTTATCGTTAATGATTTTCCTTCTAACATCTGCTTGGCAAATATACCTAATACTAAACAATATGCTCCTTCCAGTAACATTCGATTACCATATACACTAAAATATCTTAAAGCTACTGTATCTAATCCATACACTTCACTAAATACTTTACAGTACTGCTCACCTATATATTTTTGCAAACCATAAGGTGACATAGGATTCGCTGCTGCAGTCTCAGGAGTTGGAAATTCTGTTGTATCACCATAAGCTGAACTGCTCGCACTATAGACTACACGCTTTACACCAGCTTTATGTGCTGCATATAATACATTTAATGTAGCATTGACATTATGCTGATTATATGTTATTGGATCATCTATTGATGGTTGAACTCTTGCTTTAGCTGCTGTATGAAATACAACATCTACACCATCCATAAATTGAGTTAGTTCATCAACACTTACATTACTCAAATCTTGTTTCCAATAATGAGCTTTTTTATTTGTATTTTCTATTCTTCCAGTTGAAAAATTATCTATAACTGATACTTGAATATCCATATCAATTAACTTATCAACTAAATTAGAGCCTATAAATCCTGCTCCACCCGTTACTATTACCTTTTGCATACTATCAAATCTTTTTCTGTCGTTGTTAAATCATTTACACTTACTAATAAACTACCTAATTCAAATTCACCTACCTCACCACTATCAGCTAATATTTCTGACAATTGTTGAATATACCCGAAATCGTTATTAGTAAATCTTTCATCTATCTTAATTAAGATATTATTTTGCTTTTCATTACCATATGGTTTTACTCTTTCTGATAAATTAAAGGAAGTAGTATTTTGATCTGTAGCTATATAATGTTTACCTAATTGAGTATCGCAGTATATATTACTGCACCAAGGTTCTAGACTTCTTAATAATTCAATATTATTAACTGACATTATAATACCTACATCAAATTTAGGAGGTATGATAGGTTTTAGATGCTTATCATGTTTTACAAAATGACCCCATTTTCTAATAAACTCTCTAGTTGCTTTTTGATTTTGGTTTAACCATTCGTCAGTTTCTCTATTTTTCATAAATACTTGACCATCAGGATTTCTAACTGCTCCATCTGCAAATCTACTACCTCTACATGTCATATGATAAACACAACCTTCCCATGTTTGAATAAATTTAATTCCATTCAATTGAAATCTGTTAAATATGTCTGAATCTTCTTTTGATTGAGGTGCATATAATGGATCATGACCACCGATTTCTTGAAAATCTTTTTTATAAAATGCCCAAGGAGCAAATATACCCTCAGTAGTTTTATTTACTCTTTCATTTTTAGAATCTTCTAAAAATCTTAACAATTTAGATTGGTCAAACTCTTCAGGTTCTATACCAAAGTCAACTAATATTTTTTCTGGACCTGGTGGATGTAAAGGTGGTTCTATTCTAGTAAGCGATACTATTGTTTTATCTTTAAGATACCATTTTATACAATCTAGTGCACCAGGACATAAGTACATATCTGCATGATATATCATACAGATATCATGACTAGCTACTTCGTTAACTAATCTATCATATAATATCGTGTGCCCTAGTCTAGTCGGACCTTCGTTTCTAATTGCTTTGAAATTAGGATCGAAATCCATCATTTGCTTACACCAATCCCATGTGCCGTCATTTGAAAAATCATCTGCTACACAAATTTCTACTTCATGCTCGCCTTGATTCTTTCTTATTGAATTGTAAGACCATTTGAGGTATTTCAGATTATTTCTTCCTGGTTGTATTAAACTTATCTTCATTGGCATATTACTCCATAACTCTTTTATATAATCATTTAATTCAGCTGGCTTTATTTTAGCATTATGTGTTGAAAGAGTATTATATTCGTTAATATTATAAACACTTTCTAAATCTATAAGGCTAGGTTTACCATCAATTAGAATTATATTATGTGGTACTAAATCATAAAAGAACATACCACTCTCTTTAATTCTATTCTTTAATATACGAAAAAAATCTCGAGGAATCAAATGATTATCAAATTCATTTGGTGATAATAAAGGTCCTGATTTAGTTACATAACCTACTATTTCATCCCATTGATCATAAATTAAGTCAGTCAATGCTGGAGCAAGTCCTTCAAAGAAGTTTGCTTCTATTGCTTTTCTAAAATTATTTATACGACAGTAATCAGGATGAAATATCTTATAGTAAACTTCATTTGATGAATCGTAGTAGATAGCTCTTCCATGACTAATACCATCTACTACCCTGTCATATTTATCTTTTATACATTGAAATGCATTAAAGTCTATATCATTGATTTGAATCTTTCCAACCATTTGTCTTCTTTATATTCGTTATTATATCTTTTTTGAGCTGTTTCAGAACATAGTTTGTAAAAATCAGGTTTTTTTAATTTCTCTACTAGCTCGTTTGCTCTTTCAAGATCACCTACTTTAACTGTTGTTAAGGGGTGACATATCTCTTGTGTATCTAATCCTTCATATCCTATACAAGGTATGCCTAGAAATGCACAGTTGAGTGCAAATGTACCGGCTGCATGAGTTCTCATTAAATGAATACCTATTTTTCTCTTACTCAGTTCTGCTATCCAATACATCCACTCCATATATGGAAGGTGGTTTAGATTTTCCATCTCTTCTTCACCTGGTATTTTTCTACCCATGCTTGGTATAGATACTTCTGTTCCAAATCTCTGTGCTACCATATAAGAATCGAATCCGCCATACCAGTGACAAAAATTACCACCAATCATTACACCTCTATCTCCACCTTTTGGGATATTTTTTATTGTATCTTCAATCATAAGACTTCGCATTACTTTACAATCCTTACCTGTTAATCCTCTAAAATAAGTTGCATCTAATTCATTATGAACAAATAAATAATCCATTTCAGTAAGGATATTAAAGAACCAAATCTGTTGCTCTAATGGATAATCTTGAAAATACCAGTGAGGTCCTTCTTGCATTGAAGCTACCTTTTTACAATGCTTTCGTATTCTATCAACATTAAATTTTGCATTCTTTTTAGGTATAATACAAATACCTAAATCGTATTCTTCTTGTATGGTACCGCCATGTATATTGTAATGATCTGCTTCAAGTGCACACATCCATGCCATTTCAGTTCTCATATTCGGATTATTTCTTGGAACTTTTCCAGACCAATTACCTTCTGTAAAAAATGCTACTTTCATGTGTATAACTCTTTATATGATCTCTCTATCCAATAATTTGCATGTCTATCATTTTGAGGAATTGCATTAAAGTGATACACCCATCCTGCACTATATAACCCTTCAAGTGTATCTGGCCACCAGCTATGTCCTGGTATATGCAATAAACTCTTTCTAAATAAATCTTGTAAGTTATAGCATGCAGGTAGAATTTTTACATCTACTTTATTAATCTTAAGCATATAATTAACTATAGTTTGATCAGTACCTGCTTTTATTTTATCAATTGCATACTGTATTTTTTCTCTATTATTAGAATAGAACTCCTTCATATTAGAAAAGAATTTCTTATGATTTTTATTTACTATTTGAAATCCACCATTTATATAAGTTGATGGATGGGGAGGTGTAGATCCTGTAAATAATTCTCTATTGAAATCACGTATACTTCTTGTAACCCATTCATAACACCCATCATTCATCACACCACAATATTTATGATCAGTCTCTTCGAAGAAGTTTGGACAATCTGGATGCACTATTGTGTCTGCATCAACCATTAAAATTTGATCATATTCTATTTTATTGCCCTCTAATATGTCAAACAGATAATACCTTTGCCATGTTATCTTCATTTGTTCGATAGGAAATAGTAAGTCTTCCCAAACCAGTAATTCGCAATTATGCTTATCACAAAAGTGTTTCCAACTCTTTATAGAATAATCATATGAACGAGATCTTGCTCCATCACCTAATTTAATATTTGGTATAAATACTACATTTTTCATCTATCTATTCCCCATTCTTCATCCTTTATCTGATTCCATGGGTAGCCTTTATACCCTTCCATAGCAAAAAATTTATTAATGCCATTCCAATCTTGTAAATCTTTATCACGATCTGAACGCTTCCTTGTAAAATAAAATCTAGGTTGTAAAAAATTAATTCCATCAACATTAAATGAAAACTTGTTAATTAAATCGTCTTCATTAGTTGCACCGAAGTGCATAAATTTACTCTTACCTTCTTCAAATATTTCAATACCATTATCTAATCTAATGAATTGTTTATTACCATTAAATACTTTATCTCGTATTTTAGAACTAATAATAATATCAATATCATCATTCTTTCTTATACCCATTAGAGCTAATATACCACTCTGAGTAATTGTAAATTCAGAAGCAGGTATACCTAAATTTAATACTTCTTGTATCCCGTATACTTTTTCTGTTAATGGTTTAATTCTATGCTTACCATCTTTCTTTCGTGGGAGATCATAAATTTTTTCTCGATTCATATAGAAGGGTATGTAAGCTTTATCTTGAATAAGCCTCCCAATCATAGCATATGCTCTATGTGTACCATGCTTAACAAATCCGTTGTCAAAATCTACTGGATTATCTTTGAGAAATATCTCTATTTCATTATCAGTCATATCTGGTAAACTTTCATAATAATCAGCTGATAATTTATCCCAACCAATATCGTGATGGTCTTCAACACCTTTCTTATAACCTGCAACCATACAATTAAAATATTGCCAGTTAGCTGGTGTAAGGGTTGCTTGCGTATCAGCAATACGGGTACCTACCTTCCAATAATTAATAATGTCTTGTATCTTTCTTAATTTTCCATTTTGATGACATATTTCTTTCCCTCCACCTCCATCTTGGACTTCCATGTTTAAGAAATATTGTAAATTTATAGGTTCATAATCTGATATATAGGTTATACCTTTTACAAAATTATGTTTTATTGGGTATTGTCTTTGAGCCTCATATACATCAGAGTAACGAACTACTAGATGGTTAGTTCCGCATTGATTACTTATGTTTAGTTTAGCTTTCGATTTAATATACAATTGTATACGTAAATTTATATGTCTTAAGTCTAATGCTTTAGTAATAAAATCAAATGATGTTTCAGATAGAGGATTAGCTGACCAATAAAAATAAGGTATATCATGTTTCTCTAGTACACTCTTAATCTTTTTAGTATCTCGATCATATGATACTTGATCAAATTTACCTCTCTGTGTTCCAAACCTATCACTTAATAATATACAGCCAAAATCTCCATCTACATGCTCTTTAATTATAGAATCCCCTAGCTGCTTCTCTTCATCAGTCCAATATATTTCTGGTTGTGAATCAGAGTACTCGTGATCTTCTAGTTGCCAAAACCGTAGAATCTGTTCGATAAGTGGAATATTTACATCATCATCATTATATACCCTATACTGATCATGAAAAATTTCACCATCAAATGAATCGATAAATTTATCTATATATGGATTGTTATGAAATATGTTGTATGCATTGGTATGTGTTATACCAAACATATTCTTTAACATGTCTTGTGAAGGTATATATATTTTACAATCAGGATATTTAAGCTTTAGCAATCGAGGCATAGCTGATATTATTCCCCAATCACCTATACCGTGAGCTGTACGTAGAATAATAAACTCTTGCGAATCTAAATATTCATCTGGTATGCGTAATCCATCTTTTTCTTCGAATCCAAGTTTTTCAACTTCTTGTACAGGATGAAGCTTATTATTAAAAATTCGATAAAACAACATAACTATATTTCTTCTATTCGTTTTGTTTTGTCACAAATTAATAAATCATATGCAGGCTTTTCTCCTACACTTAATTTATGGTACTTACATCCCCACTTGTGCAATTGTGCTTTTGTTACTTCGAAATAATCTATCTTTGATACTGCGCCTCTCGACGTCCAATATGTTATCTCATGACCTTCGTCATATAACTTATTTATCTTTTCTATATTAAGAGTTATAGGTAATGCATTTTTATAACCTAATCGCTCAACTCCTTCATAATGACAGATAGTCTCATCTATGTCTACATAAACCTTCATTACTATGAATATACGAAATTTTTATCAATTAAACAACTATTAAATAGTTTCATAAAACGCGTTTTGACGTTCCTGTCTTCCAATATCTTTTGGATGATATAAAGCAAATTTTTCTTCTGCTGGAAGATTTGCGAATTTAGTATAACCTTTTAATTGCTCGTGTACTGGCTTGATCCAATATATATCTTCTTTATTCTGATAGATTCTCATTTGCCAATCAGGAAAATTAACCCAGCCTTCTTCACTTACTCTCCAACCCCATCTTTGTATATGTCCATCTGTAATTCCTGCTACTGTATTCACTCTAGGTACCCAAAAAGCTTCTGTTTCTGAATTTGTTTCTAATAGAAATGGAAGTGCTTCTAATAGATATTCATTAGGTATCTCATCTGCATCTATTTGAAATATCCAATCACCATCACAGCTCTTATTAAGATTATTCTTATATGCTGCAAAGTTTTTATCTAATTTATATTGTAAAAGTTTATATTCACTTGCTGATTTTGCTTCCCATCTTTCACATGCCTTTACCACTTCATCAGTAGAATTATCAAAATCCATTTGAACTACTACTTGATCTTCTTTTCTTTTGTGCTCAAATAGAAATGTTAATAATTTTTCTATTTCTTTGTGTTCATTACATACCGTAATTGCATAACTAATTTTCATCGTAATTTAACTCCTCTGGATCTCTAAATTCAATTTCTTCTGGAAACTTGTAATCTATTAACTGTAATCCTTTTATTCGATCTGTTTTATATGTTCTATAACTTCCTTTACCTGCACCTGATATTAACCCCATTACCGCTGTTTGATAGAACTGACGTGGCTCGCCAGGTGCTATTAATTTTTCTGCTTCGATTCTTCTAGCTTGTAGATAACTATTCGCAATAGTAGTACCTGTTTTTCTAGCTATTTCTAATAATGATGCTCTAGGAGCTACATCAAGACTTATTGCGTGTGTCATAGCTTCTTTATCAGTAGCTCTCTGAAAAGAAGGATCAACTATCATAACTACATAACGTTTAGTCTGTGGCTTACCAACCGAATCTTTTTTATATGTGAACTCTACGATCATGCCAGGTAGTAAATCATTTATAGTTATAGGATATTTGCTACCCATCGATGAATTATGTGAACCTAGCTTACTCATCGCTTAAATCTACCGCTCCACCAATTTCTTTAAGTGCATCTATAAAATCTTCTTTTGCAAAGTCTATCTTACCATTAACATCTAATATAGTCTTAAAATACCCTTCTTGTCCTTCAGGTAATGGGTACTTTTCTTTTTCTTCTTCTGTTACTTCACGAACTTTCATGACTTCCCAATGCCAATCTTCTAATGAACCCATTGGAAATATCATACCTTTAAGTGGGATATTAATCACTGACGGGTACCATACAATATTTCTAAGGTGATCAACTATAGCTAGGTCAGTAACTAGTTTTGGTTGATTACTTTCTATAGATTGTACATACTCAGAATCTAACTGTAATTTTGAATTACTTGTATATCCTGTATCATAATCTAAATATGATATTATACCTGTATTTTCGTCTGTAGATTCAAAGCAATAGGTTGTGTTGCCGTTTATAGGACTTAATATATTTTGTTCCATATTATACCTTTTTTAATTTTGGTAGATTCATTTTTGGTGCTGAACCTTCTTTATTTAGTTTTTTTAATTGAGGTAGTTTTAATTCTACTTGTTGTGTTGTATGCTTGCTTAATAACTGCTCAAACTTTTCATTCATCTTATCCATACTAAACGTAGATATTGAAAATTCAGCTTGCTTTTCAGCTAACGGAATGTATTTATCGTAACTGCTATATACATCACGTAGCACCTTTTCTGCTATATTATAATCAACATAAAACCATTGTGTACCATCATTGATTACACCCTTCCATTGTGCTGATCTATGCACAGGCTTTAGCTGACCTGGTAATAGTGTAGAGTATTCAGGGTGTAGAAAGTCAACTTGACCTGACCAGCCTGATGCTATTACCGGCTTTTCACTAACTGAAGCTTCAAGTAATGGTCTTCCAAACCCCTCTCCTTTTGTAAAGCTAACATGTGCTTTTACTTTTGTATGATTATACAACCCATTAACTTCATTAGCTGTTAAATCACCGTGCAGTACATATATGTTCGGGCAATTAGGTCCTAACTCTGATTTTATATTATCGATTCGATTTAATATATTAGTTCGATCTAATATTGAGAAAGTTGCTGAGCTGGTTTTGAGAATTAATGCAGGTTTTTCTCCTTCACCCTTAAATGCTTGACAAAATGTTTTAATAAGCATACCTGTATCTTTTCGATCATGACCAAGCTTTCCACTCAACCAATGACCTACATACAAGAAGCAAAAGTCTTCGTCTATACTATCTAGCTGTGTATTTATAGTTACAGGTGTTTCGTCTACCTTTCTGTATATATCTAGATCTAACCCTTCAAATAAAACTTCAATAGGCTTTTCTAATTTTAACTCACCTACTTTTTGTTTAGTCTTTTGATCAAACCTGTCATATGTTGTTTGTTGGAGTATATTTTTAGAATGCTCTGAAGGTACAATAATTAAATCCATTTTGTTACACCCTTCTAACCAAGACGCATCACAAGCTGTTGTTTCAATTCCTGCTGTTATCCCTATATTATATTTACCTACAGGATTAAATTCATTTGGTACAGAGCAATTTATATAAACATCAGGTTGACGTTTAAGTTGATTAGTTGTAAGTATTCTACTATTAAGAGCTGCATGATCAGGGTTATTCAAATCTAATCCCGTTTCAGAGCAATCTCCCCATTTAGTTGCTGCTATTTGTATATCATACTTATCCATTTTGACAAGTGATGTTAATAAATCACGAGTGTGATCTCCATAACCTGATCTAGATCTTACAGGTCCTTGGAATAATAAAAACTGTTTGTTCATCATAACTCTTTCCCTTAAACTTTATATAACTTAAATTTTTGTCTTGGTTTCCAATTTTTTAATGTAGTTTCGATACCTTTAATAAATGCATCTGCCATAGCTTTTGATGATAATTTTCCTGCACCTAAAGCAAATTCTCTACCTAGATTACCTCTACGACCTCGCTCTTCGGGTGTCATATCATACCAAGTTTTTATAGCTTCTGCAACTTCATCATAACGAGCTCTATCATCAAATATAAATGGAGTCTCAGGTGATCCTTGTACGCTTCTATTAGATGGCCATATTGGTGTTACCCATTCTCCATAAGTTAGGTCTGGATTATTTTTCCATTTTCTATCATCATGTAAAGAGCCAATTTCAATGTAATCATCTGCAGTTAGATATTCACCTTTAAGTTTGAATCCACAATGATCTTGTAACCCACCTGTAATATTGTTAATAATAGGAGTACCACATATCAATGATTCAGCACCTGATAATCCAAATCCTTCATTAGAAGCTATGTTTATAGTAACATCAGCTATACTATACATAAATGTCATTTCTTGTTCTGAAATATGTTTCTGAGAAAATTTAATATTATAGTCAGGACAATTAAATTGTTTTACGGCATTAAGATCAGTTCCGTTTGGATCTACTGCTGGAGTATGCATTAGTAGTAAGCATTTATCAGCTTGCTCTTTTGTTAAAGTTGAGCAAAATTCATTCCATGCCATAATAATATCACTCGTCTGTTTACGTCTAATATTTCTATTATTATAATAAAGAACGAAATCATATTCTTTTCCATCTAGCATATGTTTTTTGAAATTTGTATAGTGTGGCCACAGTGTATGTGTTTCTGTTATAGGCATAAATCTTTCATTTATACCATGCGGTACATAATCTATCTGCCAATCTTCTGTCTTACCTTCCTCAACTGGTCTTTTGTAATCTCTTACATAATTTACAATACCATATGTTTGTTTAGATATACATCCTAACCAATCACAGCATTCATAAAAAGGTTGATTCCAGATTGGATAAGGTAAATCATCCCATATAGTATAATATAATAATGGAAGTTGCTGTCTTAATTCGTGTTCTATGTTATATAACCATCCCCAAAATCTTGGATCTGTAAAGTGTAGTATAGCATCCGGCTTTTCTATACTCATAACCTCTCTTACAAGATCTGGATTACCATATCCACTTACAGGATAAATTTTGCAGTATGCATCTTTTATACCTTCTTTTTTGAAGTCAGGTGATAGATCAAATATCTTACCTTCGTCAGGATGCTTTATAGCTCCTCCAATTTGGATCCAATCGTATTTATGTATTGTACCTCTTACAAATTCACGCGACATAGTTCCTATACCGGAATGCATTCGTAAATCGTCGGCTAATAATAGTATTCTTTTTTTCTTGTTCGTTCGAACTTTCTGTAACTTTGGTATTTCCATATCATAACCCTTTGTCTTTAATTCTATAATAAATAGGGGATAACCCTCCTATACACTGTTTTTTACGTTATTATTATTATGTTTTTTTTAATTTTATGTATTGCATTGAGCAAATTATGTATTATTTTATCACCATCTGTTCCGAATATAATAAATTTATCACATTGTTTGATATAGATATTTTGTTGAATAAAATAATTACGTATACTAAATGGTTTATTAAAGTAAGCATCTGGTAATTGAGAGTATAAACTCCGTGATGTATGAGCAGCTGGAACTTCTACGTAATTTAATCCAAATTCTAAAGCATACTTCTTAATATATCTATCAGCTCCATCTTTATTGCCTCTACATATAATATCAATATCTAATTGATCTTTGAATTTGAATAAAAATTCTTTTATTTTACGCTTATGCTCATATTTATTGCTTCCTGTTACACCAATCCTCAATACTAATCTCCAAATAACATCTGTAATTGATCACTAGTATCATCTCTAGAATCAATAGTAGTTGATTGTACCCATCCTATTTGATTAGCTATATTTTGATGGATTTCTTCGTTGTTATCAATAATTTTTTGATACTCATCTACCCCTATAGCTACTTGTACGACATCCATTTGCTTTGTAGGTTTATCGTGAAAAAAGGTAATAGGCTTCGTAGCATTAGCATCCCATGGAGTTTTTAACCACGCATTTATTTCCCAAACATCTTCTCTTAATATCCATATGTTAATTTTCATAATTGTTCTCCTGCCACTCATCTAATGGCTTTTCTATATTTGATACGTTACTATATTCGTTATAATCGCAAGTTATTTCTTCACCTTCTTTTATATACCTTACTGCTTCAAAATAAACAGTATCATTATACATTTCAGGTTTTGCTGTAGGTGTATCGCTATGATTGTGCATTAAACCTAATACTGTAATATCACCTGCTATATACTTATCATTTACTTGCCCTATAATATTATATGCATCACCAATTACAACACCTTTTTTAATATCTTTCGTTGCAAAAACTCCTTGACCTTCTATATCTGAATCACTAATTTCCCACATTATCGTATCCTCTCTTTAGATGCACATAAATCAGGTTGGTCTTTGAATTCACAATACTTACAGTGCTTACTATTCTTGCCTGCTATTGCAAGAAAATTACCATCTGCATTATGCGTACCATCAGCATTGAATCCATTAGAAACAAACTCATTTAATGCACGGGTTAATTTATTTCTAGTAGGCTTACCAGATGCGGGTACAAATGATTGTATACGCTTAACTGGGTATGGAGAATTTTCTGGTAGCTTTCTTCGAACAATAAAATATTCGATATCTATCATATCTGGATCAACGTTAAATTGTTCTGCATAAAATTGTTTATATAATACCATTTGAGCTATCTTAGTTTTATCAGCTTTCTGGTATTTATTCCACCCCATAGTACTAGTCTTAATATCGTATATCTTATACCTTCCAGTATTAGTATCTTGCATAACTATATCGATAAATCCATTAAATAAAACATTTTTATTAATCTCTAATGGTAAACTTAATTTAGTCTCAATACCAATAAGTTTAGTATGCTTTTTACTAAAATAAGCTCCTCGCTTTTTTAAGAAATATTCTAATATAGCAATGCCATCATGAAAAAATTCTCTCATATCAGCTTTATTAGTAAAACTAGGATCTTGACCCATTGCCATAGCCTTGCGATATTCTTTAGCCATTGCACCTCGTAAAATATCTCCTAATTTTAATTCGTCTGCTTCTTTAATAGAACCTTCATACATTACTGTAAGATATCCTTGCAAGGTTTCATGAAATGCAGAGCCAAATAGCGTATGGATAGATTGTGAAAATGTTCGAAGGTTATCAATATAATTTAATTTCCAACGTTTAGGGCATTGAGCATACATTGAGTATTGAGAATAGGAGATTGACTTCTGCTTCTTCTTTTTCTTAACCGGAGTTAAGTCGTCTATAGTTCGAGGTTTATTCATATATAAAGATAAGAAAAATAGTTGAGACTAC
>MDSV01090579.1_pt1 | contig 23844 bp, 14 predicted proteins | sample 810851 | NCBI WGS metagenome assembly MDSV01 (sample SAMN05326640, study PRJNA326480) | marine metagenome | isolation source: seawater | place: Atlantic Ocean: North East | collected 2012 | reverse complement strand
GACGAGGGCGACGAGCCGACGACGATCGCGTTCGCGGTTTCTCGGACGACGAGGCGCCTGCCCCCGGCGCGAAACATTTTCGGAAAATGAAAATAATCGGACTCGGACTGTTTGCTCGCTGATCACCGAGACCACGCGAGCGCGCGCCAACTGTTCGAAAGCAAACTTCGCGCCGCTCGCGTTATCTCCCTCGCCATTGCAGTCGAGCTCCCCGCGACGACGCGCGCCCGAAAGACACCATGGCTGACGACAAAAAGGTACGACGGAGGATGATCCGGCTGAGTGTCACCATGGATTCGATCCCCGTCGCGTCTCCCCCGTGCGGTCGGACCGCCCGGGCAGCCGCCATCGCGCGAGACGGCCGGCGCTTCGAACCGACGGACGAAAGACGAGCGCCCGCGCGCGTCTCGTCGACTCGTTCAGGAGATGCCTGGACGCGCGCGCGCGCGCATCCCCGCGCGCACACCCGCTGACCCCTCCTCGACACGTTCTCTTCCCCGCGACGCGAACCAGGCGTTCCTGGAGGTGTTCAAGCAGCTCCGCCAGGAGCTCATCGACGACGAGAAAGCCGACGGCCAGGTGAAGATCGCCACCGACTGGATCGACAAGATGGTGGAGTACAACGTCCCCCACGGCAAGCTCAACCGCGGTCTGGCGGTGGTGGACGGAATGCGCGCGCTCGCGAAGGAAGGCGCCGAGATCGACCCGAAGCTGATGTTTCAGGCGCAGGTGGTGGGCTGGTGCATCGAGTGGCTGCAGGCGGCGTTTTTGGTGTGGGACGACATCATGGACGAGTCGGTGACTCGCCGCGGCCAGCCGTGCTGGTACAAGCACGACGAGGTCAAGATGAACGCCATCAACGACGGGCTGGTGCTGGAGTGCCAGATCTATTCGATGCTCAAGAAGCACCTCAAGGGAACGCCGTGCTACGCGGACCTGCTGGAGATGTTCCACGACGTGACGCATCAGACGGCGCACGGGCAGCTCATCGACCTCATCACCGCTCCCATCGGCGTGGTGGACCTTTCCAAGTACACCGAGGAGGCGTACATGCGCATCGTCACGTACAAAACCGCGTTCTACACGTTCTACCTGCCGGCGGCGTCCGCGATGCGCCTGAGCGGCATCACCGACGAGGCGTCGTACGCGAAGGCGAACGAGATCTGCCAGTTGCTCGGCCAGTTTTTCCAGATCCAGGACGACTACCTCGACTGCTACGGCGACCCGGTGGTGATCGGCAAGATCGGCACGGACATCATGGACAACAAGTGCGGCTGGCTGGTGGTGCAGGCGCTCAAGAAGTGCTCGCCGGACCAACGGAAGATCATCGAGGAGAACTACGGGAAGAAGGACCCCGAGTGCGAGAAGCGCGTGAAGGCGCTGTACGTTGAGCTCGACATGGAATCGACGTACAAAAAATACGAGGAGGAGGCGTACCTCGAGCTGCGCGCCGTCATCGAGGGCAAGGACAACACGCTGCCCCCCGAGCTGTTCGGCGCCATGCTCAAGAAGATCTACAAACGGTCCAAGTGATGATGTGTTCGTGCGAAGAGGATATATACCGTACGCCGCACGGTGGTGGTAAATAGTAAAGTACGCATTTTAACACGAGGAGGGACGCGCGATCGGGTCGACGATTTTATGAGGAGTCGCGAAACTCAAAACGCCGTCTCCTATTTCGCCCAAACGAACCGCGTCGCGCGGATTCACGGCGCGCCCGCCGCGCCCGGCGCGACGCTCGGCCTCCCCTTCCCGATCCCTCCGAAGTGCACGGTATCGTAGTTGGTCCAGTTGTACGTGTGCGTGAACTCGCCGTTCGCGTCGCGCTCCACCACCGCGAGCGGCACGCGCTGCTTTTCGGGCACGTCCATCGCATCCGCCAGCTGCGCGTGGTACTGCGCCACCTGCTCGCGCAGGCTAGCAAAGTTTTTCAAAAGCGCCTCCACCTCCGCCGCGTGCGTTTCCTGCGCCTCACGCATCTGCCGGCGAATCAGCTGCAGCTGGTTGTTCTCCTCGGCGCTGCGCGCGGTGTTGGCCTCCTTGCGCGCCTTCACCGCCTCCAGCTCCTCCTTGGCCGCCTTCAGCGACGCCTCCGCGGCGTGCCGCTTGAGCTCGCCCTGCGACTTGAGGCGGTTCAGTTTCTCCGCGCAATTCGCCTCCTGCCGCTTCAGCGTCTCCACCTTCGCCTCGATCTCGTACTGCCGCTCCTCCATCGCCACGTGCTTCTTCTTCGCCTCCTTCAGTTTCGTGGACGCCTCCTTCTTCTTGCGGTGCGCCTCGACAACCTCCTCCATGTACTCCGCCGTCTTCGATATGTCGCGCGCCAGATCCTTCATGCCCGCCGCCCGCGCCTCCACGTCGCGCGTCTCCGCAGTCGCCTCGTCCAGCCTTTGCTGCGCGTCCGCGCACTTCTGCGTCAGCGCCTTGAGCGTCGCCGTGCGCTCCGGGTCCACGTGCACGATCTTCGCCTCAAGCTCAGCCCGCTCCGTCTCCGCCGCGGCGAGCTCCGCGGAGGACTTTTGCGCCTCCGCGTTCAAAACGTCGAGCTCGGCAGTCGCCTCGGCTTTGCGAGCCGCCGCCGCGTCGGCGCGGCGCTTGGCGTCGGCGTGCGCGACGCGCAACTCGGCGACGGCGGCTTTCGTCTCCTCCTCCGAGTCCTTCGCCGAGTCCTTCTCGCGCTCCAGGCGCGCGATCTGCGCCTTGAGCTCAGCGTTCTTGCGCTGCGCGGCGCGGTACCGCTGCTCCATCGCCACGGACTCGCCCTGGGTCGCCTCGTACTTCGCAACCTGCTCCTCGCGGAACTTGGCGAAGTTGATCACCGCGCTCACGTTGCGCCGCGTGCGCGTATACTCGGGCTTGGTCAGGTCGCGCAGCGTGAAGTCGGGGACGCCGCACCGGCGCATCAGGTCGAACAGCCGGCGCGTGAACTTGAGGTTCCCGATCGCGTCCTCGTACAGCTCGGGGAACTCCAGGACGTCCGCCGCGTCCAGCTCGGGCGCGTACATCGCCTCGCGCGACTCGCCGCACAGCAAAACGACCATCTCCTCGTACGCGCGGTACAGAGTGTCCGGGTGCGGCTTGAGCAGGTCCTGCTCGGTCAGGGGGATATCGAGCTCACCGAGGCACGCGATGATCTCGTGGTTCCCCAGGATGGGGAAGCTGTACGTGGGGGCCATCGCGCGTGAGGTGTGGCGCCGAGAAACCGAGATTCGTTCGTCGGCGCGTCCGACGGAACGTTTCAAATCCGAGTGCCGTGCCGTGCGACCTCCCGGGGAGGCGGGAGCGGCGCGCGCGGACGACCGTGCAGGCGCCGAGGCTGAGCGGCGCGCGCGGAGGCGTGTGCCGCGAACGAGCCCGAACGCGCGGGAACGTGTGGCGCCGAGAGACGCGCGCGGACGACTCACGCAAACGACGCGCGACGCGTTGGTCCGTCCGGAGCGGGGACGAAGAGGAGAGTTCTTTTTCAAACGGCTCTTTTCGGCCGTTTTCTTTTTTATCGCCACATCAATCACCCTTCGCGCCGACGAACCCGCCGCGACGCGCTCATCTCTCGCCGCGAGCTAGGTTCCGTACACGACGCCGCCAGGTTCCACCTCGTCGTAGTACCGCGCCGGGTCGTCGTACACCAGAGAAGCGCCGGACCCGCCGGAACCTCGAAACCCGTCGAACGCGCGTCTCGCCGGCGTTTCCTCGTCCGGCGCCGAGAACCCCCCCCCGGCTTCGTCGCCGCCGCCCCCGCACGCGTCGAGCCACTCCCGGTTGTGCGCCTCGAAGCGCGCGCGCCTCACCTGGACCGCCCACTGCTCGCCGCCCTCGTCCACGACGACGTCCAGCGCGGCGTCCGCGGCGTCGCGGATCGCCGCCCTTTCGTCTCGCAGGAGCTCCACCAGGTAAAAAACGGTCTGCGTGTCGCGTAACAAGACGTCGCGCGTCTCGGGAAACCCCAGAAACGCCCCGAAGACGACGACGACGGCCAACACGAAGGCGTCGTCGTCCTTCTTCTCTCGTAACAGCTCGTACATCATGGGCACGATGCCAGTTTTCACGAAAAGCGCCGCGTTCGCCGCGTCGCTTCGCGCGTTCGCGGAAAAACTCAAGCAAAAAAGCACCGCCTCGAGCGCGGCGTCGTCCTCGGCTTCGCGCGGCGCGAGGTACGTCGCGACGCGCTCGAAGACGCCGGCGGCCGCGCACGCCGCGCTCAGGTCCAGTCTCGGGTCCGCCGCTGGGCGGTGCGCGTCCGCGAGCAGACCGAGCGCCTCGATCGCGACGTCCGTGCCCGGCGGGTCTTCCAGCAGGAAGCAGTCGAGCATCGACCGCAGCGTCGTTTCGTCACTGACAGAGGCGCGCAAAACGCGCGCCACCGAAGGGCAGTCCGCGACGTTCCCGGCGTGGCGCGCGACGTTGCGCGCGATTTTCAAGCCGAGCGCGTCTCGCCTTGTCAGCCGCGCCGCGAGGAAGGCGAGGAACGGCTTCCCGTTTTCGTACCCGGCGAGCGCCTCCGCGCACCGCGCGTCCGCGGACAGGTTCACGGCGAGACCGGTGCGTATTGGGTGGCGGTCCGCCACGAACTCGAGTTCCGACACCGCGGCCAGCGCGTCGAGCGCCAGCGCCGCGCCGGAAACGGGGCGCGCGACGGCGAAGAATCGGCGTCGACGCGCGTCGACGCTCAGGTGGTACAACACGCCGAGCGCCACGTCTTCGTGCGCCTTTTCCCGCGCCAGGACGCACAGGCGCGGGAGCAACGCGCGCTCGTGCATGGCGTCGCGCGCGCACTCGTGGAAGGAGACGTTCAGCAGCAGACGAAGCGTCGCTGAGACGAGGACGTCGGGGACGCGTGTCCCCGAGTCCGCCGAGTCGGCGAGGAAACGAGCGACGCGCGAGACGACGTCGTCGGGTGCTTTCTTCTCCGCCGCGTCTCCATCGTCGTCTCCTTCGGACGCGATGTCGCGCGTTTCGTCCTTCGCGTCCGACGAAAGCGTCGCGGGTTCGTAGGTTCCCAGCATGTCCTCCACGTTTTCCCTGCGCACGCTGAGCTTGCGCAGGAACGTGACGCACAGCACGAGCAGGTCCACATCGTCCCTCGTCCCGACGCACTCCATCAAACACGCCGCGACGTCTCGCTTCTTCATCTTGCGCTCGACGGCGACGTCCTCGGCGACGTTCAGTAAAGCGTAAAAAGCGACGTACAAGAGCGCGTCCCGTTTCCGCTCCGCCAGAACCATTCTGCGAGCTTCGAACTCGTCGATGTCGTCCACGTCAGTCGTCGCGGCATCGTAAGAAAGCGGCAAAAAGCGTTTTCGCGCGTCGTTTCGCCGGTCCGCCGCGCGCCGCAGCTCGAGGTCGACGACGCGCAGCGTCGCGTCGCCAACCTGGTTCCCTAGGATCAGCCCGTGGAACGCCGACGCGTTGGACATGGCGAAGAACACCGCCAAGACGTTCGCGGCGATGTCCGCGGACCGGCGGCCGTCCTCGCGCAGCACGCGCGCGAGCGTCTGCGGCAACGTCTCGTGTGAGGCGAGCGCGCGGAGGTTCCCCGCGTCCGCCGCGAGCGCGGCGACGGCTGCGACGCACTCGGCGCGCGTCGCCGCGTCGTCGTCGTAGAGCCGCTCCAAAACGTCGTCCAAGCGCGCCGAGACGTCGTCGCGTCCGTCGTCGTTCGAACCGTTCGAACCCAAACCGAGCGCTTTTTCGCCGCTGCCGTCCCCGAAGCGAAGTCGCGACGTGAGTCCGCTCGAGCCGATCCCGGAGACGAGCCGCGTTTTGGCGGCGACGTCGCGCAGCGCGCCGAGTACGTCCGCCTGCGCCTCGGCGAGCAAGCGTTTCTCTTCGCGCGCGACGAGACGCGCCAGCGCTTTCGCGGTCGGGTCGTTTTTTTCCGCGCGAACAGACGCGCCGAGTCTCGAGTCTCGACTCGTAGCGGTGGTCTTCGCGCGTTCGGGTTTTAGCGGGCCCCGCGTTCGAGACCCAGCGGTCGCGCGGCTGTGGCCGGCTTTGTCTCGCCGCGTTCGCCGTTCGTCGTCGTCGTCGTCGTCGTCGTCGTGCACGATCTCGAGCGCGCCCCCGTTCGTCTTCGTCCCACCCCGCGTCTGCGTCACTCGGTCCCGCAGCTCCGCCAGCAGCGAACGCACCTTGCCCGTCTTGGAGTGGTGAATCAGCTTGCACGTGGTGACTATCTCGTCCGCTAAGGCGTCGATGTCCGTCCTTCGGTCCAGCGTCTTGACCTTGATGCGCTTCGTCCCATCGGAGAGCTCGGTGATCACGGTCACGCCGTCCGGCGCCAACAGCTGGCCCTCGAGTTCGTACTGCACCACGATGGCGGTCTCGCTCGGGTCGATCACGATCGCGCCGGGGCGGATCTTTTTCTTGATGTACTTCTTCTCACCCGGGTCCCCCATGGCGGCGCGTCGGACGGGAGGACGCCGCTCGCCTCGCACGCCTCGCCGCTGCGCGCCGCGCTCTGCCCGCCAACGACACGAAACGCGTGAAAAGGAAAAGTCAACATTTATCGACAACCTGAGTCTTCGGGCAGCGGGCAGCCGGCACGGGGCACCCACACTGAGATTTCCGCGTTAAGGGGGACGAAGGTTGGAAAATGTGAAGCTCCGCCTCGTCCACTTCTCGACGCGCGTGCGCTCGGCGGACCCTCCTAGCCGTGCCACCATGCAGTACTTCACTCCCCAGGAGATGGCGGGCGGGGTGCGCTACGGGGGCAAGTGCAAGGTTGGCAACTGGAACGAGAACGCCACCTTGGACGAGGTGAGATTCCGCTTGAGGAGGCGCGAAACCGCTTCACGCGTTCGTTCGACGCGCTTCTCTTCGCTCGGCGCTCCCCCGACTTCCCCTGACCCGCCGATTCCCTCGCCCGCCGCAGATTCGCGCCCAGGAGTACCTCGCCAAGAAGCGAGCCGGCACGCTGAAGACGGACCAGTACAACGCGCGCATGGCCAAGGCGCTCGCACCGGTACGTCCGCACTTCCGCGGAGGCCGAATTCGGCATCCCTCGCGCGCGTCTCGGCGAAACGTTTTTTAAGGTATTCGCGCCTCTTTTTTTTTCGGCGCCCGGGTCGCTCACCCCGACGAAACTATCGCATCTCCCCCGCGCGCAGGTCACCTTGACCCCCCCCTCGGACGCCGAGCGGTCGGTCCGTTTCGGCGACATCGTGATGCTGGCGAACGTCGCCAGCGGCGCCGCGGTCGCGGCGGACGTCGAGGATGCCGACGCGCGCGGCGACGAGCTCGCGTGCGCGGTTTCGGCGTCGACGCGCCCGGCGCCGGCGGCGCGGAACACCTGGTCGTTCGAGAAATACGCGCCGAGGGCGTCCGCGTTCCTGACGCCCACGTGGGACGACGACCTCGTGCGCTACGGCCAAAAGGTGAAGATCGTGCTCAACGCGGCTGCGGGAGCCATCTCCGGCGCCGCGAGCGGCGCGGCGGCTAACGACGCGGCGGAGACGAAAAACCGCCTGCGTTCGTACGCCGTGTCGACGACGCGATTCGCCAAGCGCTCGCGCTTCTGCGAAGTCGCCGTCTCCGCGTTCGACTCGTACGAGTGCGTGTTCGAGATCCTCACCCCGGACCCGACGAAACGTCTCGTGTCCGAGGGCGTGCCCGTGAGCGCGGGCGCGCCCGTCGTGATTCGGCACTGCCAGACGAACCAGTGCCTGTCCGTGCCGGGGCCCGCCTTCGCGAACGACTTCGGCGACGAGCTCGAGGTGGCGGGCCACACCGCCTCGGGCGCCGGAAACGCGTACGTCATGCAGGGCCTGGCCACCGGGAAGCCCGACAGCATGACCACCAAGGCGCCTGGGGACGTCAACGCGTTCATCATCGTCGCGGGGGAGAGGTGAGGGCGTCGGGCGGGCGCGACGAATGACGATTATATACGACGCGCGCGCGCGACGCGGACGACTCTCCGGCGTTGATACACGGGAAACGGAGGGAGGGACCCTTCGCGTCACGCCACGAACGCTTCTCCCTCGCCGCACACCCCCCACAGCTCAGAGAACGCGTCGCTTTTCTCGGTGTCGAACCCGAGCCGCGCGACGGCGCGCCCGAACGCCTCCGCGTCCAAACGCACCTGGCGGCATATTTTCTCGGCGTCCGTGGGCCCCGAAGTCGACTTTTCGCTCGTCGACGAGAAATCCGCGGACCCCTTTTCTTTTTCCCCCTTCCTGTCCTTGAGCCGGATCAGCGAGGCTTCCGTCTTGCGCACCGAATCGGTGAGGTCCGCCGCCGCGGCGGCGTACGCCGCGCAGACGCCCGCGACGGCGGCGTCCACGAGCGCGCGCCGCGTCGGCGCCGACGCGCGCCGCACGGCTTCGCTCTCGGCGAAACGGCGCAGGGGCTCGACGACTCCGGCGGCGAAGTGCGACGGCTTCGTCGGCGTCGGCTTGTTGGTCATGCGGAACGTCGCCGTCACGCCCTTGAGCTGCCCGAGAGCGGACACGCAGCGCTTCACGACGTCCGAAGCCATACGCGTATCGAGCGCTTCCGTGGCGCTCACCGAAGGCGGCGCACCGACCGGAGCGGAGACGACGGTGGTGTTGTCGATGTCGTCTCCGTCCCGGACGACGCGACGCGACGCGACGAGAGCCGACGCGCCGCTCGCCAAAACCTCCGTCGACGCCGCCGCCGCCGCGTCGCCCAGAGTCCGAGCCAGGCGCGCCGCGACGCGCGGGGCGAGCTCAGTCTCGACGCGCGCCGCGAGAACCTCCACGTCGCCACGCAGCGCGAGCAGGTCCTCGTCCGACGCGGTCGCGCCCCAAGACACGACCGGACGCGCGTCTCGCGGGTCGCGAGTCTCGTCGCCGGTTTCGTCGCCAGTCGCGCCCGAGACGACGGCGTCGGTTTCTTCTTTTTCAGCCGACGCCTCGCGACGAGACGCGCGACTCGGTTCCGCGGCGCGCGAGGGTTCGCGGGCGCCCGCCGCGACCCAGCCCCCGAACCGCGCCAGGATCTGCGCCGCCAGCTTCACGAACTTGTCCGCCGCGCGCGGCAGGAACACGCGTTCGGTGTCGAAACACTTCTCCAGCGCCCGGTACGTCCCCGCCGCCGCCGCCGTCGCGAAGGGTTCCGGCGACGTCCGCCCCTTCTCGCCCGTCTCGCCCTCTCTCGCCTCGGCGACGGCGCGCGTGAGGCGGTCCTCCTCCAGGTCCGCCTCCAGCCGCGCGACGATCTCGCGCCGGCGCAGCGCGAAGTACGCGGCGACGTTCCAGCGCTTGAAGAACGCGCGCACGGGCGGCGAGTCCCGGAACAGCGCCAGCGCGGCTTTCGTGGGGGGCAGGCGGCGTTCCAAAACGTCCATCGCTTCGCACGCCGCGAGGTGGTTTGCGAAAAACGCGTCGGGGTCGCCGGGCGTGAACGCGCCCGGCGCCGTTTCCGCGACGCGCGCGTCAACCTCCGCCAAGACGCACTCGCCGAGCACGCACACGCGCGCGTGCAGGTTTAGGGTTTCTAAACCCGGCGAGCTCTTGTCGTCGCTCCCCAGACCCCACCCGGGAAAGGTCACCTCGAGCTCGACGTCCACCGACCGCAACGCGGCGGCGGCGCACGTCTCCAGCAGAGCGCCGAAGGGCGGCGACGCCGCCGCCGCGGTTCCCTCGCCGCCGTCGTTCGCGGAACCCGCCGACGACACGTTCGCGGCCATCGCCTTCGACGCCGCCGCCACCGCCGGCGCGACGCGCGTCTCGCGGATGGCGCGCTCCGCCTCGGCGACGCGGCCCAGCGCGACGTACGCGGAGAGGCACCGCGCGATCGCGACGGCGTCGCGCGCGCGGCACGCCTCCGCGACTGCCTCCGCCGTCGCCTCCGCCAGACGCGCCTCGCTCCGTTCGACGCGCGGTCGCAACCCTTTGACGAACGCCAGGTTCTGCTCGTCGCCTTTCGTTTGAAAAAAACGCGAGCGGTTCGCCTCGCCCGCCACGCGCTCCAGCAGACGACACCGCTCGCGCAGAGCGCTCGTTCCGCTTTGCGAAACGCTCTCGCCGAAGGAAGACGAAGGCGCGCGCCGCGAGACGGAAAAGTCGTCCGAGACGTCATCCGCCAGCGCCAGCGCCGCCGCGCTCGGTCCGTCCGCCGCGACGCCGGGTCGCAGCGCGTCCAGTCCGTCGCCGGACCCGTCGGCGATCGCGAGCACCTCCGCGGCGGCGGCGGCGGCCACCTCCGACTCGAACGCCGCGTCCGACGCCGCGTCCGACGACGCGGCGTCGCCTTCGCCGTCGTCTTCGTCTTCGGCATCCTCCCCGCGCCCCCGCGTCTGCTTCGGGCCGTTCCAGGTCCACCCGGGCGAGCCGTTCGCGGGTTCGTTCGAGGCCACGCCGCGTTTCCCGTTCGTCTCCGTCCCGGGTTCGAGCTCGACCGCGGATTTTTTGTGCGTGGCGTCGAGCTGGTCCAGCAACCGCTCGACTTTGGACGCGACGTTGTTGGCGTCCAGCATCAGCTCCAGCGTCGCGCGGCGCTCCGCGCACTCGGCGCGCCGGCTCAGCTTTTCCCGCAGGTCGTTCAGGAGCTCGACGATCTCGGCGCGCGTGGCGCTGACGTCGCGCTTGAACGCCTGGATGGGGCCCTGCATGTTCTCCTCGACCGTCTTCCGCACGTCCACCAGCCCCTCGCCGAGGCTCAGGAAGACGTCGTAGTCTTCATTCACCGCGTTCACGAGCAGTTCCCGGAGGTGCCTCTGGTACGACTCCAGCTCCTCGCGCAGCGCGTCCATGGAGACGAAAGCGGACATGTCGTCCACGTACGCGGCGGCGTCGAAGGAGGGCTTGGCGAACGCGGAGGCGTCGAACCAAGAGGGCGTCGCGGGGGGGGGCACCGAGGGGTCGGTCTCCGCGTCTCCCGCGATCCCGGCGTCCGGCGGGACGTCCTCCCCGGGGAGGCGATCGAACGGGGAAGGCGTCCCCGGCGCGAGCGCCGCGCCGGGCCCGCCCACCGAGCCGCGGAGTTCATCTGCCGGAGACGACATCGCGCGAACGTCTCCCGACGAGACCGGGGGAGACGTGTGCCCACCGCGCGCGCGGAGGATTGGAACGACTCGGTGGGCGTGTTCGAACCAAAATCGACGGTCGGCGTCGCCGAGCAGAAGTCGTGCTCGTCGTGGTCGTGAGAGACTTGGCACGATGCCTGTTCATTTGGAAGAGAAAAACACGGCGCGACGCGGCGTGACGAATTTTTTTTAGTCTCGTTTTGTTTTTACGCGCGCTCGCGCGCGTCGCGTCATCAGAACAACGCCAGCAAGGACGAGTCTCGCGCCATATCCCCCCCCGAAAGCGAACTCCCGTCGCTGGGTCTCGGCGCGACCCCCGCGGCGGACCGTCCGCGGTCCGCGGATCCGATCCCGCGCGTCTCGGCGGCCGCGGGATCGGGTTCGGTTTCGTCGCGTCTCGTCGCCGACCGGCGCGACCGATTCGGCGGCGGCGACGGCATCGCCAGCGGCACGCACCACTCCGACACGTAAGGCGGCGCGTCGTTCGCGTCGTCGCGCGAACGCGCCGCGGCGCCGCGGCCGCCGCGACCGCCGCGACGCGAGGAAGGCACTCCGCGCGCGTTTTCCGCTGCGCCCCGGGCTCCGCGCGCCGCCGAGCACGCCCGCGGCGCCGCGACTGAGAACTCGACCCGCAGGAACCAGCTCAGGGCGACGCGCGCGGACTCGAAGCTCGGGGGCGCCTCTCTGGGCGCGGACAGGTGGAACGAAGCCGAGGAGACGTCCGCGACCACCTGCGACGTCTCGCACCACACCCGGCGGCGCGTGAGGACCGAATGATCCTCGCCCGCGACGACGGCGCTCGGGTCGTGGCCCGCGGCGCGCAAGCCGGCGCCGGCGACGTCGACGGCTTCGCGCGTCTCCAGGGACGCGACGACGCGCGCGACGCGCGGCGCGCGCGCGTGGCGGCACGCGCGGACGAACGCCTCATCGTCCGCCGCGTCGGATGCTTCGTCCACCTCGGAGGTGGACGAACGCGTCTTCTCCGTTTCGATTCGCATGCGTTCCGTCGCCGTCGCGTCGCCGGAGGGAGACGTCTCGTCGTCGTCGTCGCCGTCGCCGTCGAAAAAGTCCATCCGGCCGCGGACGCCGCGCGACGCCGAGGCGCGCGGGAACGGCGGCTCGGGCGTCACCTTCGCGAGCCTCCGTCTGCCGTTCGGGGCGGTCGCGTCCGCGACCGCGATGAGGAACCCGGCGGGAACGGAAAAGGCGAAAGGTTCCGATTCGTTCCGATCGCCATCCTCAGCGTCCGGCACGCCGTTTTTTTCCGGAACGCCGTTCGCGATCGTCTCGTTCCTCCGCAGCGCGGCGAGCGGTGAGCCGGGACTCTCCGGCCCGAGGTTCAAACCGAGGTCCGAGCGAGGCGAGGTCTTCACGCCGAGCGCGTACGGCGACGGCGGCGACGACGGCGCCGCGCGCGGATAATCGCGCGCGTCGCCGTTTTTTTCGCCGCCGTCTCCGGTCGTTTCGTTCGCCGCGACGCCCGGCGGCTCGCTCCGGGTCCCCCCCGCCGCGGACGCCAGCTCGTGCATCCAGAACGACGACCCGAACGTGGGCGTTCGCGGTGCGAACGCGTCTGAAACGGGATTCGCCGCTTCGACCCGTGACGTTCCTTCTTCGCGCGGCGTCGGGCCGTCCGGCGCGCGCACGCGCAGCGGGACGCGCGCGTGCGCCCTTTCCCACGCCCTGGGCGGGTCCGGCGCCTCCGGGCGCGCGTCCGCAGTCGCCGCGACGCACGTGATGAAGTAGGTCACGCGCGCGACCGCGCCCCGGAACGTGGGGGGCAGGCCGGGCGGCAGGCGGACGCGCACGACACGCTCGACTGTCTCGCCCGGGGTCACGACGACATCCTCAGCCACGGCGCCCGCCGGGCTCCTCGCGATGGTCCGCTCGCCCGGGTTCAGGACCGCGCCCGCCGTCGGCGCGCGCGCCTCCGCGTTTCCGGGCTTCACCCACGCGGGGTCGAGCCGCTCGATGCCGTGCCAGGAGACGTCGATGGCGCGCAGGCGCACGGGTCCGTCTTCGGAGCGCGCGCGCACGCGGACCGAGAAGGCCTCCCCGGGGGTCACGGCGTCGACATCCAGGAGGGCGCACTCCAGGATGAGGGGGGAGACGCGCGCGTGAACCGCGGCCATCGCGCGCGGCGTGGATCGCCGAGCGAACCCCGCCGCCGCGTCGCGCCTCGCGCGTCTCGCTCCAGGTCCGACGCCGGACGCGCCTCGAACAGTGAGACGCGGCGATCGAACACTCAAAATAACAACGACTTTTACGGCTTCGAAGGAACGTTCGGCACTCGTCGCGCGCGCGCACGCACGCGGGTCCCCCCGCTGTCTCTGCGACGCAGTCCGCGCGGCGTGGAGACGAGCTGCGGGATGGATACGCTCGGGGATCTACGCGTCGGTCTCCCGAAAGCGAGCGAGACAACGGACGGGACGGATGGGTCACGCGCTGACCCTTCGTCGTCCCCGTCCGAGTCACCCCCCGCGATCGCGGGAGAGGAAGGCGGGGACGCGACCACCTCGACCGCCTCGACCGAGGCTCCCAAGTTAAATGTCTCGATGGCCGCGTTCGAGGTGATGGATGAGATCGGGGAGGGCTCGTTCTCCGAGGTTCTGCTCGTGCGGCGCCGCGCGGACGGCGCGAGCGCCACCCCCGTGGCGCTCAAGGTGATGCGGAAGAGGCACATCCTGAAGGAAAAAAAAGCCGAGTGCGTCCGCGACGAGCGGAAAGCCCTGGACCTGTTACGCGACGCCGGGAAGCTGGTCGTGCGGTTGCTGTTCACGTTCCAGGACGACGAGTGCGTGTACCTCGGTTTAGAGCACTGCTCGGGGGGGGAGCTGTTCGACAGAATCCAGGACGCGAAGCGAGCACACGAGGAGAAGACGCGGACGAAGGGGGGCGGTTTGTCCCTCGCCGCAACGCGGCGAGTCGCGTCCGATCTCCTGGCCTGTGTCGAGGCGTGCCACGCGCGCGGCGTCGTGCACCGCGACCTGAAACCCGAGAACGTCTTGTTCGACGCGGAGGGCGCGATGAAACTGTGCGACTTCGGGTCGTGTCTGTTGCTGAACGTCAAAGGCGACGAGGACTACGAGGGCGAGGACGCGCTCAGCCGGCGCAAGCGCCAACTGGCGTTCGTGGGGACGTGCGATTACGTGCCTCCCGAGATTCTGGGAGAGCCCGGAGGGGACGAAGAGGGCGCCTCGTGGGCGGAGGACCTCGCCCAGGAAGCGCCCTCCCCTTTCGCTCTGGACTGGTGGGCGTACGGGTGCGTGCTGTTCCAGTGTCTGACGGGTTCGCCCCCCTTCCGCGGGGCGAACGAGTTCGCGACGTACGTGAACGTGCAGAAAAACGAACCGCCCGAGTGGCCGCGCTGGTGGCTCGAGGAGAACCGTGCGGTGACGGACGACACGAACGAGACCGCCGGTGCGTCGTTGGACCCAGAGGCTGCCGCGTGCGTCGATTTGATCTCGGGGCTGTTGACCCACGACCCGTTCGCGCGGCTGGGGTCGACGGGCGACGCGGCGGCGGTTCGCGCGCACCCGTTTTTCGCCGGGACGGCGTCGACGTAGCGTCCCCGGGGACCCCGGGACGAAGGAACCGAGACCCTCGGGACGCTTCTCGGGTGCTCGAGCGTCCCGAGTCTTCGTCGGGGGTTCGGGGGTTTCAAGGTACGGATTCGACGAGGAGTAATATGACTTAAGTTACGCGTCGCGTCGCGGCTCGGGCGCGTCGTCGTTTCCGGCGGCGGCGGCCCCGGCGTCCCCGTTCAGGGCGAGCGCCCCGACACCCTCCGCGGAATCCCCTGGGACGTCGTCCCCGGCGAAGCAGAACCTGGCGTACCGCACCTGCGCGTCAGTCAGCACCCGCTCGGTCGGCTCGCGCGCCGGGTCGAGGCTGACGCACCCGCCGGGACACGCGCACTTGCCCCCCAGGAACTCGGGGACCTTATCGATCCCCCCCAACGCCTCCCCCAGCGCGCTCAGCTGCGCGTCGCCTTTCCCCAGCACCTTGAACTTCGATTGCGTCTTGGCGTCCAGGAACAGCCGCACCACGCTCCACGCGGTGGTGAAGCTCCAGGGCGCGTTGCACACGAGCGTAGTGCCTAGATTTTCCGGGTAGTGGTCGGCGTCCACGGCGGCGATTTTTTTTAGCGCCGCGAGCACTTCGCCGTGCGACACCGTGTCGTACAGCGACAGCTCGCCGACGTCGATCACGTTGCACATCTGCGTGATGGGGGCGTTTTTCGCGACGCTGGCGTCGGGTAACAGAACCCGATACTGGTACTCCATCCCCCGGAGATGCATCCTCAAAAATCCCTCCTGGCCGAGTTTCGCGACCAGTTCGGCGAACTGCGCGCTCCCGGTGCGTTCCATGTACACCGGTCGCCCGGCCGCGTCTTCGCCGTGGTACGACGCCGGGTACATCGCCGCGTTCGCGCGGAACTCGTCCTCGTCCAACGGTGCGGATAACAGGCCGTCGATGTCGTTCTCCTCGCGCCACGCGATCGTCGCGCGTAACATCGCCATCGCCTTCGCGACGTCCAGCTTTCGCGCGCGCAGGTACCGAAGCAACGCGCCCGTCTCCCCGCCGTTGGCGCACATCGTCCTCGGGACGACGACATTTTCTTCGCTCAGCGCCGCGCGGAGCGACACCAGCGCGTTCTCCTCCTCGGGGGTGGAGGGGACATCATCCACCGTCGGGGCCTCGGGGTCGCGCATCGTGGAGTGAGTCGATATCGAAGCGTCGGCACGCGGCGGAGAGGACGCCAAATGGCAGACGGCGAACTCGAACAACACGAAAGTTCGTTTCGAAAGCGCGCGTTCACAACGAGTTCGCGCGACGCGACCTACCGTTTCGCGCGACGCCCGTCACGCCTCCGCGCCTCCCGCGCGTCCCCCGTACGTCTCGAACAGGTACGCCACAATCCGGTCCGACTCCCCGAGCCGCACGCCCGTGTTTTCGTCGACCAAGTACGGCACGGAAGCGTCCGCGTCGATCGAGCGCAACTCTTCGCGCCGCGCCGAGCCTTTCCCCGCATTGGCGAGGACGTAAGGCACCTCCAGCTCGCACAGCGCTTCGCGCACCAGCCGCGCGAACTGGTTCCCCTCGTAGTTGTACAGCGTGACTTTCGGTTTTTCGTCGCTCGCGCTTGTCACCGGAACGTCCGCGTTCGCGTACCTGGTCATGCCTCGCCCCGCGCGAAGAAGCGTGGGCATCCAGCCCGTGAACGGAGTGCTCGTCACGACGGCGTTCGGAAAAGGCGCTCCCTCGCCGTACTCGTTCCAAAGGTACTCGCAGATCGACGCGCTCTCGTTCATGCACAAAGGCGCGCCTCGCTCTCGCTTGTTTTCGTCCACCAGGAACGGGAACGTTCGCTGGGCGTTGCCGAGCGCGAACGCCTCGTCCCTGTGCGTCGCGGCGTCCTTCGGGCACGGCTTCACGACGAGCTCCAGGTCGAGCTGCGTCGCAATCTCGCGCACGCGGCGGCAAAAAGGACACGCCTCGAACTCGTACAGCACGATGGGTTTCGCGGGGGACCGCTCCGCCGGCCGAGCCGCGCACTCGGGCTGCACGGTCACGCCGAAGGGGAGGCGCGAGATGCTCGCGAGCCCACTCGTGGCAACCTCCAGGAAGCGGTTGCGGGGCGCCGCGGCGTCCCCCCCGGAGAAGACCTTCAGCAGAGGACACAACGCGCGCAGCACCGAATTCGACCCAGAGAACGAGGCGGGTTTCGCGCTCTCGTCGTCGGGGCCGGCGCGGGGGACAATCGCGCGCGAGCTCGCGGGTCCACGCGCGCGCGAGGAGCGGCGGGGCGCCGGACGCGTGCGGGGGCACGTGGGGGTCACCCCGAGCGCGACGGCGGTCGTCATGGTGAGGTGCGCAGAGCGATGGCGAGCGAAGTCTGGTGGGTGTCATCGTCGTCGGCACCGAAAACGCGTGCAAAAAAAATGTGTCGACGCTTCCGAGTCGTCCCGAACCGGACCGAAACGAGGCGTTCAAAACGCGCGGGCGCGTTGGGCGGCTCGCGCGATCGCGAGCGTCGGAGCGCGCTCGAAGAAACTCGGCACGATGGCTGCCCCATCGTCGAGGGCGACGATTCCGTCTCCGGGCGCGACGTTCCACCTCGCCATCCCCGTTCGCGACGTGGAAGAGGCTCGCGCGTTTTACGGCGAGATTCTCGGATTCCCGAAAGGCAGGGAAAGCAAAACGTGGACCGACTACGACGTCTTCGGGGTGTGTCAGCTCGTGGTGCACGAGGTGGCGGGGTACGACGCGGCGAAACAACGCTCCGCGGTGGACGGCGACCCAGTCCCCGTCCCGCACTTCGGCGCGGCGCTGAGCGGTGCCGACTTCGACGCGCTCGTGGATCGACTGGAAAAACACGACGTCGCGTTCGAGACCTCGCCGCACGCGCGATTCGTCGGGCAGCCCGGGGAGCAGAGGACGTTCTTCTTCCTCGACCCGTCCGGAAACGCGCTGGAGTTCAAGACCATGAAACACCCGGAGGCTCTGTTCGCCAGGTACGACGTCGACGCGTTCGAGGCCTAGACGAAAGTAGCAGTACTAGCTATCCTATACGTAGTTACAGGAGTCTACTTTAACAAAAAACAAAACGTCGGCGCCTTGGAAGAGCCGCACCGCTTCCTCTTGACGCCCGCGTAGAAACACGCCTTACACCGCCGATCGACGGTCGTCGCGTCCGCCGCGTCGTGAGCAGAAACGATTCGCGCGCCCGACTTGGTCCACCGCGGCGTTTCCTCGGCGGCGGCGGCGGCGGCAGCGGCGGCGACGAGACGCTTTTTTTCCTTTTCCTCGTGCGCCGCCTCTCGGCGCACCAGGCGCGCGCGCTCCGCCGCGCGCCTCCTCGCGCCCTCCGCGTCCGGGCCCGTCTCCCGCTTCGCGCGGCGCACGTCCTTCCGGGTGCGCCGCGCGAGCGTCGGGGACAGACCGGCGGTAGGGGCACACAGTCTCCCGGCGTCCCCCGGGAGGACGCGCGCCGCGCCGCCTTTTTCTTTCAAGACGCCGCCGTTTTTCGAGACGGAACTCGCGTCTGCGCGAGCGTCTTCGAAAAAAAAAGCGTCTTCGTCGCCGGACGAGAGCGACGAGAGCGACGAGAGCGAGGAAGCGTCGGAAGCGTCGGAAGCGTCGCCGGTGACGGTCCCGTCGCGCCGCTTTGACGCGTGACGCGGTGACGCGTCGTCTCCTTCTTCGCGAGTCTCTTCTTTCGCGAGTCTCGACCGGTGGTACGCGAGGTCCCCGGGGGGGCCTCGCACGGAGAAATCGTAGAAGGATTTCCCGAGCGCCTTCATCCCCAGACGCTTCCACTTGTTGAAGTCGCCGCCGCGCCCGAGACTCTGCTTTCGAGCGCTTCGTGTTCCCTTCTCGGGAAGGCTCGTCGGTTCGCGCGCGAGATCGAGCGCGCGAACGGCCCGTTTCGCCGCCGCGTGGAACCCGTCCTCGGGGAAGAGCACCTCCGCGCAAGCCGCCTGCGCGGCGAGCAGACGCCGCGCCAAGTCCTGACTGTTCGCCCCCGTTTTATTTTTTTCCTCCTCGTCCCCCGCGGCGAGCAGATCGCGCGCCAGCAGGCACCGGGGCCACCAGATGTGCCTGGGCAGAGCGTAGCGCTCGACGCGCGAGTCAGCCGGGGAGTGGTTCAGAAACAGGTCGCGCGCCGCCGCGGGCGGCGCGACGGGTCGCCGCCGCCGCCGCGGCGCGCGCGCCGCGAGAGCGCGCACCGCCGGGTCTGATTCCGCCTCCGCCTCCGCTTCTGTCGCGGCTTCGGCTTCCGCCTCGTCCGCTTCGAACCCGACCAGCGCGCGGGTCAGCGCCCACCACGCGCCCGGCGCGCGGGGGGTGGCCTCGACGCGCGCCGCGAAGCACTCGAGCACGTCGCGGGGCGTCGGCGGCGCGGGTTCGGTTTCCCTCTCCGCAGGTAAACAGTCAGGACTTCCGGCGGAACCCCGCTCGTCTTCGAGGAGCTCCGTCGCCGCCACGAGCGCCGCCGCCGCCCGCGCCGAGCCCGGGTCGCGGCGCGCCGCCGCGAGGCACGCGGCGGCGACGGTCGCGGCGCTCGGAACCGAGTCAGGATGGAACGCGACAGAACGCCTTTCGGTGTCTTTCGGTCCGGGATCCCCGAGACGGTTCGGCTCCTCCGAGTCCGACTCCGACTCCGACTCCGACTCCGACTCCGAGTCGGAACCCGAGTCGGAGCCCGAGTCGGAGCCCGAACCGCCGCGACCGCCGTCCGACGACTCGGGTGACTCGGACGGTGACCGCACGGGACGCCGCAGCGCGACGCCCAGCTCGGCGAAGAGCGCCGTAGCGTCGGCGTCGAGAGGCGCCGCCGCCGCCGCCGCCGCCGCGACGCGGACGGCTTCCTCGACGTTCCCGGCGCGCAGCGACGCGAAAACGAGCGCGGCGGCCGTCGCGAAGTCCCAGGGCGCTTCCGCGAAGCGTTTTTCGAGCAGCAGCGTGGCTTCCTTCCGAAGCGCGGTGACCGCGTCGACTTTGTCTGCGAGCGCGACGTCGCGAGAAGACGCCAGTCGTCGTCGCGGGGTAAAGTTCGGGTCTGGGCCTCCTCCGGGAACGGCTTTTTTCTTTCTCCGGTCCGACGTTTTCGCCGCGCGACTGTTTCGTCGACGCGCGTCGCGCACGTAGGCGCGGACCAAGGCGCGCGCGGTGCCTCGCGGTTCGTCGTCCGCGCCTGGCGGCTCCGTGCCTTCGTCGGCGTTGGCCTGCGCGAGGTACCTCGCGAACGCCGCCATCGCCTCGGCGCGCCGCCGGGCGAAGGAGACGCCGTCGCCGTTTTCGTTCCTCGCGCCTCTCGCCGTCGCCGAGCGGAACTGCGCGCGCGTCCGGCGCCGCGACTCCGCCGCCGCGCGCTCCGGGTCGCGAGCCGCCGCGGTGGGGCCGGTCAGGTGCGACGCGACCAGCTCCAGCAGGTCGGTCTCGTCGTCCAGCGAGCCCCCGAGCGCGGACTCACGCGCGAGCTCGCGCGCGCGCGTCTCGTCCGCGGGGGCGAAACACGCCGCGACGGCGACGAGGGCGTTTGTTTCGTTTCCGGCGGGTCTCAGGGCGTCGGGTGACCCTACAACCGCGCCGGGACCGGGACCCGCGCGTGGTGGCTGACTTGGCAGTCGCGCGCACTCCGCGGCGATCGCCAGAGCCTCGCGCTCGGCCGCGGCGTACTCGGCGCGTCGCTTCGAGTCGGGGTGGCCCTTGTCGCGCCGCTTGGCGGCGGCGGCCGCCGCCGCCGCGCGCACCCCGGCGGGGGGCGCGCGCGCGGCGGCGAGGAGAAGCGCCGCCGCCGCGGCTGCGCGGGGCAGGTCGCCGCGCAAGAGGCACTCGCGCGCGATTCGTCTCAGAGGCGGCACGACCGAGGAGGCGAGGCTGCGTTTCGTGCGGTCCCGCGCGGCGCCGCTCGGCTGGGCGGCGGCTTTCGAAAACGACCCGCCCGCGTCCCCGAGGCGCGCGACGACGACATCCCGCGGGTCCGTCCACGCGCGCCGCGCCTCCGCGGTCTCGCGCCTATCTTCGTACGCCGAGCGCGCGGGCGGGGCGCGTTTCTTCTCGGGGGAAATCGAAGTCGCCCCGGGACGGGCGCGTTTGGCCTTCCCCGGCATCGCCTCGGGGCGCTCGAACGCTCAGGCGGCGGTGGACATCTCGGCGGGCCGAGAAAAGGTGCTCGCGGACTCGAGGGTGGCGACGACCTCGGAGGCTGCTCGAGGGCCCTCGAGCGAGACTCGAGCGACTACACCGGACGCGCGCGCGTTAAGGCGCGGGACGCCCGCGCGCTCGCTTGTGCGAGCCCGCGCGGACGAGAGAAACGCGAACGCGAGGATCGTAGCTAGCTACTCGCTCTGAAAACGGGTCGTTGTTTGCGACTTTCGTCACTGTTTCGCGCACGAAACACGATGGCGTCTCCGGCGCTGTTCGCGCCTTTCCCACGCGTGGCGCTTGCGCCCCGCCGCGCCTCGCGCGCCTCCCGCGCATCCGATGGATTTCACGTCGCCGCGTTCGGGCGCAAGACCAACGACCAGATCTCGTGACGCGTCAAGTCGCCTCTCGCCGCGAAGGAGGACATGAAGCTTTTCGCGGAAGGGAAGCTGAAACAGGTGACGTTCAAGTACGGCTTCCCGCAGTACGGCAAGCCCGCGGCGGCGGCGTCGAAACAGCTCGGGTTCAAGGTGGGCAAGGAGCACGAGACTGTCGTGCTGAGCAAGGGCAAGGACGGGAAGGACGTGTACAAGGCGCTCGTGAACACCGCGTACCTCAAACAGGCTGCGGCGAACGCGATGAAGTACGGGTGGGCCAAGGAAAAACAGAGCGCCGGGGTACAGAAGTTCATGAAGTGATCGGGGGAAATCGCTTCGACGACGAGCGAAGGTCGCCGGGACGCGTGACTGGCAGGCACCAGAGTGACGGAGCGGCGATGCGAGCGCACGGCAAAGTGCGCGACGCCGCTCCAGACGAAGGTGTGCCCGCCGGCGGCGCGAAACGGACGGCGAATACCGCCGAAGGTATTCTTTTCGTGAGAAACGACGTTGTTATTTTTTTTTGCCGCGGCACTCTCAGCCGCGCACGCGTCGTCGCGTCTCGACATGCGCGCGGCCGCGTCGCGCCTCTCGGGGTCCGCGCGGAGTCTCCCGCGCACGGGCAGCCTCGCGCGAACCACGTCGACGGGCGGCTCGGTTCGCGCCTCGGACGGCGCCGATATCGTTTCCCCGAGCCCCGTCGTCGATCCGCGAAGCGCCTCCACGACGCGCGTCGACGGACCTTCGCGTTGCGCGCCTTCCCGCGCGCGGCGGTGGTCCGCGCGGCGATTCAGCTCGGACAGACGTTTCTGCGGGGATGCGCTCCCGACGACGACGCGCGCGGTGGTTTTCGACGCGCACGGCCACCCCTCGCGCGTGCTCCGCGTGGACGAGGCGTTCCCTGTCGCGCCGCTCGGGCCGGAGGACGTGCTTGTGCGGTTCACGGCGTCACCCGTCAATCCCTCCGACCTGAACGTCGTGGAGGGGACGTACCCCCTGCGCCCGCGCGCGTTTCCCGCCGTGGGGGGCGGCGAGGGCGTGGGCGAGGTCGTGCGGTTCGGCGCGCGCGTCGACCGGCGGAGCCTCGCGGGCGGGGACGAGGAGACGAACGCGTTCGCGGACGAAGACGAAAACGGAGACGCCCCGATAAAGGTTGTCCCCGACGTCCCGTTTTTGGGGACGTGGCGCGAGTTCGCGGTTTTCCCCGCGGCGTCGCTGCGGCGCGTCCCCGCGCGCGTCCCCGATGAGCTCGCGGCGCAGATGTGCGTGAATCTGCCCACGGCGCTGCGCATGCTCCAGGACTTCGCCGACCTGGGCGTGGACTTCGAGGCGGCTCCGAATCGGGAGCGCGGGGAAAAAACCGCGGCGACGGTGACGGAGAATCAAAAAAAAACCGTCGTCTTGAACGCGCCGACGAGCGCCGTCGGCCGCGCCGCCGCGCAGATGTGCGCCGCGCGCGACGTGCCCGTTGTGTGCTCTTTACGCGCGCGGGACACCGAAGGCGCCTGGGAACGGGACGCGGCGGAGTTACGGGCGCTCGGCGCGTCTCTCGTGGTTCGGGACGGCGTCGGGAACGAAAACGGGTTCAGGACGCGCGCCGCGTCGGATTTTTTCCAGTCGGCGCCGCCGGCGGTTTTGGCGCTCAACGGCGTCGGCGGAGCGTCCTCGGCGGCGATGGCGGGGGCGCTCGCCGCGGCGGGCGTGATGGTGACATACGGGGGCATGGCGCGCGCGCCCGCGCACGTGCCCACGGGCGCGGCGATCTTCAAGAACATCACCGCGTCTGGGTTCTGGCTCACCCGGTGGAGCGAAGCGGCGCGAAGGGCGGACGCGGAGCGTTCCTCCGTCGCGAGTGACGAAAACGACTCCGGAGAGATCTCTCCGGAGTCGTCGACTCCGGAGAGACGACTCGGCGCGAATGACGAAAACGCGCTTCGCGGGGCGCGCGCGCGGATGTTCCGGGCGCTGGTGGGGATGGTCGACCGCCGGGAGCTGGCGATGCCCACGCGCGCGGTGGGCTTCGGCGGGTTCCTGGACGCGCTGGAGGCGCGTCAGGGGAAGGTGGGGGCGGGGAAGACGGCGCTGTGGACGTCGACGTAGAGAGACGCCCAGACAAACGCGCGCGCGCGTTTTTTGAGAGAAGAAGACGTCGTTCGTGATGTAATCATCATTAGCCTCTTTCTGTCTTTCGATCTCGTTCGATTCACCGGACGCGCCGCCGACGGCTCGACCGCCGCCGCATTTCGCCGCTCGCCACGACTCGCGATGGACGGCGGCGAGCTGTGCTCGGCGCGATGCGCGGTGCAGCCCTTCGACGTGGGCTTCCATCCGAACAGCCAGGTCTTCGTCGCCGGCCTGATCACCGGCGACGTGGAGGTCTGGGAGCGCGACGCCGCGCGCGACGCCGCGCGCAAGCTGAAAACCGTGCGATGCCACGACGCGGCGTGCCGCACGCTCGCGTTCGTCAACGACGGGGCGCTGCTCCTGACGGGCTCGTCGGACCGAAGCATCCTCGCCACGGACGTCGCCACGAGCAAGCCGCTCGCGCGCTTGACCAACGCGCACAAAGCCGCGGTGAATCGCATCGTCTCCATCGACGCGCACGTCGTCGCCTCGGGGGATGACGACGGCGTCGTCAAGGTGTGGGACACCAGGCGACAAGCTGCGTGCGGTCAGTTCGCGCCGTTCGTCGACTTCGTCTCCGACATGGCGCACGTGCCCATGGGCGCGGGCGCGGGCGAGACCGCGCCCGGTGTGTCCGCCGTCGCCCCCGCCGCGCCCGGGACGTCCGCCGCGGGCGCGGCGGCGGGCGCGGCGGGCGCGGCGGCG
>MDSV01081608.1_pt1 | contig 23845 bp, 17 predicted proteins | sample 810851 | NCBI WGS metagenome assembly MDSV01 (sample SAMN05326640, study PRJNA326480) | marine metagenome | isolation source: seawater | place: Atlantic Ocean: North East | collected 2012 | reverse complement strand
GCCTGCAGATAACTTAGGCTATAGCAGAGACAGCCTTGAACTTTTAGCTGAAGTGTAATTTAGACCTGAATATGATTGTTAGTAATTCGAAGCTCTCTAAAATCTACCTGCCAGTATTGCTGACTGTCCTCTTCATTGTTGTAAGCGGTTTAGCCCAAGCTGAAAATCCTGAACTCATTGAAACAGCCAAGCACTCAAACACTGAGGCTCTTCAATCACTATTGAAAGATGGGGCAGACCCAGATTTACGCCAAAATGATGGTGCCACAGCGTTGCATTGGGCTACCTATAGAGAAAATCTTGAGATGGTAAACTTGCTCATTGCTGCAGGCGCTAATGTGAACGCGGTTAACCGCTTAAACGCTTCATCGCTTTATCTTGCTGCAAAAGCAGGTAATGCAGAATTAATCGAAATTCTTTTAAAGGCAGGTGCTAACGCAAACCAAGAGTTAACATTAGGCGAAACCGCAGTCATGACCGCTGCGCGAGCAGGTTCGGCAGCGGGTGTTCAGTATCTGATTGATGCCGGGGCTGATGTTAATGCAATAGAAAATTCACGAGAACAAACTGCTCTAATGTGGGCCGCAGCGCAAGGGCATATTGGAGCAGTATCGGCGCTGGTTAATGCTGGCGCTGATTTGGACGCACGATCCAAGGAACGCCCAAGGCTGATGTTTGCTGACGCAACAAATGGAGGCGCATTTGATCAAGGAATTAATGAACTATTAGGTGGTTTTTCTCCACTGTTGTTCGCTGCCCGAGAGGGTCATACCGATGTCGCTCGCTTGCTCCTTGACGCAGGCGCGGAGATTAATGGAGTTGCTGCGAATGGTACCAGCCCATTAGTCGTTGCCGCACACAGTGGTCATTCAGATATGGCGCAAATGCTAATAGAAAAGGGTGCTGACACAAATCTGATTGGCGCCGGCTATAACGCCCTTCATGCCTCAATTCTGCGAGGTGATCTTGATACAGTTGTCACACTTTTAAAACATGGCGCAGATCCAGATACACGACTGCAAAAACCTAATCCAGTCCAGAGAGCAAGCGAAGATTGGGCTCTAAAAACCCCTTTAGTTGGAGCCACACCGTTTTGGATTGCTGCCAATTTTAGAGAAGCAGAGATTATGCGTGCGCTAGCCAATGGTGGCGCAGATCCAATGCTTACTAATCAAGAACAGTGGAGTAGGCCGAGAGAGCGTGCAGATCGCGCTTCCTACACGCCGCAGGCCATCGGCGGATTTACTAGCACTGTGCAAGCTGCCATTACCGGCGATAGCACACGCGGTAGATTCTATGTCCAGCCAAACTCAGATCCTGCCGGCGAAGAACGATTAGCACTAGCGGCAGTGATCGTGGCAGCGGACCTTGGCGTTAACTTGAATCATAAGGACCACAATGAGGCGACAGCAATGCATGATGCTGCCGCTAGAGGATTACCCAACATAATACGAGAATTGGCTGGGCGTGGTGCTGATGTAAATGCACTGAATAATCGCGGTATGACACCCCTCGACCTAGCCTTAAGGGCGGAAAGACGGCCAAATTTTTTTGGCTTTGATCTTTCTGTGCCTGGCTCAAGTGCCAGTGACGTGCTGCAAGAGTTCGGCGGGGTTAGTTCGAGCGCACTATAACCATTGCTTAACTTAATAATATATTTGCTCTGCCCAGAAGCAGCCCTATACCTGGAATAAGCATCTTTCAAAAAAAACCGACAATCTATAAAATCTCCACAATGATTAAAAACTTCTATAATTTTCCATCTACTGAGGTAAAGAAGATGAATGCATGTACTAGAAAATCTGCTGGCTCAAGAGCTATTAAGCTGATTAGGCTGAGCTGCTTAGCTGTCATATTTGGATTAGTACCACAATTTAGTATGAGCCAGAATTTAGTTACCGAAGATACCGCGGAATGGTTCACCCTAGGCGGTGACTACGCGCACACCCGGTACACTCCAGCAGATGAAATTACGGCGGAGAACTTTGATGAACTCGAAGTAGCCTGGGAATGGGATGGATCTAGCTTTAATGGCTATAGCGGTCGCTCAACACCGACTTATGTCGATGGAAAGCTTTTTACTGTGTCGGGTCCACGCAGAAATGTTGTCGCCATCGACCCGAAGACTGGCGAAACTTTGTGGGCATATCGCCTACCTAATACTCCGCGCTGGGAATACTCTATGCGTGCATCTTACGGCAAGGGTATTGCCTACTCGCGCATCGACGGCAAAGGCGTAATCTACATTTCCACTCCCGGTTTTTTTCTAGTTGCACTTGATGCGCAAACTGGACGGCCGCTAGAAGGTTTTGGTGGACAAGTGTCAATCCCAGATTTTCCAGAAACCGGCGTTGTCGATATGCTCGCTGACCTAGGACATCCCTACGATCCTTATGAAGGAATTCCGTTAGAGACTGGATACATTACTGCGTCTTCTCCACCGATTGTGGTTAATGACACTATTGTCGTTGGCAACTCAGCAGAGCAAGGGTATTTGCAAGCAAGGGTAGAGAACATACCTGGTGATATTCTCGCCTATGACAAACACACCGGTGAATTTAAATGGAAGTTCAATGTAATTCCGCGCCCTGGTGAGTATGGCCATGAAACTTGGGAAAACGATGCCTGGCAATGGACTGGCGATGTTTCTTCTTGGGCGCCATTAACAGCAGACCCTGAAAACAATATTGTTTATGTGCCGACCAATCCACCAACGATTGATTACTACGGTGGTTTTCGTCCTGGTGATGGGTTGTTTGGTACCAGTGTCATTGCCTTAGACACGGAAACCGGAGATCGTCGCTGGCACTTTCAGACTGTTAAGCATGATGTTTGGAACTATGACAATCCAGCCGCACCGATCCAATTAGATTTAAATTTACCCGGCAGAGGCACAGTTCCGGCAGTTGCACAGGTAACTAAGCAGGGCTTTGTTTACACCTTCGACAGACTGACAGGCGAACCAATTTGGCCGATGGAGAATCGTCCAGTTCCTGCTTCCAGTGTGCCCGGCGAAAAACTGGCGACAACCCAACCTTTTCCAACTAAGCCTCCGCCTTTTGAAATGCAGGGAATTAGCGAACAAGACTTGGTTGACTACACGCCCGAATTACATCGTGAGGCTTTAGAAGTAATGTCCAGCTACAAAATGGGACCACTATTTAATCCGCCAATTCATGATGAGAATGCCGAAGGATTAATTAGTGCTGCTATGTGCCCAGGAGATGGTGGCGGTGCAAATATTTATGCGCCTCCCGCAGCTGATCCCACTACTGGTTTTCTCTATGTACCGTCTGCAAACAACTGTAGTTGGCAACGAGTAATTCCTGGCGAAGAGGCCGATGCACGCATCGACAAGCCCACCGGCACTACCTTCGCGGCCTATGCTAATGGCGCCGGTGGCAGACCACCACGCATGCCCTCTGGCCTTCCTTACGTTAAGCCACCCTACAGCACTGTAACTGCCTATAACATGAACACTGGCGAGATTGCTTTTAGGATTCCTGCTGGTGAAACACCGGATAGAGTTCGCAACAATCCAGCATTGGAAGGAATCGATGTCGGTGATACTGGAAGCGGTCGCGCTCCTTCAATGGTCGCAACTGCAAACATGCTAATTTACGCCTCTGTGGACCACGATGGCCAAACCCCCTTGCTGTATGCGGTAGATAAACAGACCGGTGAGCGACTAGGCAGAATTGAAGCCCCTGCAGAAACCCGCTATGGCATGAGCTCCTGGATGCATGAAGGGCATCAGTATGTAATCTTGCAAACTGGCGCCAAGCTGACAGCCATGGCGTTGCCCGCAGCATCTGCAGATCATTAATTAGGTCTTAGCGGAAAGAAAGATCAACACGCTCTACTAGCAGCTATAAGGGCGGAGGGGTTAATTACCTTGCCGCCTCTTTAGTTGTCTACTCTTAGGGCTATTCTGGGAGTTCGCAAATTCTCTCCATTGAGGTTGTTCCGATTCCCGGATACTCCCATTTTAATAAGTCGCCTTCCATATACCTCTTTACAATCGGCACCAAACCAACAGCATTGAATTGAAGTCGGCCATCTATCCACTCAGTCGTTGCACTGGTACGTATGCAAAAATTAAATGAGCCCAAAGTCATCGGACGCACGTCATTTGAGGCGCCAGATAATTTACCGTCTGTTGTCATGTCATGAACCACACCAGAGGAAGTCACAACATAACGGTTGCCACACTGCTCGATTCTTTCGATATGGCCTAGGCTGCCGTCACTTCTGCTCCTAGCCATCCAGAGTCCTCGCATATCAGTTGCGCCCTCTGGCAAAGGTTCAGTGCAACCCGCGAGTATCGGTTTTGGGAATACTTCGTAGCCACAATTTGGGGTATGCCCTTGAGGAATTTCTTTTGCTGTTAGACCGGAATCATCGAGAATGGGTAGCTCACAATAATTTACAGCCTGCGCACTCCCTTCATAGACATGATCTGGAGTTAGGTTAACTGGGCGTGGGAAAAACAGAAGAGTAAGCGCAAATAGAACAGGTATGGCAACTAGAACCCCCAACAAAATCAAAAGCCCTCGTTTCCAATTCACCGCTTTATCGATCTCCCGGGGCCATATAAAACCAAATTGGCCGATTTTCTCCGGCTCGCTTCATTGCCGCGCGAGCTTGCAGCACGACTTGACCGGTTTCAGTAATATCGAAAAACCAGTTCGCCCCAGACCAGGCAGCGGGAATATGTTCACTAAGCCCCAAGGCAGCGCATTCATAGTAACCACGAATGTCTTGAGCTACCCTTGAGGGGATACCAGGGATGCCAGCTTGTTTCCAAGGCGTTCCTTCAACAACACGAATTAGAGACGCCACAGCGCTCTCAATTTTATCGACTTCGACTATGCGCCCTGTTCCGGCACGGTTGCCATAACGTTCTATCGCACGATCATAGGCGGGCCGCAAACCACGAATCTCATCAAGGGCTGCATGCAAGCCTTCATTCGAGCGCGGCGGCAATGGGCAAGACAAACTTGCAGCGCCACCTTCTTCGACGGTTTCATTAAATTCTTCTATGAGTGGGTGCTCTGCCCCGAGCAGGTTGAAGGCATGGGCTAAAACTCTGTGTTGAAATTTCTTATCATTCGGCACTCCCAATGGTCTCCCTAATGGAAAGTTGCACAATAGGCCGCGCGGTGGCGCACCGCTTTCTAATTGCTTACGGACAGATCCAAGCGAAATAGTAGCAATACCTTCTGCTTCAAAAACATGAGCGAGCGTACTCACGGTACGCGTACATAAAGGTCAGACCGGAGTTAGCAGAACGACGTCAACCCCATTTTCCTTAAGGAATTTCGCGCCAGCTGGGCCACTGTCCATGCGGATAGCACTCAAATCGAATTGATTGCCAGCATAGGACAGATGCACATCAGATACCTTCCCAATAGTACCGTCAGCAGCAAGCTCATCTAATCGATCAAGAGGAATAACCGTATTCATATCTACCACAAATCCGACGGCATCAAAATTTGGACTCCAATGCCCCGTTTGAAAATCACGCTTGCCATTATCCAATATCCGGTAACCCGTATCCGCTGGCGCAAAATCATCCTGCTCTTCATGATGTAAAGATGCCGTGCTAACAATAGCTACTGTTGCCTCATTCAATGGAGGCGGTTGAGTGAAAGCCAGTTCGTCAAATTCCCATGGCGGCCGGTCTTCTCCCATCGCTTTTACAAATACGTCTGACATAGCAGTCCTTTTGATTTTCTTGTTTTACTAAAATGTGGCTTTAAATTATTCGAGACATTATTGCATTCGCAAATTGGGCGAATCTGCTAATTTTTACTAGCTTCAGTTTCAGCTAAAACAGAATCCGAGATAGATCTACGACTAATTAATATACCCATCGATGCTGTTATCACGCCAACAATAAGTAGCGTCACTTGCCCCACATTAAAACCAATGACTTCAGTAGTAGGTAACGCAATTAATCCACCGCCAATGATAACTAAGCTGCGACCAGCTGCTCCCAGAGATCCGGGACGATCAATGAAACCTATCGCAATTATATAACTTTGGAGAGTGCCAGCAATTAACACAATACCTATTGCAACTTTTAGTGTGGCAGTTAATGTCTTTAATAAACTACCTTCCATAATCAAGGCTGGCTCTAACACAAAGAAAAACGGTATAAAATAGATAATGCTGCCTAAACGCATCGCTTTAAAGCCCGTTGAAAGGGCTGACGAGCCAGCAATACTCGCAGCAGCAAACGCACCCAGAGCAACTGGCGGCGTAATAAATGAAAGCATGCCCCAATACAAAATAAAGAGATGAACACTCATTGGATCGAGGCCGCCCTGAATAAGAGCAGGGGCGAGCACTATTGCCAAGAATATATAGGCCGCTGTTACGGTCATACCAATCCCTAACAAGAAACTGCTAAATGCTCCCATCAATAAAAGCAGAAGTGTGGAATCCCCAGCTAGGTACAAGAGGTCATTAACAAGGGTCCCAGATAGCCCCGTTACTGATAGAGCGCCAACTATCAAACCTACTCCAGCCATGATGGCAAGTAATTCCATTAGTAATTTTCCAGTGGCAACGAGAAATGAAGCGGCTTGTTTTAGGTTCCATCGATTGTCAGTTGAGAGTTGGTTTAAGACTACGAGCACACCTGTCGCGATAAACGGCGCTACTGCTTCTCGCTGCAAATAAACTAATAAAAAAATTAATACCATGAAGGCCGCAATATAAAACCAGCCTTGCTTCATAGTAGCGCTTAAACTTGGTAGCTCTTCCTTGGGCGTTCCAACCAAGCCTTTACGTGCAGCATAAGCATCAACTTGAATAAATAATCCAAAAAAATATAAGAAAGCCGGAATGGCTGCGGCTAATGCTACAGTGGTATAGGGAACATTAAGAAAAGTCGCCATCACGAACGCGGTAGAACCCATTATCGGCGGCAATAATACGCCCCCCGTTGAAGCACAAGCTTCGATCCCTGCGGCATAATCTTTTTCCATACCATTTTTCTGCATGGCTGGAATCGTCATCTGGCCCGTAGTCAGTACATTCGTAATTACGCTCCCACTCATGGATCCCATCAACCCACTAGATACTATTGCTACTTTTGCAGAACCTCCGCGCACATGGCCAAAAACTGCGAAGGCTAGGTTTATAAAAAATCGACCACCGCCTGTTTGTTGCAAAGCAATGCCGAAGATCAAAAAACCAATAACCAACTGGGCGAAAGCTCTAAAAGGCAAACCGAGAATACTCTCAATGCTCATGACATGATAAGAAGCAGTCTCCGACAACGATGAAGACATGCCGGAAATCGGCCCTGGCAATTTGTCTGCAACAATAGGGTAGATTGAAAATACCAGCACCAATAAAAATAGCACCATGCCGCCGCTGCGGCGAACCGCCTCCATGATTAGCACCCATAGCAAATAACTAACCCATACTGCATAGCTTGGTGCTAAAAATTCCCAACCAAAATCCAGCATAGTTTCCGCATTTACAAAAAAGAAGGCACAGGACGAAAATGCTGCCAGGCTAAGCACACTATCAAAATAATAAGATTTAGGACTGCGAAACGTAGGGTAGATCAGGAAACATAGAGGCAGCAACAGCCCCATTAAAGCATAGTAATAATGATTCTGAACTGTGATAACGAAATCTAAGAGCGGCGCCTCGGCAAATAGACGCAGAGAATCCATGGCTAGAAAGGCACTACCAACCGCGGCAATCCCTGTCACCCACTGGAGCGGAACGGGTAATGTGGCTGAGTGGCTCGCCACTAGCGCCAGACCGGATCGAAGCCGGCTGCATCTAAGTGTTGCGCACGAATTTGCATCCACGCTGCAACGAATTGATCTCGATCACGAATATTTTGTGCAATCACTTCGACCCAGGCAGCCGCCAGAACCTCCTGGCGCCTAATTAGCTCCTGATTGTGGGCATCAATTTCGTCTGTCCATACGCCTATTTCCCGCCAGTAGGATACAGCACCTTCATGATAGGGGACGACCCAGTCAAAGACTTGTCGATCGAGTGCCCAGCCAATGGCACCAGGGTCCGAGTCTTTATAGTCATCGTAGTTTTCGTTCAATGCCCGAGTTAGTGAGTAAACCAAATCAGAATCCTGAGTCGTTAGTGCTGTTAACAGAGGGTAAGGGTAAGTTCCTGCTTCAAGAGGATTGTCATCGTTGATAGCAGCTCCACGGGTCGCCATGTGTTTTGTAAAATAAGGACTGATGGCTAAAAGCCTCTGCCAACACTCTTCATCGTCATGTGGTACTTCTAGCCAATGAATACCTCTTGGGGAAGCTTCCAGGCGAAACGGTGGTCCAGAAACGGTTGCTCCAAAACCAACATCAACATCACCATTAATTATCCCGTTCCAGTTGGCTTCATACCCGGGAAAATCAACCCGCACCACATCATCCCAAGTCAACCCACCACAGGCCAAATGAGCTTCCACAGAAACATTAAGCGCCGGTGCCGCGCGCACATAGGCAACTCGGCGTCCCCGCAGATCGGCAAAGCTCGTGACGCCAGTATCAGCAGCCACAGCGACCGCCTGATTACTAAGTCCATTGGAAGTCATCAATAGGCGCAAGGGCTGCGGCCCCCATTCCTGGGTCGCAAATTGGAAAGTGCCTTCTTGTGCGAAATACGTAGCTACGCCATTAGCAGAGAAATCGACGCGACCAGTTTTAAGAGGCAGTAAGCGTGAAACATCATTCTGGCCTGGTATAACTCGCAAAGTCGTACTGTATTTTTCCCGCAGCATGGCGCCTATGGCAACGGCCTGATTATACCCTGTCGTGCCTAGGTTATAGGCCGTCCAGGCCATCTGACGCGGGAGTTCAGGCTCACTAGGCTGGGCCATGGTCACGCCTGATACGAAAAAAGTAAGCAGTAGACCGCTAAGGGTAAAGACTTTGCTGTAGCGTAAAACTGGTGTTTTCAGGTACTTCAATAACACTCTTATTCTCCTGGTGGATTTACTGCCCAAGGGCCAAAGGATACTAACAAAAGGGGATGAAGAGATAGAGCAATTATAGGATAAGCGCTTTAATTTCAAATTCGATCGAGAAGCCAATGTTCTTTTCCTTCTTTCATTATGTTATTAATTGCGCAGATTTTCTGCTTCCACCCTTTTACTCCTGCGCAGATACGCACTAATTACAGGTATTCCATGTTTTCAGCCCGCCCTCTTCCCAAGAATTTCCTACTACTAAGCCTAGCTGTCTTGGTAGTAGTTCTTAATAATAATTTATCCGGATTTTCGTCAAGCTTTGCCGCAGAAGACCTGGTGCTGAAAGAAAACGCCGAAGCTCTGCAATTCTCGGTGAATGAAGGATCCTGGGTATCTGTAAGCCTGCTGCCTGATGGAGAATCCTTTTTCTTTGACCTGTTAGGAGACATTTATCATTTAAATATCGAAGGTGGTATTGCTGAACCGATTACTGCGGGCATGGGATTTGATTCCCAGCCCGTTGTTTCTCCAAATGGTGAAAAGATTGCCTTTATCAGCGACCGAGATGGCAGAGATAACCTCTGGATTGCAAATGTGGACGGCAGTGACCCACTAAAATTATCCAACGAAACCTACGCTTATTTAATTAGCCCTACTTGGAGCCCCGATGGGCAAAATATAATCGTCACCAAACGTACCCGTGAAATAGAACTGGTGCAATACCATATCGAGGGCGGCACAGGTGTCGTCATCACCCAGCATGATGAAGACAATGCTGCCAAAAAGTCCCCTGGGGTCGGAGCCACGTTTTCTCCTGACGGCAAATATATCTACTTCGCTGAACGGCTCGGTGGACCAGATGCCCCGACTGATGAATTTCCAGTTACCCAGATCGTTAGACTGGACCTTAATTCAGGCGCACGCATTCAAATTACTCGAGGAGAAGGTGGGGGCGTCAGGCCAGTTGTATCGCCAGATGGACAATGGTTAGTCTATGGCACGCGTTTCGAAACCAACACTGGCCTTAGAGTGCGCAATTTAAATAACGGCGAAGATCAGTGGCTAACTTATCCGATTCAGCGCGACTCCCAAGAAAACTTTCGCCCTTCGAGTCGCGGCATGTTGCCAGGATATTCTTTTACTCCTGATAGTGAAGCTATCGTTCTCTCCACTGAAGGAAAATTTTATCAAATCAGGCTCGACGATAGCTCGCGCTCAGTAATTCCTTTTACTGCTAACGTTGATTTGGCGGTTGGGCCTGATTTAACTCAACACTGGCGTGTTCTATCTGACCCCTTTCCAGCTACACTTGTGCAAGATCCTGATCTTTCTCCCGATAATGAAAATTATGTTGCTAGTGTATTAACACGCCTTTACTCCTTAGGAAAAGGAGAGAGTGAACCAGAACCGCTTACACCAGAGGAAATATGGGCATTCAAGCCAGTTTACTCACCTGATGGTCGCTGGATTGCCTACGTAACCTGGTCTGCTAATGATGGTGGACACATTTGGAAGATACGCTCCAACGGCAATGGGAGGCCACAACAGCTTACAGAAAATGCCGCTTTTTATACCGACATCGTATGGCAGCCCGACGGCGAAAGAATCTGGGGGCTGCGTGGAAACGAGTGGATGCGACATCAGGATTACAGTGAATTCAGTGGCCTTAGTATCCCCCTGGAACTTGTCTCTATTGGTGAAAACGGCTCTGAAGAGCTAGTAGTATTAGAGGCTGGCGAAGCCAGAGTACCTCACTTCGGTCCAGAAGCAGATCGCATCTATCTCAGCGAAGAAGGTACATTATTCTCTATTAATCTCTCAGGTGGCGATCGTCACGACCATATCAAAGTCACAGGACCTAGAGGAAATCGTTTCCCAGAAGACGCGCCAGGGGCGGAAGAATTGCGAATTTCTCCTGACGGTAAGTTCGTCTTAGCTCACGTAATAAAACAAGTGTGGCTTACGCAATTACCGCGAGCCGGTGCGACGGTCCCTGAAGTAAGTGTCCGAGAAGGATCTACCCCAGTTGTAAGACTAACAGATATTGGGGCGGACTATATTAGTTGGAGTGACGATGGCAAAACTGTTCTATGGGCATTGGGCTCTAAAATCTACGAGCGGGCCTTAGATACGATTAACTTTAGAAGTGGGAGCGAAGAAGCGGAGGAAAGCATTATCGGCGGTTCTTCGAGTATTGAATCCAATGATGAGGCTGAAAACGGAACATCATTTACGCCACTAGACGAACATCAAGCAGTTGTTGCCACAGAATTTTCGGTGATAACAGAGCACAATGTTCCAGACGGCAATCTGTTGTTGCGTGGTGCTAATCTGATCGCTATGACCGGAACCAATCTCGATGAGCTAAGCGCTACTCTACCGAATCAGGACTTACTGATTACTAACAACCGAATTACTGCAATCGGCATAACAGGTTCACTGGGAATTCCTGATGGCACGGAGATTATTGATTTGGCTGGCAAGTGGATAATTCCCGGGATGATAGATACTCATGCTCATTGGGAATTTAGGACCGGAGATGTTTTAGAGCCAACTAATTGGTCTGTCGCGGTCAATTTAGCATTCGGAGTAACCTCTGGCCTAGATGTACAAACTGCCAATCACGATTATTTCGTTTATCGCGACATGCAGAAAAGTGGGCAAGTCATCGGACAACGTGCCTTCATGACTGGGCCTGGTATCTTCGGGGCCAACGATTTTCAAAACTACAATGCTGTCCACAGTTATTTGCGTCGCTACAGCGATCACTACAATACGCCGAACATAAAAGCCTATATCTCAGGCAACCGTGCACAACGGCAATGGGTCGTCAAAGCAGCACAAGAATTGAAGCTAATGCCTACTACTGAAGGAGGTGGTGATCAAAAACTTGATCTTACTCATGCTATTGATGGCATGCATGGAAACGAACACAATTTGCCTGACACACCTTTATTTCAAGATGTAGTGCAACTCTATTCACGCACAAGGACCGCCTATACCCCAACTTTAATAGTTCAATACAATGCTGAAAGTATGCGTGAATATTTCTTCACACGGTCGGAAGTGTATGACAATCCAAAACTGCTTAGATTCTATCCCAGTAACCGATTAGATGAACTCAGCCGCCGCAGACCTGGATGGATTCGCGATGAAGAATTTAGATTTCAAGAAGGTGCTGCTGCCGGCGCCGCTATTCAAAGAGCTGGCGGTCTTCTAGGCGTTGGCGGTCATGCTGAATTGCAAGGGCTAAGCTTTCATTGGGAAATGTGGGCGTATGCTATGGGGGGTATGAGCACAGCAGAGATATTGCGAGCCGCTACTATTGACGCCGCACATATTATCGGCGCACCCAATGATTTAGGTTCAATTGAAATAGGCAAGTTAGCCGATTTAGTAATTTTAAATTCGAACCCTCTCGATAATATTCGAAATAGTGTCGACATAGACCGGGTCGTTCAGAACGGGCGCTTGTATGATGGAGATACACTAGAGCAACAATGGCCAGAACAAATTCCATTTCCAGAAACCTGGTGGCAAACCAATCAAGAAACACCACCAGGTGTCTGATTAATCACTGGTTCAGTGTTAATTTTGCCAAATTATCAAAACAATAGAAATTAGTTAACTGTCGCTCACAAGTGACATCGACTAAATACACAGACAAACTATAGATAAGAAAAAACTGTAATTGGGGAAAACTATGGAAGCTTATATCGGAGAATTTCTTGGCACATTTATATTACTAGTTTTAGGAGCAGGTGTTTGTGCGAATGTAAACCTTAAGAAGACTGGAGGCTATGACAGTGGTTATATTGTTATAACCTGCGGCTGGGGTATTGCGGTTTTTGTTGCCGTGTTTATTACTGGCAGTGTTAGTGGCGCCCATATCAATCCAGCAGTGACTATTGGGCTCGCCACATCTGGACAATTCCCTTGGGGACAAGTGCCGGGCTATATTTTAGCGCAACTACTCGGCGCCTTTCTTGGCGCTGTCAGCATATGGCTTCAATACAAAGATCATTTTGATGCCACTGAAGATCCTGCAACCAAACTCGGTGTATTTAGCACCGGCGCCGCTATTCCGAACACGGTTATCAATATTTATTCTGAGATACTTGGCACTTTCATGCTGGTATTAGGTGTCCTTTATATAGCAGAACCCGAAGTTGGCTTAGGCGCACTTGATGCTCTGCCTGTAGGACTCCTAGTTTTCGGCATCGGCATGTCTCTCGGCGGCCCTACGGGATACGCAATTAATCCTGCAAGAGACCTTGGGCCTCGTATCGCGCATGCCGTGCTACCTCTAAAATCAAAAGGCAGTAGTAACTGGTCTTATGCGTGGATACCAGTTGTCGGACCCATTCTAGGCTCAATACTAGCCGCACTGGTCTATCTTTGGCTTCCGTTCTAGCAGCCATCTGGGGCTCACCGCTTTACTGGGCTTTAATTTCCAAAGATTTGAGAAAGACACTAAAACGTTGCTTGTAAACTGAGCACATAATCTGGATCGATCGTCCAATCCTGAACATCTATGCGCTTTATGACGCCATCAATGATATTTCCATCATAAAATGTCTTATCAAAAACGCGACCATCATCGTTCAGGAAATGTGCTCCAGCGAAACGAACTTTTACATTAGAAGTAAAATTATACTCGACGAATGCAGAACCGAGATGGACGTCAAAATTAGTCGACTCGAAAAGAGAGACGTCTTGGCGCATGCGATGACTGCGCCGATGAGCATTAAAACCATAAGCAAAGTCAGTACCCTCAACATCATGACGAAAGCTTATTTGAAAATAATCTGGCGTTGAAAAACGTATTCTCCGCTTTTCCTGCGTAAACGGATCTTTTGTTTCAGAATTTTCGAATGTGTAGGAGAAAGTTAGTACTGCTGATGGGAGGCCCACAAAACCAAAGCGCGTGTTGAAATTAACCGCGAAACTCTTGCGCCAAGCGTCTCCGATATTTCCTACGCCCGCATCATCGACTCCGATTAATACCCTATCAATATGATCAGAAATATCTTCATAGGACGCTTTGAATTCAACAGAACCTCCATCATTAGCAAAACGTCTTTCATAACTCATCGAGTATCCGTAAATGGATTCAGGTTCTAAATTTGGATTTCCAAAATTAATTAACTCATCATCAATATTGCGGCTAGCAACAAATTCATTAAGATTCAACTGACTTACAGTTCGTTCGACTAAGAATCTAAACTGATCAGACCGCGATATGTCATAACGCAGCTCAACTCGTGGCTTCAAATAACGAAAACTACGATCATTAGTTTGACCTTCACGATCTTGAAATATTTTTGAATATTCTTCGGTTAAAGCGGATTGTAGATTGATCTTCTCTGTTAAAAGCAAGCTGTGGGTCACAAATAGCTCAAACCGGTCTTCTTCCACGATTGCGTTTGCAAGTGGGTCATTATTAAAAGCAAACCTTCTATCTAGCGTATTAAATGCGACTTCTCCACCGTACTCTAACGTATGACGGCCAACAACGGTGGTCATTGCGGAGCGAACGATTGTTTCGCCTTCCTCATATTTAGCAATACTTGAAAATAGTCGCGAGATAATTTCATCCACGATCGTATCCTGAATAATACCATCGTCATTGTCCCTGCGATTCACAACAAATAACGTTTTAAGACGGCCAAGACTACCCGCACCAAATTCTAAGTCGCCTCCAATTTCAAATTCCTCATTGAGATTATTGATATCACCAACTTCAATAGCATTCGGCATGAACGCCCCAGCGGCTCCGATGAGAAACTGCTCTTCATACCTGTCATACACTTGTTCATTGTCAGAAATGAGGCCATTCAGTTGCAATATTGCACCACTCTGAAATTCATAACTAAGATTCCCAGTCGCTATATGATTGCGACGAGTTTGGGCATTAAATAGGTGACGAAATTCGCGGTGCATACGGTCTGGGTCTAGCACATCTTCATCAACCAAGTTCAGTCGAGGGCGGGTCTCATATTGATAACTTACGCCAAACTCCAGTGGTCCGCGGTTGGCATTGTAAGAAGCAAGCACCGAAGGTTCTGTCTTCATACCATCAATGTCAGTGGCGCCTACTTCTAAGAAACTAGAAGATGAACGTTCCGACCCCTCTTGCAAAATTACATTATAAATTATGCCTTCATTACGAATATCTAAGCCTTCAGCATTACCGCGGATCAACTCTATTCTCGCAACTTGCACCGCCTGAATTCGCGCTAACGCATTGGACATATTGTTAATCTTGCCAGACATGCGACGACCATTGATCAACACTTGTGCATCGGTAGCACCAAATCCTCGGTTGCCACTTCCACCTGGCCCACCCCTCCGGCGCAGTATCGTTTCACCACCAGGTATATTGCGGATCATATCTGTCAAGGTTACTGGGTTGTATTGAGTAAAATAGCTGGCTTCGTAAATTACGGTGGAATTATCCTGTTCTTGCGCAGCCAACGACCTTACTACCGAAACCAAGAAGAGGATGACCAGCACTTCAGTGCTGAGCCGGGTCGAGACATAGAGATTGGAAAGTGAAGCCATATTTTTTTCAAAGCCGGTTATTCACAAGTACATTGTCCATCACTCACGAATTCAAATCTTGCTCTTTTTCTGACTTAATTTAATGCTTGTAATTTAACTCATTGATTAAGCTAGAGTATAGACTCCTCGACCTATGAAACTTTTCTGCGGCGTTCTGAATAACTTTAACATTTGCACGAAAGCAAGAGATAATTTGGGTTAGAAGTATTACCAGCTTCGACTAGACAACGGGTCCTGACCTAGATAGGTTTAGTCCATCTAAGTGATCTATAAATTGCATCTAACATTGGAGAGACCATGACCCAACGCCGAGATTTTCTTAAGTTTCTAGCAGCAAGCCCACTGCTTACTAGTTATGAAACTTTTGCCCAAGAAGTAGAAGAAACATTAGGGCAGCGCTTAACTGACCCCTCAGAAGTCATTAACGTTTTTGAAATGGAAGCCATTGCGCGTGAAAAAATCCCGCCAGCCCATTTTGGCTATTTGTCTACTGGTGTAGATGGCGATCTCACTCTGAGAGCCAATCGGGCGGGATTTTCTCGCTTCCAGATTAAACCAAGGCGGCTAGTTGATGTTAGCCAACCGGATTTATCTGTGAATGTATTAGGCACACAAGCAAGTTCACCGATTTTTATCTGCCCTGTTGGAAGTCATGGCGGTTTTAATGCGGAAGCAGAAATTGGTGTTGCCAGAGCTGCTGCAGCTAAGAATCATCACATGACACTATCAACACAATCGTCTACTCCAATCGAAGCTGTTGCAGATGCGCGCGGCGCACCTATCTGGTTTCAACTTTACCCTACGGATCGCTGGGAAAATACTGTAGCGATGCTACAACGAGCTGAAGCGGCAGGTTGCACGGCAGTTTGTTTAACCATCGATTTACCAGCCGGCAGAAATACAGAAACTCAATCAATCCTGATGCGCGAAGATATGCGTACCTGCTCCAATTGCCACACAGGTCAACCCAAACCGATATTTGAAGGATTGAATATGCAAGGTGTTGGTCTAAATGACCCCTCATTAACTTGGGATGTCATCGGAAGGATGAAAGAGGTCACTGACATGAGTGTCTTTATCAAAGGCGTCGAAGTGGGAATAGATGCTTCACTCGCTGTTGAAAATGGCGCTGACGGCATCTGGGTTTCCAATCATGGTGCTCGAGCGACAGAAACTGGCAGGGGTACTATAGAATGCCTACCAGAAATCGTGAATGCTGTTAACGGCAGAATTCCGATTATTATCGATAGTGGTTTTCGTCGCGGCACGGACATTTATAAAGCACTAGCAATGGGAGCTTCCGCCGTAGGTATAGGGAGACCTTATATATGGGGGCTGGGTGCCTTTGGACAAGCCGGTGTAGAAAGAGTGCTGGATTTACTGAATCGTGAACTGCTTATTACCATGCAAGGCAGTGGAACACCGACGATTGCTTCAATCGGCCCTGACTACGTACTCGATGCGGGCCGCAGAGTTCCAAGAGGTCGATTAGGTCGTGAATTGTTATAAGAAAGTTGACCTAAATCCGTCGAGCTAAGTCTAGGCTTCGCTCGACGGAAACTATGAATGAAGTCAGTTCGAAAAGGCAGGCTCTTGCCTCCAAAGAAAATTAGAATGGAAAACCACAACATGATTTAATTGCCTATTATGAATCATCCCCCCATCTTCATTGCCACGCATGACGCACAAGAATATGTGAAACTAATCGAATCTGAACTCGGTTCTGATTTAGACATCACTACCGCAACATCGAAAAAAGTTTTAAAAGAGAGCTACCAAGGTCAACCAATTCTGCTCGCTCGACCCGACTATGCAGCAATCGTTTTAGAGGGCTCTCCTCCAATCAAATGGATTCAATCTACCTGGGCTGGCGTTACCCCCCTAATTAAGAGCCCTTACAAAAACTATCAGCTTGCTGGCGTTAAAGGAGTATTCGGCGAGCCAATGGCTGAATTTGTTATCGGCCACGTGCTTGCCCATGAGCTAAAAATCGGATGGCGCAAACAAATCCAAACAGAAAAGCAGTGGGATATGGCATCAAACGGCCGACTGAGAGGCAAGACTATGGGTATCATGGGAACAGGCTCCATTGGCGAAGCCGTTGCCGATACTGCTAGAAAATTAAATATTAATGTTATTGGCTTCAACAGCAGCGGTGAGAGCACAGGAAAGTTTCAGTCGATGTATAGCACCAGTTCCTTAGAGAATTTCTTACGAGCTTGTGATTATATAGTTGGAATTCTTCCCGATGTGCCGGCAACAACAAACCTTCTCGATGAAACGACGCTAAGCTACTTAAAAGAAACAGCGTTGCTAATTAATGTAGGGCGCGGCAATCTAATAGACGAAGAGGCATTATGTGCAGCGCTGAATGAAGAAAAATTTGCGGCGGCAGTAATAGATGTATTCAAGAAAGAGCCTCTAGCTGAATCAAGCCCACTTTGGACTACCTCGAATCTAAGCGTAACCTGCCACACAGCCGCCGTGAGTCTGCCTGCAAGCATCGCTGGTTTATTTATTCAAAACTATCAACGTTACTTAGCCGGCGATCCATTACTTAACTTAGTGGATTTTGAGAAAGGCTACTAGGCTGTCAGTTGAGACTTATTCTTCGATAACAGCTATTGCTTCGACTTCCACTTGCAACGATGGGAAAACTAGGCCAGAAACACCTATTACGGTTGACGCAGGTGGTGGCATCCCCGAAGTAAAATGTCGTTCACGGCCCTGGCTATAGGAAGCAACTTTCTCTCCATCTATATCAACTATATAGCCAGTAAGCTTGACGACATCTGCAAAGCTTGCTCCAGCAGCATTCAGTTGAGCTGCCATGTTGGCAAAAACGATATCTACCTGCTCAGAAAATAAATTAGGTACCTCGCCGTTCCTAATTCCCACTTGACCAGATATATAGACAGTGGTGATGCCATTACTGGTTACAGTCGCAACTTGAGAAAATCCTTGAGTTGAATTTAAAAACTCAGTTTCTAGTTGTGCTGCCACATTACAATTTACAAATAGAACGGAGAGCAAACCCCCCATTAAAATCATCACAAGTTTTCTAACGTGCACTTGTTTAATCATCAGCTATATTCACTTGGAAAAAATAGAAAATTAAAAAAGGATGGAGAGAAAAATCTCTCCGTCCTTGGAAGGAATTAAACCTACTTGGTAGAAATTATTCTGTATAAGGATTCACATAGCCTACTGGTAGTACTTTTTCAGGATCTGGCCGGATACTAATCATTTCCACTCTAGCATCAACGGAGTGCCAACCATGAAAAACTCCTGCGGGAACCACGACAATATCCCCAGCTCTGACTTCTCTTACTTGCCCATCTCCCCTCGCGACTGAAGTGGAAAAACTTTCGCCCACTAATACTTCAACAATGTCGGTGTTAGCGGGGATATTGTTGCGCCCAAGCAAGGTGCCACCAGTTACTAAAATCCCTGAACCTTTAGTTATGTAGTAAACCTCAGAAACGTGATTGTGAACAATTCCACTGACCGGCTCATTAGTCGCTTCAATTTTGTCACGAAACAATACGCCCACTGCGACATTTGAATTGCCAATATCAACTATCTTAACCTGGCGATCTACGCGACCTTCCGGCGCATGCATGACGTTTTGCCACTCCGAATACACTATATCAGTTGCTCCGGTGATGGTTCCTTCGTGAGATGCTGCAGTGAATACTATTAAGCCAGTTACAATAACTCCTAGACTTGCAAAGAAGTTTTTCAAATTGAACATAAGTTATTCCTCACTTTTACTTGGCTCTTTATTCTTTTCTTTATTTTCACTATCTAATTAATTTTTCAAAGCCTGAGCTTCTTGATATCGCGCACCCCGCAGCGCTCCCTCCATACTGTAGTTGCCTTCATGGCAGGCGTACTCATAAATGTGATCTGAATCATCGAGAGTGAATGAAAACTCGCCGCGAAATGGTTCGGTATAATAGACAGGATCATTAACTGTGTATTCGTAAAATAACTCTGTCTCTGAAACACGGGTAAATCGTTCAGTCACTCGGGCTTCGGCACTGATAAGCATTGGTCGGTCCATGGATGCTCGCTCTGGGATGGTGTCGCTGTAATGGGTAGTTTCTACGACTAGCGAATCCCCTTCCCATTTCCCGACAGAATGACCTTCGAATGTGCGAATAGCGTCCGGTCGCTGTGCACCATCCATGTGAATAACCCGCAGCGGCGAATTCTCTTCGCTGACAATTGCGATCTTTTCTGGAGTTTGGACAAAACCATGAAACAATTGATAGGAAAACGCACGCATGGGCGGCGATCCCCAAGCCTCAATGCAGCGCTCCACGCCAGGACGATCTTCAGGGCCATCAAATCCAAAATTACCTTTAAAATACTCAAACGATGAGTTTTTCATACCGTGTTCGTTATAAGGTAGTATTCCGTCTTCTGGATACACGATAATGGAGCTGCGATATTCTCCTTTCACAATCGCGAGTGTCTGAGGCCCAAACAGATCGATATCCGGATCCGTATTTCCTGACAATCCACCCTCATAAAATGCCTGAGCAAATGCTGTCGCCATTTCCGGGGACAGAACGAGTGGCATCCCGGTTGGGCGCTCCAACATAGTGTGCCATCGAGTACCCCATACGCCTTGAAGGTCAGGTTGGCCATGTTCATTTTTCGACACCTTATAAGGCTCAGCAGTTTCTGCTACCGTCAGAATATTAAAAAGACAAAAAGCAAATACCACCATCGGCTTATATATGTTCATTCCTAAATCCTTAGTTACTAGTTTCTGATTCTGTCCGCTCTTCGTATCGCGCTCCACGCATAGTGTTAATCATTCCATAGTTCCCTTCATGGCAAGCGTACTCGTAGATCTGACCAGCAACTTTACTCATAGGTACGATAGCAGTAATTTTATCGGTATACGTGGAAGGATCATCTATAGTAAATTCATAGTCCACTTGATCGTAAGCTACACGGGTGAATTTTTCCTTAAGTACCATATCAAAATTTGTACCTCTACTTTGAAAAGAGGTCTGCATGCCATTGAAGTTATTGGTTTCCACCACTAAAGTATCGCCCTCCCAATAGCCTCGCGAATCACCAGACCACAAACGGATGTCGTCACTTAATTCCGGCATTTCAACGAGAGGCACGATCCGTGCATCATGAATCATTTCTGTAATGATGACGAAAGAGTCTTTGCTTTGGATTATCTGCATATTGTTATTGTAGAGACTAGGCAGAAATGGCGGGCCTGCATTGAATCCCACTAAGCACCGCTCTGAAAGACCTCGGTCTTCGGGTCCATTTTTAGCAATCCCGCCAACGATAAAGCGCACAGGTCTTTCACCACTAATATCTGGTCCCAAGCCACCCGCGATCACCGGATTGCCTTCCACAGCTGCTGGTACGCGACCACTTTCTGGGTAAACGATGTGAGAAGTTCTAACATTGTCTCCTCTATTTCCCATTTCAATCCAGAATGTGTTGTATCCCCGGGGCGTTTGGCCGGCAGGCGGTGCTTCCGGATTCAAATTCAACTCTGCTTCTTGAGCGTCCGCTCTAGCGGCCATTCTGGCTTGGCGTTCGATCTGCTCTCGCACTTGTTCTGCTGTCAGGAATTCCTGGGTACCATAACGTTCTGCCCTTTGCATTGGTGTACTTGAACTAAAATTCCAAACACCCTGAAGATCGGGCTGACCATGTTCAGTACGCGGAATTTCGTAGGCTCCAGCCGATTGGGCCAGTGCTGTCCCGCTGAATACAGCGAGTAGGGAAACAATAAGGACTAGTCTGAGTTTCATTAATGGCAACCTCCGCAGGGTAAAGCCTGATACTTAGCATAAATGCAATGGGTCTCAGTATACATTAGATTTTCCGCCACTTTACGGGAAATTACAGGGTACAATGATGGTAATTCTATATTCTTTTTTTGCTTTCACGTCTTTTCTTTTTGCGCGAGAGTTAAGAAGGTAGAAGAAATTGATTTGGCAGTTTTCGCCTTTTATGCGAACCTGCGTTGAAAACAAGGAGGAGACAACAATGCTTCGTAATCTATTAAGGCTTGCCGGTACTGGCATGCTCGCGAGTGTAATGGGCTTAGCCCAAGCCCAAACTGACGGTATCTACTATGCTGCCCACCATGATTATAGGGTGGTAGAAATTGCCGACGGGTTATTGCAACCCTGGTCTATGACCTGGTTGCCAGGCGGAGATATCTTAGTTACAGAAAAACCTGGACGCCTAAGAATCGTTAGAGATGGCCAACTGCTTCCTGAAGCAGTACCAGGCGTTCCTGAAGTGCTTTATCAAGGCCAGGGTGGCATGTTCGAAGTCGTTGCGCATCCCAATTTCAGCGAAAATCGCTGGGTCTACTTAAGTTATGCCAAGCCTGTTGGTGACAGTTCCAGCACTGCCATTGTTCGCGGACGCTTTGAGAACGACCAACTAACCAATGTTGTTGAAGTATTTACAGCCGAAGCGCTGGGATTTGGGCACTATGGCGGCAAGATAGTTTTCGATAATGATGGCTATATGTTCCTGACTCTTGGGGATCGCCAAGCGCCATCGAGAGGTGATTTAAGGGCACATCCAGCGCAGGATCGCAGCAATCATCAAGGCGTTATCGTGCGACTGAATGATGATGGCAGTGTGCCAGACGACAACCCTTTTGTGGGTGATCGCGACATACTTCCTGAAATCTGGAGTTATGGTCACCGCAGTCCGCAAGGCCTAGCGATTCACCCGGAAACAGGAGACCTGTGGATGACAGAGCACGGACCTCAGGGGGGAGACGAACTGAATCGGGTTCAGCCAGGAAACAACTACGGCTGGCCAGTAATTGGCTATGGCGTTAACTACGGCTCTTCAGGCAGTCCGATTCATGAAGGCATTGGTGAAGAAGGTATGGCTGGGCCTACTCATGTCTGGGTACCGTCAATCGCCGTTTCAGGGCTGATGGTTTATACCGGTGACAAATTCCCCATGTGGCATGGCAGCATTATGTCCGGCTCACTTGCAGGCGAGCAACTTGCGCGCTTGCACATGAGTGACAACTACCAAGATGTCATAGTCGAAGAAACTCTAGCCTATGGCATGGGTCGTATTCGCGATGTTCGGCAAGGACCAGACGGTTACATCTACCTAGCTATTTCAGATGGAAATGGCGGTGGCAGAGGCAACTTTGAAGAAACAGCAATTGTTAGATTAGAGCCACTTGATTAGACTTTGCTCTAAGGGTAAAGAATATAAAGGGGCTCAACTGAGTCCCTTTTTATTTGGTAAGCTGCATGAATACAAAAATTAGAATTTCCTGAAGAGGCCTTATTATGAAAAGATATAAGTCTTTGACTACTACCTGTCTTGCTACCTGCTTATTCAGCTTTATTTCTGCAGCAACTGCCGCACAACCCAATTACACCGTTCCAATAACAGAATATGGACAGCCCGATCTGCAGGGGGTTTGGAACTTTGCTTCGCATACACCGGTGGAGCGTGATGAGCGTTACGGTGACCGACAGCATTTTACGCCAGAAGAAAATGAGGTAAACCGCGACCGTTCCATCGAATCCTTTGAAGCAAGAGCAGAGTCACACTTCGACGGTGTCGGTGGCTACAATTCGTTTTGGTATGAAAGAGCAACTATCGGATATGACCTGCGCACTTCACTCATAATTTATCCAGAAAATGGACGCATTCCTGAGATTGTCGAGGGAACAACCATGCAGCGCGGCGGAGTTAGTCAAGATTTCCCAGGCGAGCGCCCAGTGCGCTTTGTAGTTGGTGGTATCGCAAAAGATGGACCAGAAGACCGAGGTTTATCCGAGCGCTGCATTGCAGGATTCAATGCAGGCCCTCCCTTCATGCCCAGCAGCTACAATAATAATGTACAACTCGTTCAGCACCGTGACCACATAGTTATCATGACAGAAATGATTCATGATGCTCGAATTGTGCCACTCGATAAAAACCAAGAATTAAGTTCTGACATTCGACTGTGGTCTGGTGATTCACGAGGTTATTGGGAGGGCAATACGCTCGTTGTAGAAACGAAGAACTTCAATGGCATGACTCAAAGTTTTATTCCTTCGCCTTATGGAGATTCCATAGATAAATCTCTTACCGAACGTTTTACTCGTGTTAATGAATCAACTCTTGAATACGAATTCACTGTTGATGACCCCAGCACTTTTACCGACAAAATTACTGCCATGGTTCCAATGACCAAAATAGATGGGCTTTTATATGAGTATTCTTGTCACGAGGGCAACTACGGCATGGCAAATCTACTTCGAGGTGAACGCCGTCAGGAAATGGATGAGTTAGCCG
>MDSV01100172.1_pt1 | contig 23847 bp, 21 predicted proteins | sample 810851 | NCBI WGS metagenome assembly MDSV01 (sample SAMN05326640, study PRJNA326480) | marine metagenome | isolation source: seawater | place: Atlantic Ocean: North East | collected 2012 | reverse complement strand
CTTTGGGGCTTTTTGCCTTGGGGCGCGGCGGTCATCGTCATTGTCCTCGTGGCCGGCAAGCTGCACCTGCACCACCTCTACCACTGGATGGACCACTCCCTCTACCACGAATACATGGTGGAGCATGGCGATCACTTCCATTATGTGGATGAGATGGAGGAAGGCGCGGTGTTGAACCCGAACTACGACCACGTGATTGCGGGCAAGGCAGCGTATTTCGCCGACTGGTTCTTTTGGTTGCGCACCGCCGTGTACATCGGCACGTTCTTGATTTTCGCTCGCTTGTTCCGCAAGTGGTCGTTGCAAGAGGATGAGGCGCCCAACCTGGACTTGCACTACAAGCAGTATCGCCGTGGCGCCCTGTTCTTGGTCTTCTTCGCTGTGTTCAGTTCAACCCTTTCGTGGGACTGGATCATGTCCATCGACACCCACTGGTTCAGCACCTTGTTTGGTTGGTATGTCTTCAGCGGCATGTGGGTCAGCTTCATGATCTTCACCAACCTCTCGATGCTTTGGTTGCGCAGCAATGGATACTTCCAAGAAGTGAACGAAAGCCACATGCACGACTTGGGCAAGTGGATGTTCGCCATTTCCATGTTGTGGAGCTACCTCTGGTTGAGCCAGTTCTTGCTCATTTGGTACTCCAACATCCCAGAAGAGGTGACCTACTACATGAGCCGTGTGTTGGGCGATTACAAAGTGCCGTTCATGCTGATGTTCTTCATCAACTTCGCGGTCCCGTTCTACACCTTGATTGCCCGCGACGCCAAGCGCAACCCGCGCTTCGTCATTCCTGTGGGCATCCTCATTTTCATCGCTCACTTTGTGGACGTGTACTTGCTCGTCATTCCAGGGACAATGTTTGACCACAATCATTTTGGTTTCTTTGAAGTGGGATTGTTCCTTGGTTTTTTGGGGCTCTTCATGAACCGCACGTTTGCCACCTTGGCAAAGGCGCCGCTCATCAGCAAGAACCACCCCATGCTCCAGGAAAGCATCGAACTCCAATACTGACACTGACAACGGACGAATCTCATGAAACTCATTACGCTTCTCGTCGTCATTGCAGGGGTCATCGCCCTTGCACAATTGGCCAAAGTCGGTCAATTGACCTCCCTCATCCGCAACAAGCGCGAGGAAGACATCAGCGCAGCAGATACCCGTTTGAATGGTGGATTGTTCGTCGCCTTCATGGTGGCGTTCTACGCCTCGTTCATTTGGTTGATCATCCGCTACGGAGATTACAACCCACCCGCCGCCTCGGCCCATGGTGAGACGTACGACACGTTGATGAACTTCAACATGTACATCATCATGGCGGTGTTCTTCTTGGTCAATACGGCGCTGTTCATGTTCGCCAACAAATACCGCCAGGACCCCAACCGCAAGGCAAAGTTTTATGCGCACGACAACCGCTTGGAGTTGATTTGGACCGTGATTCCTTCGATCGTTCTCGCGGTCATCATCATTTACGGTCTCCGCACTTGGAACGAGATGACAGGTGAGGCCTCAGAGGATGCCCTTCGCGTGGAGGTGTACTCCAAGCAGTTCGACTGGACGGTTCGTTATCCTGGGGCGGACGGAGAGTTTGGCTTGGCGAACTACAATTTGATCACCCCCACCAACCCCCTTGGCATTGTCACCGCAGACGGCGTGTCTGGTGCGTTGGAAGAAATCGAAAGCCAAATCGCAGCCCTCGAATCTGAATTGGCCCACGAGCGTGGTACGCTGCTCGCCCAGATTGACGAGGTGGAAGCGGAGTTGCACGCATCGCACGACCATGGCCACGGCCACGGTGATCACGGTCACGATGACCATGCGGGCCATGACGATCACGGTCACGAAGACCATGCGGGCCATGACGATCACGGTCACGATGACCATGCGGGCCATGACGATCACGGTCACGATGACCATGCGGGCCACGGCGATCACGGTCACGATGACCATGGCGATCATCACGGCATGTCGGCCGAACGCATGGCCATGTTGGAGGCTCGATTGCACGAGCTTGAACACATGCTCGAAGGGCCTGACGTGGTGGTGTTGTCCAATGCTGCGGCCGAAGCCAAGGTAGGCAAGGTGCACCGTCTGAAGCGTCACCGACAGCGCATCATGGAAGTCAAACCTTTCGATTACGAAGGTGGTGTGGCTGCATGGGAAGCGGGCGCGGACGACAAAATCATGAAGGGTGAGTTCCACCTGCCAGTGGGCCGCGAAGTGGAATTTGTGTTTCGCTCTCGCGACGTCATCCACAGCGCGTACATGCCACACTTCCGTGCGCAGATGAACACGGTTCCAGGCGTGCCTACGCGCTTCAAGATGACCCCGACCATCACGACCGACAGCATGCGCACAGTCGTGAACGATCCGGATTTCGACTACGTGCTTCTCTGCAACAAGGTGTGCGGTGCTGCACACTTCAACATGCAAATGAAGCTGGTCGTGGAAAGTGAAGAGTCGTACAACGCATGGCTCGAGTCGCAAGAAGAATTTTTGGCTGACAAGGAAGTGGCGACGGAATCTGACGCACGTGCAGAGGCCGCCAACATTGAGAACAACGAATCTGCAACCCTCTGATTATGGCAGGACACGCACATCACGAAGAGAGCTTCGTTTCGAAGTACATCTTCTCGCAGGATCACAAGATGATCTCCAAGCAGTTCTTGGTGACTGCAGTGTTTATGGGCATCATTGCCGTGATGCTCTCGGTATTCTTCCGTCTCCAATTGGGATGGCCAGGGGAGAGCTTCGCCATTCTTGAAACGTTCTTGGGCAAGTGGGCTCCAGGCGGCGTATTGGATCGCAATGCCTACCTGGCCTTGGTGACCATCCACGGCACCATCATGGTCTTCTTCGTGTTGACCGGTGGTTTGTCGGGGACATTCTCGAACCTGTTGATTCCACTCCAAATCGGCGCACGTGATATGGCGTCAGGCTTCTTGAACATGCTGAGCTACTGGTTTTTCGCTGTGTCCAGCGTGATCATGATCTTCTCCCTCTTTGTGGAGGGTGGTGCGGCTTCAGGTGGATGGACGGTGTACCCTCCTTTGAGTGCATTGCCCCAAGCGATGCCTGGTTCCGGCATGGGCATGACCTTGTGGTTGATCTCGATGACGTTGTTCGTGGTGAGCTCGCTCTTGGGCGGGTTGAACTACATCGTGACGGTAATCAACCTCCGCACCAAAGGCATGAGCATGACGCGTCTGCCTTTGACGATTTGGGCGTTCTTGATCACCGCGGTGTTGGGCGTGCTGTCTTTCCCCGTGTTGGTGTCGGCTGTGGTGCTGCTTCTCATGGACCGTTCCATGGGCACGGCCTTCTACTTAAGCGACATCTTCATCGGAGGGGAAGCCCTCGATGTGACCGGCGGCAGCCCCATCTTGTACCAGCACTTGTTTTGGTTCTTGGGCCACCCTGAGGTGTACATCGTGTTGCTCCCTGCCTTGGGCATCAGTTCTGAGGTGATTGCCACGAATTCACGAAAGCCCATCTTCGGTTACAAGGCGATGATTGGGTCGATTCTCGGCATCGGTTTCTTGAGCTTCATCGTTTGGGGACACCACATGTTTGTGACGGGCATGAACCCCTTCTTGGGTTCTGTATTCGTGTTCACCACGCTGTTGATTGCGATTCCTTCCGCCGTGAAGGCCTTCAACTACATTACGACGTTGTGGCAGGGCAACCTGCGTTTCACCCCCGCCATGCTCTTCAGCATCGGGTTGGTCAGCACGTTTGTGACGGGTGGATTGACGGGAATCATTTTGGCAGACTCTGCATTGGACGTGAATGTGCACGACACCTACTTCGTGGTGGCGCACTTCCACATTGTGATGGGCATGAGTGCCATCTTCGGCATGTTGGCGGGCATCTACCACTGGTACCCCAAGATGTTTGGGCGGATGATGAACACCAAGCTTGGATACGTCCATTTCTGGACCACTTTGGTGGCGGGATATGGGGTGTTCTTCCCAATGCACTTTGTGGGTCTTGCCGGTGCGCCACGTCGCTACTACGACTACAGCAACTTCGAGTACCTCGACTTTGTGATGGATTTGCAGCCCATCATCTCCACGTTTGCCATCATTGGTGCCGTGGGTCAGCTGCCGTTCTTGTGGAACTTCTTCTACAGCATCTTCCGTGGTCAAGTGGCTGTGGAGAACCCTTGGAAGGCGAATACGCTGGAGTGGACGACGCCTGTCAAGCACGTGCACGGCAACTGGCCTGGTGCCCTCCCCGAAGTACACCGTTGGGCTTACGACTACAGCAATCCTGACTTTGAGGAGGACTTCGTGCCACAGACAGTACCTGTGAAAGCAGGAGAGACTGCGCATTAAGAGAGGGTCGACCCTGAACGACCTTCATTGAAAAGCCTCCGCCGCCGCGGGGGTTTTTTCATGCCTGAAGGTGCTACCTTGGTCGTGATGCAACAGGACGACGATTTTGACGTACGTGGTGAGGCCGAACAGGCGTCGGATGGCGACTTGGATCGTGTATTAAGGCCTGCGCGGTTTGAGGACTTCACAGGACAGCGCGCGGCCATGGACAACCTTCAGGTGTTTGTGATGGCGGCGAAGCAGCGTGGGGAGGCCTTGGATCACATGTTGTTGCACGGCCCTCCCGGGTTGGGCAAGACCACATTGGCGAACATTGTGGCGAAAGAGATGGAGGTGGCCATTCGGACCACGTCGGGTCCAGTCTTGGACAAGCCCGGCGACCTGGCGGGATTGCTGACAAGTTTGGAGCCCAACGACGTGCTGTTCATCGATGAGATTCACCGTTTGTCTCCCATCGTGGAGGAATACCTGTACAGCGCGATGGAAGACTACCGCATTGACTTGGTCATCGACACCGGGCCCAATGCGCGCACCGTCCAAATCGACCTGCACCCCTTCACCCTGGTGGGGGCCACGACAAGGTCGGGGTTGTTGACAGCGCCGCTGCGCGCGCGTTTTGGCATCAACCTTCGGTTGCAGTACTACGATGCGAAAACGTTGACGGACATCGTGGAGCGTTCGGCGGGCATCTTGGACATGGAAATTGAGGGTGCAGCGTCTTACGAAATTGCATCGCGCAGCCGTGGTACGCCCCGCATCAGCAACGCCTTGCTTCGTCGCGTGCGTGACTTTGCACAGGTCAAAGGTTCGGGGCGGATTGACCCGGAAGTGACGGCCTACGCCCTCGATGCGCTGCAAGTGGACAAAAAAGGCCTTGACGAGATGGACAACCGCATCTTGTCGGCCATCATTGACAAGTTCAAGGGCGGCCCGGTGGGTGCCAGCACGTTGGCCACGGCGATTGGAGAAAATGCGGGAACGTTGGAGGAGGTGTACGAACCCTACTTGATCCAGGAAGGGTTGCTTATGCGGACGCCACGTGGACGGCAGGCGACGCCTGCGGCGTACACCCATTTGGGACGAACCCCATCTGCGGGTTCAGGAGACTTGTTCGACGCCTGAGCCATGTCCAAATCCAAGCACGTGGCGGCGGAGCGTGCGGCGTGGATCAAACGCCGCGCCAAGGAATTGGGATTCACGTCGGTGGGCATTTCAGTGGCCAAAGAACTGACGGAAGAGGCGCCGCGTTTGGAGACTTGGTTGAAAGAGGGGATGCACGGCGAAATGGCCTACATGGAGGGCCACTTTGACAAGCGTCTCGACCCACGGAAGCTGCTGCCGGGGACCAAATCGGTGGTCAGCCTTTTGTTCAACTACCACAACCCCCACGGGCAGTCCGATCCGGAGGCCCCAAGGATTGCCCAATACGCCTTCGGAGAGGATTATCATTTTGTGCTGAAGTGGAAGCTGAAAGAGCTGTTGAAATGGATGCGTGCCGAGTGGGGGGATGTCGGCGGACGCGTCTATGTGGACAGCGCACCCATCTTGGAGCGGGCTTGGGCGGAGCGTTCGGGTTTGGGGTGGATTGGAAAGCACAGTTTGCTGCTGAACAAACACGCTGGCAGCTACTTCTATCTTGCGGAGATGATGCTCGACCTGGAGCTCGAGCCCGATGCGCCGGTCACGGATCATTGTGGCTCTTGCACGCGCTGCATTGACGCGTGTCCCACCAACGCGATCATCCAGCCCTATGTGGTGGACGGGAGCAAGTGCATCAGCTATTTCACGATTGAGCTTCGCGGGGCGATCCCAGAACCGGTCCAGGGCCAGATGGAGAATTGGATGTTCGGGTGTGACATCTGTCAGGAAGTCTGCCCGTGGAACCGTCACGCTTCGCCCACCACGGAGCCAAGGTTTTCACCCCATCCGCGCTTGCTGGACATGACCAAATCGGATTGGCTTGACCTGACGGAAGACGTCTTCCGCGAGGTATTCAAGGACAGCGCCGTCAAACGGACGGGCTGGATGGGCCTTCAGCGGAACATTTCGTTCCTCGGAGACGCATGACTTAGCCTTTGAGAGCCTGAGCCGTCGCGAAGGCGGTCAGAATGAGTTGGGTGTGCTTGCTGGAATACGTCGCCAGCGCCCACGATTTCAACGCAAGGGCCTCCTCGTGAGGCAGCCAGGAGAAGCTCTTGGTCAATTCACGGGCAAACAGCTGGCGGTCAAAACTCACCCGCTTCAACACGGTTTTGCAAAATTCAAGCATGGCTCTGGTGGTGTTTTGGGAAAAACAAGATGCGATGGGACCGACGAAGCATGTCACAACGAAATCCAACAAACCCCAAAATGCCACTGGGGGTGCATGACGTATTTTTGGGGTGGAATGAAGCGTCTCCACAACACTGAAGACCGCCGCGTGCTTATGGAGCGCATGAAGGCCGACAGCCGGCCGCGGACGACGTTGAGCTTTTACCGCTACGTGCATTTGGACCAACCCGAGCGCACTCGGGCAGAGCTGTACGAGGCGTGGTCCGAGCTCGAGGTCCTCGGCCGCACTTACGTGGCCAAGGAGGGCATCAACGCTCAACTTTCCATGCCCACAGAGCGGTTTGAGGAATTCAAGGCCCACATCGAGGGGTTGGGTTGGTTGCCCAACCTCCGGCTGAATGTGGCGGTGGAACAGGGCAAGAGCTTCTTCAAGTTGATTGTCCGTGTACGTGAGAAGATTGTGGCGGACGGCTTGGTCGACGGCACGTTTGACGTCACGGATTGCGGCAAGCATCTCAAGGCTTCCGAATTCAATGCCTTGACGGATCAGGAGGACACGGTTCTCATTGACATGCGCAATGCCTACGAGAGTGAGGTGGGCCATTTTGAAGGTGCGGTGTGTCCGGACGTCAACACCTTTCGCGAGGAGATTGACTACGTCGAGGACATGTTGCAAGACCAAAAGGACGCCAACATTGTGATGTACTGCACAGGGGGCATTCGCTGTGAAAAGGCCAGCGCCTACCTCAAGCACAAGGGATTCCAAAACGTCCACCAGCTCGAAGGAGGCATCATCGAGTACACCCGTCAAGCGAAGGTCGAGGGCCTGCGCAACAAATTCATTGGAAAGAATTTCGTGTTTGACGAGCGCATGGCGGAGCGCATCTCGGACGACGTGATTGCCCATTGTCACACCTGCGGAACTCCATGCGACACGCATGTCAACTGCGCCAACCCCACGTGCAACATCCTGATGATTCAGTGCGACGCATGCAAGGAGAAGTTGGCTGGGACGTGCAGCGAAGCCTGCCATGAATTCGTGCAGCTTCCGGAGGAAGAACAAAAGGAACGTCGCAAAGGCACCAAGGCCCGGGGGGGATTCATGACCGGGGGCAAAGTGCTGCCGCGTGAGGACCGGGCTACGCCAAGAAGCCGGCAGTGACGTCGAAGAATTCGTCAGGTGCCTGGGCGTGAAGCCAGTGACCCACCCCTTGAATGGTGTGGTGGTCCATGTGCAAGAAGTGATCCTCGAGCACGTCCAGGTCGTCGTCGCTGACGTAGTCGCTTTCGCTGCCGCGGATGAAGAGTGTCGGCAGGGTGTTGAGGCCCAGTTCGATGTGTCCGACGACGTCGTGGATGGTGGCGTGCAACACCGGGACGTTGAACCGCCACGCAAAACCGCCTTCTTTCAGCCGGTGCAGTCCCTTCATCAAAAAAGGCACGAGCACAGGATCGCCGTCGAGAGCCTTGGAGAGCTGGGACTGGATGGCGTCGCGTGAAGGTGCCGACGCGGGGTCTGTGGCCAACAGGGCGTCAAAGATGGGGCCGTGGTGCGGGGTGTAGGCCCGGGGTGCGATGTCGGCGACCACGAGCTTGTCCATGCGTTCGGGGTGCAGTTGAGATAGGAGCAGGACGGTTTTTCCACCCATGCTGTGGCCGAGCAAAGACGCCTTTGCGATGCCCCGTGCGTCCATGAATTCCACGATGTCTTGGGCCATGGCTTCGTAGGTGTGAATGGGTGCGTGGGGGGAGCGGCCGTGGTTTCGGGCGTCCAACATCCACACGTGGTGCGAAGCGGCGTACCGTTTGCCCAGCGTCTGCCAATTGTCCGAACTGCCCAACAATCCGTGAAGGATGAGCAGGTGGGGTGCTTGGTCCCCGAGGGCGGAAGGAAGATGTCGCGCGTGAAGGGCCATCACGGGGTGTGGAGGCATGCGCGGTATTGCGCCACAGCATTGGACAGGCCGAGGTACAAGGCATCCGAAATCAAGGCATGCCCAATGCTCACCTCGTCGAGGTTGGGGACGCTTTCTGCGAAGTCGCGCAGGTTGGAAAGGTTGAGGTCATGCCCTGCGTTGACGCCCAAACCGGCGTCGTGCGCCCATCCTGCCGCTTGGGCATACGGTTGAGCGGCTTCGCGCCCAATGCGGGCATGTTCTTCGGCGAAGGACTCGGTGTACAGCTCAATGCGGTCTGCCCCTGCGGCGGCGGCGGCCTCGATTTGGGCTTGGTCGGTTTCGATGAACAGCGACGTGCGGATGCCGCGTGCGCGGAAGGTCGACAAGACGTCCTTGAGCATGTCGAGGTGGTCTGTCACCGTCCAACCGGCGTTGCTGGTCAGGACGTGCGGCGGGTCGGGAACCAAGGTCACTTGCTCGGGTCCCACCTCGCAGACGAGACCCACAAAGTCCTGGCTGGGATATCCCTCAATGTTGAATTCGGTGTGAACCACGGCCCGCAGGTCGCGCACATCGGCATAGGTGATGTGGCGGGCGTCGGGACGCGGATGAACCGTGATGCCCTCTCCGCCGAAAGCCTGAATGCGTTTGGCCGCTTCGACGACATTCGGTTCCGTGCCGCCCCGGGCGTTGCGCAGGGTGGCGATTTTGTTTACGTTGACGCTGAGCCTTGTCATACCTACCTTTGGGTGAAAGAGCGAAATTACACCATGCGCGCCCAGAGAATGCTGTCCTTGGACCTTCCGGTCCTTGCGTTGACCGACCCGGTCTCTCGCGCCCTCACCGTGATGGATGAGTTCAAGCTCATGCACCTTCCGGTGGTGGAAGAGGACGTGTACAAGGGCACTGTGTCCGAGGCGACGCTGCTCGAGCTCGATGAATCGGCACTCATTGCCGAAGCGCCGATGATCCAGGACGCGATCCCCCACGATTTGCATGTCTACGACGTGGTTGCCCGCATGGGGTGGTCGGATGTGGACGTCTTGCCTGTCGTCCACGAAGGCTTGTATCGCGGGGCGGTGGACCGTGCCGCGGTGTTGCGCTTCATGGCCAAACGCGCGGGCTGGGGCTTCCCAGGAAGCACGCTTGTTCTGGAGGTGTTGTCCAAAGATTTGAGTCCTGCCGAACTGGTGCGCATTGTGGAGGCCGACGGGGCCCAAATCACAAGCTTCAACGTCGCCCCCGTGGAGGACAGCGAATTTTTGGAAGTGACCTTCAAGGTCAACACCGAGGAAATTGAGTCCCTCATGGCCACCTTGCGCCGCCACGAATACCAGGTGCAGAGTTTCTACAACGCCCCTGAATTGGAAGACGAAATGCGCGCGCGCTTTGATGCGTTTATGCGTTATCTCGAACCTTAAATCTGAACCTCATGCGCATTGCCCTCTTTGGAAAAGCGATTTCGCCCGACGATGCAGAAGATTTGCGCGCGGCGCTGGACCGGATTTTGGCCCTGGATCCCCAAGCCTGGATCTCCCAGGCCTATATGGCCGAACTGAGCGAACACATGAACCTTCCCGCCGGCCTCGTGCCCTACGAAGGTGAAGTGCCGCAGGGCGTGGATGTGCTGCTCGCCTTTGGCGGAGATGGAACCGTGCTCGAGGCGGCCACGCTCGTGCGTCACGGCGCCATCCCCATTCTGGGCGTCAACACGGGGCGCCTTGGCTTTTTGAGCAACGTCAGCATGGACGCTTTTGACCTCGCGATGGATGCCTACATCGGAGGCAAAACCTGGGAGGAGAAGCGCGATTTGTTGCACGTAACAGTCGAGGGCCAGAACCTCGGGGAATTCCCTTACGCCTTGAATGAAGTCGTGATTCACAAGCGCGACACGGCCAGCATGGTGGTGGTCGACGTCCATCGGGACGACAAGTTTGTCAACACGTATTGGGCAGACGGGCTCCTGGTGAGCACCCCCACGGGATCGACGGCCTATTCGTTGAGTGCAGGCGGCCCGATTGTGTACCCCGGATCCAACGTGGTGGTCGTCACGCCGGTGGCGCCACACAACCTCAACGACCGTCCTTTGGTCGTGCCGCTCGAAGGGGAAATCACCCTTGTCGCTGGGGGACGGGACGCGCAGTTCTTGCTGAGCATGGACAGCCGGTCTTTCCCCTTGGAACCAGGCCAGGAGGTGCGAATCAAGCCCGCAGGATTCAGCGTGACACTCATCAACTTGGAACACCAGGACTTTTTTTCCACGGTTCGTCAAAAAATGCACTGGGGACTCGACCCTCGGGAACGCTGAAATCCAGGCAATCCCGCGTAATTTCGTGCGTTGAACACCACGATGAACCTCTCTCTTCGCCCCTTCTTCATTCTCGTCGCCATGTCGGCGTGGCTGGCTTTGCCGGAGGCGCAGGCGCAGCGCAACCGTCGCGGGACGAGCAAGGAGCTCGGAGTGCAGTTGGGCACGGCTTGGTACGTGGGCGATTTGAACCCGGGCAACATGTTTCGGTCGGTCAGCCACGTGACCCGCGGCGGCTTCTACCGCCACAATCTCAACACGCGTTGGTCTTTTCGGGGGCAGTACCTCCAAGGCCGAATCGAAGCTTGGGATGCCGACCACCCGAATGGTTGGCAGCAAAACAGAAACCTGCACTTTCGGAACCAAATCAACGAGTACTCCCTCGCCACGGAGCTGAATTTCCGGGACCATGCCGTCGGCAACCCCAAGCGTCAGCTCGTGCCTTTCTTGTTCGCGGGCTTCGCCGTTTACACGCACGATCCCGAAGGGCAGGACGTCTATGGGAACTGGCAGCCCCTGCAGCCGATGGGCACAGAGGGCCAAGGTTGGTTCGAAGACGTGCCCAACTACCTCACATGGGGCGTGGCCGTGCCGTATGGCTTGGGTTGGAAAGGCAACTTGGGTTCCGGCATGACCTTCCAATTTGAATGGGGCGCCCGCAAGACGTGGACCGATTACCTCGATGACGTGAGCACGGTCTACATGAATCCGTCTCGACTTCGCGAAGCCCGAGGCCAAATCGCCGTGCAATTCGCCGACCGAAGCCTTGACAATTTGCCTGCGAGTCAGAGCCTCGAAGGCCTCCAGCGAGGCGATCCTGGTCGCAACGACCGGTACGGCTACTTTTTGTTCTCTTTGGGTTTTCGCGTCAGCAAAAAAGCCACAACTTGCTGGGAACAATGACCTCGCCCAGCACCCATCCCAACGAGGCCCGAGACCGGGCCATGCGCGCAGCGGGCATCGACCCCCATCGCGTGCCTGAGCACGTGGCGGTCATCATGGACGGCAACGGCCGCTGGGCCAAGCGTCGCGGCGAGGAACGGGTGTTTGGACATGCCCACGGCGTGGAATCGGTCAGGGCGACGGTGGAAGCCGCCTTGGAGAGTGGCGTGCGGTATTTGACGTTGTACGCCTTCAGTACGGAGAATTGGAATCGGCCCAAGGACGAGGTGGATGCCTTGATGGACTTGCTCGTCAAGACCTTGGTGCAAGAGGCCATGGAGTTGGGCAGCAAAGGGGTTCGTCTGCGCGCCATCGGCGATGTCGCGAGCTTGCCTGCGGCTTGTCAGGCCGAGTTGGAGCGGGTCAAGGAAGGTCCAAAGGGGGAGGTTCATTTGGATTTGGTCTTGGCCTTGAGTTACAGCGCCAAGTGGGAGATGGTGGAAGCCATTCGCACCATGATGGGCGAGGGGTTGAAGCCCGAGGACATCTTGCCCTCCACCATCGACAAGTACTTGCAAACGGCGGACTTGCCCGACCCTGAACTGATGATTCGCACGTCGGGTGAACATCGCATTAGCAATTTCATGCTGTGGCAGTTGGCATACGCAGAGCTTCATTTCACGTCCGTCCTGTGGCCGGATTTTCGAAAGGAGCACTTCTTCGATGCCATTCGAGATTTTCAACACCGAGAGCGCCGCTTCGGTGCCCTTCCCAATGCGAAGTCAAGTTGATGAGAGCATGGATTTGGTTGGCCTCCTTGGCCTGCATGATGGCCTTGAGCAGCCCCACAACGTGGGCGCAAAGTGAGGGGGGCGACATGATTGATTTGTCCCTCACGTCGACCTACAAGATTGCGGGATTGACGGTGTTGGGTGCCGAGCACACCGATGTGCAGGCCATCAAACTTTTCAGTTCGCTTCAGGTGGGTCAGGAAATTGACATTCCTGGCGACGACATCAAACGGGCCATCACGGGCCTTTGGGCACAGGATTTGTTTTCCGACATCCAAATCGAGGTCGCGGAGGTTCGTGGACGGAATGTGTATTTGGTCATCCGCGTGCAGGAACTGCCGAGGTTGACACGTTACACAATTGCGGGTGTCAACCGTTCGGAGCAAGAAACGGTCAAGGGCAAGATCGACCTGCTGACTGGCCGGATTTTGGACGACAACGTCAAGGCGGTGGCGACGAAGCGCATCCGCGATCACTTCGTGGAGAAAGGATTCCTCGACGTGGACATCGCCATGGAACAAGAGTCCGACACCTTGTTCGCCAACGGCACCAAGCTGCGCATCCTCGTCGACAAAGGCGAGAAGGTGAAAATCGACCGCATCGCGTTCCACGGCGTGGAAGCCATGGACACGGAAGTGCTGGCGCGGAAGATGAAAGACACCAAGGAGCGCCGCTGGTGGCGGTTCTACAAGGCATCGAAGTACCTTGAGAACACCTTCCAAGCCGACTTGGACAACGTGGTCAATCACTACCACAGCGCGGGATACCGCAATGCACGTGTGCTGCGCGACAGCTTAAGCCGCAACGCGGAAAGGGAGGTGGTCTTGGACGTCTGGGTGGAAGAAGGCAATCCGTTTTACTTCGGGGACATCACGTTCACCGGAAACACGAAGTACAGAACCACGCAGCTCGACAGCCTGCTTGACATCCAACGGGGGGAAGTGTTCAGCATGGAGCGCCTTGAGACCCGGGTGTTCATGGACCCCAAGGGGCTCGACTTGAGTTCCTTGTATCAGGACGATGGGTACCTCACGTTCCAGGCGCGCCCCATTGAAAAGCGCGTGGAAGGCGACACGATTGACATCGAAGTCCGCATGATGGAAGGCCAGCAATTCAGCATCGGCCGCGTGTTGGTTCAGGGCAACAGCAAGACCAACGACCACGTGGTGTACCGTGAAATTCGGACGCGTCCTGGCGATTTGTTCAGCCGCACAGACATCATCCGAACCCAGCGCGAGCTGTCCCAACTCGGGTACTTCAATCCCGAGGCGTTTGGGGTGAATCCCATCCAGCACCCGGAGGACGGGACGGTCGACATCGAGTACACGGTGGAGGAAAAGCCCTCAGACCAAATTGAACTCAGCGGGGGCTGGGGCGGAGGCCGTGTGGTCGGCACGTTGGGCATCAGCTTCACGAATTTCGCCGCGTCCAAGATGTTCAAGAAAGGCACGTGGCGTCCCATCCCCACGGGCGACGGGCAACGCCTGTCGCTGCGGGCCCAGTCCAACGGCCTCTTCTTCCAGAGCTACAACTTCAGCTTCACTGAGCCTTGGCTGGGAGGAAAGAAGCCCAATTCTTTGAGCTTCAGCGTTTGGAGGTCGATTCAGAGCAACGGCCAGCCCCGACTGATTGATGGCCAAATCAACGATGCACGAACATCGCTTCAGATCACGGGTGCACAGCTTGGGTTGGGCCAACGCTGGAAGAAGCCGGACGACTGGTTCGTCTTTCAAGCCTCGCTTTCCTACCAGCATTTCAACCTGGATGACTTTGGGTCCTTCTTCAGTTTCTCGAAGGGGCGGTCGAACAACCTGGCCTTGACGGCGGTGGTGGGGAGAAATTCGGTCAGTGACCCCATATTCCCCGTGTGGGGCTCCAATGTGGAGGTCAGCGTGAAGGCCACGCCTCCTTACAGCATGTTCCGTCCAGAGGGCTTCTACACCAATGAGGACGGCACGCCCGTGGACGACCAAACCCGGTTCCGCTGGGTGGAGTACCACAAGTGGAAAGTGAAGGCTGAGTGGTACACGCCTTTGACCCAAAGCGGCGGGGAGAACCCCAAGAGCCTCGTGTTGCGCACGGCCGCCGGCATCGGCATGATTGGGTCTTACAACCGCGTCACGGGCCTGAGTCCGTTTGAACGGTTCTACCTCGGCGGGGTGTTCCTGAGTGGCTTCGTGTTGGATGGCCGAGAAATCCTCAACCTTCGCGGGTACGACGACTTAAGCCTCACTGCACCAGACCGCAACACCGGCGCCCCCGTGGTCGCGAAATACAGCGCTGAATTGCGGTATCCGCTGAGCACCAACCCAAGTGCGACCATCTACACCCTCGCTTTTTTGGAGGGCGGAAATACTTGGGAGGACCCCCGTGCGTTCAATCCATTCCAAGTCTATCGTTCTGCGGGCGTGGGCATGCGCATCTTCCTCCCCATGTTTGGCCTCCTCGGACTGGACTACGGGTGGCGCTTGGATGACGTGTCCTCCATGCCCAACATGGACCGCGGTCAGTTTCACTTTTCGATTGGCATGAACATGGGCGAACTTTGATGCGCGCCCTGTTTGGCCCCAAATTTGACAAGACAACCTCATGACTTCTCCTTCAACCTCCCTCAAGCTCCTCGCGACCCACGTCCTCGTGGCCCTTGCATTCGTGGGTGTGACCTTGACCGTACAGGCGCAGAAGTTTGCCTACATCGATTCGGAGTATGTGCTTTTGCACATGCCGGAGTACGCCACGGCCCAAACGGAGCTGAACAATTATGCCATCCAGTGGCAGGCTGATGTGGAGACCAAACTCGAAGCCGCCGACCGCCTCGAAGTGGCGTACCGCGCAGAGCGTGTGCTTTTGACGGCGGAGATGCGTGTCAAGCGGGAGGACGAGATTGCGAAGAAGCGCGCCGATGCGAAGGACATGCAAAAGCAAAAGTTTGGGGTGGATGGCGAGTTGTTTCAGAAGCGTCAAGAACTCATCGAGCCCATCCAGCAGCAGATTTTCGAATCCCTCAAGGACATCGCTTCGGGCAGCGGATACATGGTGATTTTTGACAAGAGCAACCAGAGCAACATGCTCTACACCAACCCCAAGTACGACATCTCGGACCGCCTCATCAAGAAGTTGGGCTACGTGCCCGGCGAAACCATCCAGCCCGAGGGCGGCAAGGGTGACGAGGACGGTGGCAAGGGTGGCGGCAGCATGATGGACCGTGGCCGCGACGCGGTCAATGGCGCCAAAAACAATGCCCGCGACCGCATGAACAGTGCCACGGGCGGACGTGGCAACACCGTGACACGCTCAGGCAGAAAGAATTGAACAAACCCCGCAGAAAAGCATGCTTGTGTGCGGCTTTCTGCAAGACCTTTGACAGAACAAGAATTTCATGAAACACATTCTCCTCCTCGCCTTTGTGGCGCTCCTCGGCATGACCGACGCAGTGGCCCAAAAATTCGGTCACCTCGACGCCCAAGACATCTTGTTGACCCTGCCTGAGCGCGCAGAGGCCCAAACGTCCATCGAGGCCGCAGCTGCGGAATATGAGACCGAGGTGTCTCGCATGCAGTCTGAATTGGAGACCAAATTCGCCGACTACCAAGCCAAGGAGGCCACATGGCCTGACGCCATACTTCAGCAGAAACAACGCGAACTCCAGCAGCTCGACGCGGGCTTGCAGGAATTTGGCATGACCATCCAGAACGACCTCGCTCAAATGGAGCAGCAATTGCTCGCACCCATGATCCAGCGCGTGCGCGACGCCATCGAAGCGGTGGGCAAAGAGCAGGGCTTCACCTACATCTTTGACACCAGCACGGGTGTGACGTTGTACAACGGAGGCGAGGATGTGACGGACTTGGTGAAGACCAAGCTGGGCATGTAAGCCACCTGTGCGGATGCCATGAGCAAGGACGCGCCCATCGGCATGTTTGATTCGGGCATTGGCGGTTTGACCATCGCCAAGGCCCTGTTGCAGCGACTCCCTATGGAGTCGTTGTGCTATGTGGGAGACACGGCCCATATGCCCTATGGGGACAAGAGTCCAGAGCGCTTGAAAGCCTACGCAGTGGGCATTGCCCAGCGGCTGTTGGACAGGGGCTGCAAAGCGTTGGTGGTGGCTTGCAATTCGGCCTCGAGCAACGCCCTGGATGAAGTGCGAGACCTTGTGGGTCCAGACATCCCCGTCATTGACGTGGTGCAGCCCGTCGTGGATTCGGCCTCGTTGCATCATCCCCACGGCGAGTTGGCGTTGATCGGGACCCGTGCCACGGTGCAAAGTGGCTTGTACGAGCGACTTCTCTCTGCCCAAGGGTTGACGGTGACGTCCCGGGCCACTCCCTTGTTGGCCGGCGCCATTGAAGAGGGGTTTCACAATGGCACCATCTCAAGTGCAGTCGTGGAGGCGTACTTCGCCGATGGATGGGCGGCGGACAAAGACGCCTTGCTGCTCGCATGCACGCACTACCCTTTGGTGATGGATGAAATTTGTGCGCTCTTGCCCAGGAGGGTGGCGGTGTTGGATGCTCCTGGGATTGTGGCGGAACGGGTGGCGTCCGTCTTGGAGGCGCGCAAGGCCTTGTCGTCTTCCCCGGCGCCAACGCGGCAATTTGAGGTCACCGATTGGACCCAATCCTTTGCAGACGGTGCGGCACACATTTTGGGTACGTCTGTCGACCTCGTGGAGGCACCTTGGCCCGAGGTCCTTTGACCCGCTCGGGGATCATTCCCCTGGCGCGCCGTCGTCCTGAAACCAACCCGCATATTCGACGTACCGTGCGGCGGTTTGGCTGAGGTGTTCTCGAAGGGAATCGCTGACTTGGCCGCGACATTTTGCCGGCACCCCTGCCCAAAGTTCTCCGTCTTCAATCGTCGTTCCAGCCAAAACCACTGCTCCCGCAGCCACCACGGCGCCTTCGCCCACAATCACATGGTCCATGACCACGGAACCCATGCCAATCAAAGCGCTGTGTTTCACATGGGCACCATGCACGATCGCGTTGTGTCCGATGCTGACATCGTCTTCCAACACCGTCTGGCTTTGCCCAAAAGTGCCGTGAATGACAGCGCCGTCTTGAATGTTCACCCGTCGTCCGATTTGAATGCGCGCAACATCCCCGCGCACGACGGCTGAAAACCACACCGTGCTTTCCGCACCCATGTGGACCTCTCCAACGACTGTGGCATTGGGCGCAAGCCAAACGCTGGCGTCGAGAACTGGAGCGTGCCCGCGGGCGGGAAGAAGGGTGGCCATGGGACGAAAGTACGGCTGGAGATTCAGGGTGAACCCCACCAACCGGACCGGTTCATCCACAAGACGTCAAACGCGGCCTGCACATCGTCGATGAGGACATGCTCTCGGCCCTTCCATTGGGCGTGTCCAGCGCCCAAGGTGCGGAGGTGATGGTGCACACGCTTGCTCATCATCGCGCTTTTTTCCATGGTGTTTGCCAGCTGCATCGCCTCTTCGGTCCACGTGCCCGGGGGCACACGTGCGTCTTGGACCCACGCCTTGCACGCTTCCCATGCCTTGGGACATTCTGAAGCGTCGTTGCCTCCCATGTCCAACTGAATGGGAAACCGCTCGAGCAAAGGGGCACTGATCTTGCGACGGTGCCGCCGCTTCTCCGCAGGATCGCAGGCGCACCGTTCGGGATGCTGTCCGCAAGCGCACAGGTTCATGGCGGCCACAATCCATGGGTCCGAGGCCCAATGGGCCGATCCTTCTGCCCGGTGCAATTGGAGGGAGCAGGTGTCCATGATGTGCCGCAACGATTCTCTTGCGGGCCTCGTCCATTCTGAGAATTCGTCGAGAAACAGCATCCCGCGGTCGGCCTGTGCCCACGCACCAGGCACAGCCTCTCCTCGCCGCAAAGACCCGAGCAACCCGCCCACACCTCCGGCAGGGTGCGGTGCGAGAAAGGGCGTGGGCTCAGAGCTGCCTGAAGGAAGCAAGGCGTGGGCCGCGCGGACGAGTGAGGATTTGCCCACCCCGGGCGGACCGACGAGGATGGCATGCAACCGGAATTTGGCGCCGATGCACAACCACGTCTTGGCCTTGCCTTCACCCTCAATGTGGGCCCAGCCACCCTCGGTGGGTGGGGCAATGGACGCATTGTGAGGGTGAAAATGTGGGGGCGGATGCTTGAGCAAGCCGAGCAGTTCAGAAAGGCGCCGGCCTTCTTGCACTGGGAATGGCGTTTGGGCTGGAAACGCATCGGGTGGCCCCATGGCGCGCACAATGCCTTGGGGAGGAGGAGGAAGTCGAAACCCTTGGATGGAAGGCGTTTGAGGGAGCCGGGTCTCTCCGTCCAACCCCAGCATCCCTGTGGACACCAGTCCCGACAACGACCGGGGTCCAAGGTTCTTCCGAATGGCGAGGAGCGCCAGGGCCACAGGGACATCCAGTTCGTTGATTTCTCCAGCCCGCAAGGAAGGATGAACGTGCAAGGTCAAAGCCTTTCCCGGCCACCGAACTTCCATGCTTTGCAAGGCCGATCGAATGCGCGCAAAGCTGGACAATGCGGCCGCATAGGGAAGGCCTGACACCCTGAACACCGCACCAGGTTCGGCACGCAACTCCACCTTGACCCACGGCGAGCCCGGCCTCGATTGCACGAAGCCCCACGTGTGCACCACCATGAAATCAAGTCAGCTGTTGCTCCACAGCATGAATCCAGGCATGGATGCACCGGATGTGGACCTCTTGGATGCGGTCGGCGTACCCAGACCAGGGAACGCGAACCTCCACATCGGCCACGCCCGCGAGTGCACCTCCATCGTTGCCGGTCAAGGCGAGCACGCCCATGCCCAGCGCTTTGGCTTGGGTGGCTGCCGCGAGCACGTTGGCGGAGTTGCCACTTGTGCTGATGGCCAAGAGCACATCTCCCGCTTGTCCCAACGCCTGCGTTTGTCGGGCAAAGACGTGCTCGAACCCATAGTCGTTGCCGATGCAAGTCATGGCAGAGGGATCGGACAAGGAAAGCGCTGCAAAAGGTTTGCGGTCGTCGCGATAGCGGCCACTCAACTCCTCGGCGAAGTGCATGGCATCGCACATGGAACCGCCGTTGCCGCAGGACAGGATTTTGTGCCCGGACCCAAGGGCACCGACCAAGAGCTTTGCTCCACGTTCCATGGCCGCGAGAAAGGCGTCGTCACGCAAGACGGTGTCGGCAAGCTTGGCGCCCTCTTCGAAATGGTCCCGGAGATTCATTCGTTCAAAGATGGTAATCATGGGCCAAAAATCCGCGTCACGCCTGTCTGCAGCGACGGGCAATTTGCGATTGGCCCTCCGCAATCAACGGTTGAATTGGGTCAATCCGTCTTCGAGGAAATCGATGAAGACGTCGGCATCCGGGTCGTACCCAGCGCTGCCTCCAATGTGTGCCCCGTCGTGGTCAATCATGACGTAGAAGGGTTGGGCATTGCGGTCAAACCGGGACGCCTGCAGGTAGGACCATTTGTTGCCAATGGTCTTGATGCGGAAATCCTTGCCCCCGTATTGCTCCACGCGATGTTCAGACTCAGGGAGGGCCTTGCGGTCGTCCACGTAGAGCGATACGAGGACCACCTTGTCGGTCAGCAAGCGGGCGACCTCGGGGTTCGACCAAACCTGCTCTTCCATCTTGCGGCAGTTCACACAGGCCCAGCCGGTGAAGTCGAGGAGCATGGGTTTGCCTTCTGCTTTGGCTGCAGCCAAACCCGCGTCGTAGTCGTCAAAGCGCGCTTCGACGTGTCCACCGTTACCGCCGTCGCCGCCGCCATGTCCACCTTGCTTCCACTCGCTGTAGAAGGTGGGAGGAGGGAAGCCGCTGATGAGGTTGACAGGGGCGCCCCACATGCCGGGAAGCAGATAGATGCCAAGCATCATGAACAGCATGCCCAGCGAGAATCGGAACACCCCGATACGCTCCACTTTGCTGTCGTGGGGAAGGGTGAACCAGCCAAACAAATAAAAGGCAATTGTCAAGCTGACTGCAATCCAAATGGCAATGAAGAGCTCACGCTGCAACAAACCGAGTTGCAAGACGAGGTCTGCGTTGCTCAGGAATTTGAATGCAAAGCCGATTTCCAACAGGCCCAGCACCACCTTCACACTGTTCAACCATCCCCCGCTTTGCGGCAAGCTGTTCAACCATCCGGGGAAGGCCGAGAACAACCCAAAGGGCAGCGCGAGGGCCGAGGAGAACCCGAGCATCACCGCGGTGGGTGCCGCGAAGGAGCCTGTGGCGGCCCCTGCCAAAGCCGAACCTACCAGAGGACCAGTGCAAGAGAAGGACACAATCGCCAAGGTGGCGGCCATGAAGAAGATGCCGATGATGCCGCCTCGGTCCGATGCGGCGTCGGCTTTGTTGGCCCAGCTGGAGGGCAACTGGATTTCAAACGCGCCCAGGAAGCTCGCCCCGAAAATGAGCAAAAGCAGGAACAGGAACACATTGAAGATGGGGTCTGTGGAAATCACATTCAATACATCCACCCCAAAGAAGGCCGTCAAGGCCAACCCCAGTGCGGTGTATATGAAGATGATGAAGAATCCGTAGATGAGGGCGTTGCGAATGCCTTCGGCACGGGTTTTGGACTGCTTCGTGAAGAAGCTCACTGTCATCGGAATCATGGGGAACACACAAGGGGTCAACAGCGCCGCCAACCCAAGCCCAAACCCGAGCAGAAACGTCCAAATCAAGCCTTCTTCCTCCTCCTCATCTTCTTCTTGGACGTCCTCCACGGAAGGTGATTCAAATCCGCCCTCGCTGAACATGTCATCTCCTTCTTTGTGCGCTTCGTGGTTGCACCAGTGCTCCGAAGGAGCGCAGTAATTGGGACGGTCTCCCGCGTCGCGGACGTCGCCCACGCCAACCTCAAAGGGCACCTCTTCAGGCGGAAGGCACATGCTGGCATCGCACACCATGAAGTACACGTAGCCGGAGATTTTGGCATCTGCGAAAGCGCCTTGCAAATCCACGGTTTGGCGCCAATACACGTTTTCCTCAAAGAACTTGAGGTCCAACATGAAGTTGGGGTCGTATTCTTCGATGGGGGTGCACTCTTGAACTTCTCCTTGCGCCTCCACCCCCGCAGGCCATTCGAAGCCAAACTCGGTCGGCACGGGACCGTCGTCGGGGTTGTTGTCTTGGCTGTAGATGTGCCAACACGTATCCACCTTGGCGTGGATGACGAGGTCGTGAAGACCCTCTTGTTCGCTGGGGTAAAGCCCAAAGTCCCAGGTGACAGGGTCTTCAATTTGGGCGACAGCGGTGAAGGAAAGGATCAGCAGAATTGCGGTGGCCAACCCTTGGATGGCGTTCCACAAACCGGACTTCAGCATGGAAACAATCGAGGTGCAGTTGTGCATGTCAGTGTCAGTAGGTTCGCTAAGATACCGCGCGCTGGAGGATGCCGAATCCACGCCGGCCCCAATTGATGACAATCGCACGTGGAGGAACCTCACTCAAAGGTCGACTTCCTGTCCCTCTGCAAGGTTAAACCGTCGGCGCATCCAGCCCACGCAGACGTAGATCAGCGGGGTGTCGGCAGCTGCGACGAGGGACTTGAACAGCACGCCGTTGAGGAGCAACGCCCCAAAGCGTTCCCACCCAATTTCACCGACCGCGCACAACAGCACCAAGACGGTGGCAGTATCCACCACTTGAGAAGGGATGGTGGACAGGTTGTTGCGCAGCCACAGGTGCTTGCCGTGGGTGAGGTGTTTCCAGAAGTGGAAAATGCGTACGTCAATGAATTGGGCCAGGAGGTAGGCCGCCATGCTTGCGCCGACAGCCAAGGCGGTTTGGCCAAACACATGGTCAAATTCAGCCCCTGAAACCGGCGACCATCCCGTGGCCTCCACGGCGCCTGCCAGAGACACGATCAGCAGCACCATCAAGGACGCCGCCAATCCAGACAACACCACCAGGTTGGCTTTTCGCTTGCCATAGATCTCGCTGATGAGGTCGGTCACCAGGAAGGTCAACGGGTAGGGAAGGAGTCCCACACTTTGCTCAAACGTCAGCCCGATCAAGTCCCAGGTGAAGAACTTTCGGAAGATGAGGTTGCAGGACACCAGGCAGGCGATGAACAGCCCCGCAAGCAACACGAAACCCACCATGGCGGCGTCTTTGTCCTTGCCGGTCAGGATCTTGGGTGTGGCGTAGGTTGAGGAGTTCATGGGGCGGGGGTGAATGTCATGGTCAACCCGGATTGGCCTTCAAAGGTCGTGGGGTTCAACCGCAGTTGCTCGGAGACTTTGTGTCCGACGACCCAAAGCAGGCAGCCGTCGTCTGCTCGCTCGATGACAAGGGCAGAGGGTCGCATGGCGTGGGGCACCTTGGCTTGGGTGAGCACGTCGCTGACGTTGGTTTGGCCTTGCATTCCCAGCGGTTGGAGGCGGTCGCCATGGCGCCAAGGCCGAACGGTCACCGGGAGCCAACTGGCAGGAAGCCAACCGTGGTGGATGCCCAGACCCTCGGTAGAGGAGGGGCACGTGGAAGGTGCCCAGCGAAGGGTGCCCATGGGCGTGTCGATTTCTCCTTCGCTTGCCCCTTCAGGCAGGGTCACTTGGTGGGGCAAGGTCCCCACCTCCGCGGCTGCAAAGACCAACGTCTCGCGTTCCCGAACCACGCGTTGGGTGCCGTGCTCCACGACATTTCCCACCTGCGCGTGCACCAAACCCAACGCGCGCTTCGCACCCGACAGGCTCCAGCCTTTCTCGGACAAGGCCCGTTGGAAGGCTTCTTGCGCCCAAGCATCCTGGGTCAGGACCTCAATGTGCCAATGGCCAGGCTGGGCCTCGGCCCGTTCACGGGCCTGTTCAAGCAGCGGCGCAACCAAACGCCCGAGCGCCTCTGCCCGCGTCGCCAAGGCGTTCAGGTGCTCACGCGTTCCAGGCCGCAGGTCCTCCATCAAAGACAACACCTCATGGCGGATGCGGTTGCGCAAGTAGGCGTTGGATTGGTTGCTCGGATCTTCGCGCCATGTCCAGCCCATGCGTTGAGCATGGGCCAAAAGGTCGCGTTTGGGCAACCCCAGCAAGGGTCGAACCCGCATGCCATCGCGAAGCGCCATGCCTTTGACCGCCCAGGGATCGGAGCTGCGCATGGCGTGGAGCACGTACGTCTCTGCTTGGTCGTCGGCATGGTGCCCGGTGGCCACCGCCACGGCATTGTGTTGGGCGCAAAGCGTTTCAAACCACGCCGTGCGGGCTTTGCGCGCTTCGCCTTGGAAGCCTTGGGGCCCTTCGACGAGGGGTTGGGGTTCGAGCATCAAGACCTCCAATGGGCAGCCGTGTTTTGCGGCCCAATCGGCCACGGCCTCGCGGTCGCCGTCGTTCTCCTCACCTCGGGTGCCGTGGTTGACATGGGCGACGACCAACTCGT
>MDSV01063770.1_pt1 | contig 23850 bp, 24 predicted proteins | sample 810851 | NCBI WGS metagenome assembly MDSV01 (sample SAMN05326640, study PRJNA326480) | marine metagenome | isolation source: seawater | place: Atlantic Ocean: North East | collected 2012 | reverse complement strand
GCTGTCCAAGATATTGGAACGGATTACCGTGCAGCAAATGGAAGAGGTTATTCTTCAAATGCAGAGCTTGATTTTCATGTGGATGTAGCTGATTTAACTGTCTTAACCTGCTATAACAAAGCTAAATCAGGTGGGCAAAGTATGATATCTAGCGGAGTAACCGCTCATAATTATCTTCTTAAAGAACTTCCAGACTTAGCTGAAATTGCTTATCAACCTTTTTATTTCAGTCGCCAAGAAGAACAGGCCTCTGATGAAAAGTCTTTTTATAGCCTACCTCTATTTGAAGAAAGTAATGGAAACTTATTCTGTAATTGGAATCGTAACAGAGTTCAGTCAGCACAAAACCTAAATGGAGTTCCAAATCTGTCTTTACTTCAAAAAAAAACCATGGAAGCTTTGGATGATATTCTCCTCCGCCCTGAATTAATGTACACGATGTATCTTGAACCTGGCGATATGCAAATTATTAATAACTATAGAATGTTTCACTCAAGGACAGGATATATAGATTTTAAAGATGAATTACAAAAACGCTGTTTATATAGGCTTTGGTTGTCTCCCCCAGATTCTATAAGATTGCCTGAAAGTTGGAGAGAATTTTATCGATCAGTAGAACCAGGAATGGTTAGAGGCGGGATTCTTGGACAATCTTACAATAAGGTATGTAAGAATTTTGACAAAACCCATTCAAAATTCTTGAATATGAAAATTGATGCAAGGTGAATTACTTATTTGGAGGTTCTTATGAATAAAAGTTTATTATTTGAGATAGATAAAGCAGTAGCTATCTTAACTATTAATGATGAACCCTATAATCGGATGTCTTTAGATTTTATGGATGAATTGGAAAGTGCTGTAAAAGAGATAGCTTTAAATAAAGATATAAGAGCAGTTGTACTTACCTCAGCAGGTATTGAAAATTTTTCAGTTGGCATGAATTTAAAACAGTTCCCTGAAGGTGTAAAAAAATTGGGTAGCTCAGATGCCTTATTTGACCAACGTTTAAAAGTTATCTCAGAAATAGAAAATATGCGTAAACCTTGGATCGTTACTATGTTTGGCTATTGTTTAGGTGGCGGTTTGGAAATACCTCTGGGATGCCATTTTCGTCTAGCTGCAGAGGAAAACGCTCAAATTGGATTACCAGAATTAGATCTTGGAGCAGTACCAGCTTGGGGTGGAAGTGCAAGACTTACGAAATGCATTGGAGAACAACATGCACTAGATTTGATTCTTCGTTCAAAAAAGATTTCAGGACCACGTGCTTTAGAAATTGGTTTGGTCCATGAAGTTTGGCCACTAGAAGAACTTAAACCAGCCGCTATTTCTTTAGCGCATGAGCTGGCAGCGCAACCAGCTAAAGCCGTTGAAAGTATGATGAAAGTTCTAGTGAATAGTTCTGATCGTGGTTTAGAAGAATTATTACAAGCTGAACGTCAAGCAGTTAAAGAAAATAGCAATACGAAAGATTCTCAAGAAGGAATGGCTGCCTTTATGGAAAAAAGAAAACCTATATTTAACCAATAGAAAAATGAAAAAATTTATAAAAGTAATATCAATCATCTTAGTCGCTTGCTTTGTTTTTGCTTTTTTCATAACTCGCGATGGAAAAATGTTTACTCCTGAAGGTGAAGGAGTGGTTAGTCTGGATATAGGAGATTTTGAAGCATTTCCTTTACCTGATTACGCTTTAAACATGGTCAATTCTGACTATAAGAGCTATTTCGTAGAGGTAGAACCTGGGATCAAAGTTCACGTGCTTGATATTGGAAAAGGTTTACCTGTGTTTTTAATGCATGGTAATCCAACTTCAGGATTCCTATACAGAAAGGTGGTTGATAATTTACCCATAGATAAAGTTAGAGTAATAATGCCTACAAGTGTTGGATTAGGATTCTCTTCAAAAGTTCCTGCTAGTCAACATACCCTGGATAACCATATTCGTTGGATAAATGAAGTTTTAAAACAACTCCAAATTTCCGAAGCTGTTTACGCGGGACAAGATTGGGGAGGTCCTATTGGAATGGGAGCTTTAGCTCTTTCTCCTGGTATATTGAAAGGGGCTGTCATTTTAAACACTGGATTCAATCCTCCAAGCTTAAACACTGACATTTCTCCCGCTCATGCCATTGTAAAGACCCCTGTAATTGGTGAATTAATTTTAGAAGTTATTTTCTCTATGTTTGAACGATTAGGTGGGGTTCAGGGGGACCCTAGTTCTTGGTCGGAAGATGTCGTTGAGATTTATGGTCGACCTGTATATGAGAGTGGTAATGCTAAAGCCCCATTAGCTTTAATGAGGATGGTAACGGATGGACCGGACCACCCTAGCACCCCAGCTTTGAAAATGATTGAAAATTATGTAAATAAATTAGATATACCTGCTGAAATTGTTTGGGGCATGAAAGATCCGATACTCGCCAAAGCATTGCCCGCGATGAAAAATAATTTTCCCGATGCTCTAGTTACAGAAACTTCTGCTGGTCATTTTCTTCAAGAAGAAGTACCTATTGAAATAGCTGAAGCACTATTAAGAGTTATCAATAAAGTTTCCAGTAAATAATATATTTTTAATTAATTCTTAGTACCTTTATTGTTATCAAGATTGAAATCATGCTCACAAAATAGTATATTTTTCAGATCTGTCTTGCTGAATTAGACGAAATTACCGGACACGGTCTTCTAGGATGAAGATTCGGACGCTCAGATTTATGACCTCGTGGTCGTTTATTAATTAAATTAAAGGGTGTTACATGAAATCAATTTTAATTCTTTGTAGTTTAGTAGCTACACCAATATTTGCAGCTAGTGGGGGAGATCTGGATGCTACAGATTATGTAGGTATTTCTTTCTGGCTTGTCACTGCTGCTATGCTAGCCGCAACAGTTTTCTTTTTTATGGAAAGAAGCAGTGTAGAAGGTAAGTGGAAAACTTCTTTGACAATAGCTGGTTTAATCTGTGGTATTGCTTTTTGGCATTATCTATACATGAGAGGAGTGTGGGTAGAGACGGGCGAAACCCCGACAGTATTTAGATATATAGATTGGCTTTTAACTGTCCCTCTTCAAATGGTTGAGTTTTACTTGATCTTAGCAGCCGTAACTGTAGTTGCTGCTTCACTTTTCTGGAAGCTTTTCGTGGGTGCTTTAGTTATGCTTATCTTTGGCTACATGGGAGAAGCTGGTCTTATGAGCGCTTTGCCTGCTTTCATAATAGGCTGCCTAGCTTGGTTGTATATGATTTATGTTTTGTGGTTTGGTGAAGGAAAAACAGCAGTAAATACAACGAGTGCGTCTGTTCAAACCGCTTACAACACTATGATGTGGATAATAATAGTTGGTTGGGCAATTTATCCCGCTGGTTATGTTTTCGGTTATCTTCTAGGTACAGTTGATTCAGGCTCTTTAAATTTAATTTATAACTTAGCAGATTTTGTGAATAAAATACTTTTCGGCGTTGTGATCTGGAAAGCTGCTATAGATGACAAACAAACAGCGTAAAGCTTAACAAGTAAAAAAGAGGACTTAGGTCCTCTTTTTTCTTTCTACTCAATGTATGCCATAAGAATACAAATGTGTTGATTTGATCTTCGCATATTGCAGATTTACTAATTAGAAAAGTCTTATTTTAGTCAATGGAAAAAGAGACCAGTGCCTAAGTGGTACAATATTTAGAGATTAGATTTCCTAGTACAAAGACAATTTGAGATTTGAGTAATAAAAAAAATAAACTTTCTGATTTATGGTTTGATCAATGGAGGCAGACTGATTCGTATTTAGCCTCCGATAACCATATAAATCGTATTCCTCTCCGACTATCCAGTACGAATATAGTAATTTATGGTTCAGCTTCTTTATCAGAGGTACTAAAAGATTTTGAACATGAAGATTATCATCCAGTAACAGTAGGAGGTGATGTGCCTGTTCAACTATGGTGCAATAATTTTATAGATACTGATTGTGGACCTGTGGACAATATTAACCCATATATTGAGACTTGGTATTCATTTCCGGTAACAACTAAATCTACAAAATTAGATCTTCCATATGAGAATCCATATTCCTATAACGTAGATGCTCCTAATACTCTCACTTGGTGCCATAGAGTGCTTTGTGGTCCGGCTAGTGATGGATATGAGATTGGAGCTATAGCTGCTATTGCAGGTGGTCGCGAAATATGGGGTTTTCCGAAGCACCCTGCTTTGGCAAATCTGAATTTTGAATACCCTAATGCAGAAATAGCTTTGTTTGAAGGGTCTCTTCAGGGCAATAAAGTTATTTCATTAAAAATAAAACGACCTGAGAGTATTGCAGATCATGTTGTAGCTAATATAGATCTTATTACCCCGAAGGGGTCATGCATTACACCTAAACAAAATCCATCAAGAGCTAATTTTGTTTCTAAACAGACTAGATATCAGCAAGCATTTGCAGCCACTATGCATTTCTCACCATGGGATCAAGGAACGGATTCATTAACCATATATGAAGATGAAGCTTACTTCGGTGCTCTATTAAAGAGTTGGGAATTTAAACCTGCCTTAAAGATGCATTGTTCGGATCTAAGAATTGTGGCGTTTAAACCAGATGGTTGGGATCCGAATTTTAAAGGTTAAAAAATCTTAAAACTAAATTAAATCAAGGAGTTGTCATGATAGAAAATTTTTTACAGTATGGTCAATGGGTTATCTTAGTGCTAAGCATCTTAAGCTTAAGCTTAGTAAGTTCTGTAAAACATGAGACAAGATTAAATGGTTATTTACTCACTGGAATTAGTCGGTTCGCTGGCGCTACAGTTTTCATTTTTGTTGATCTATATGCTTTCGTAATAGCTAATTTAATACAAACCTATATTGCCTTTAAGGGTTATTTAAATAATAAAAAAGCTGTTAAGCAAACATAGGTTAATTGAATTTAAGAAGAGATAGAAACTGAGCTTATAAAAATGCGAATTTAGCTACAAAAATCAAAGTTAAAAACCATGCTCCAGAAGATATACTTTTTATTTCTCCAACAAAAATTTTGATTGCAACATAAGCTAAGAAACCTAGAGCTATACCATTAGCAATTGAAAAAGTTAAAGGTATCATAACTATAATTATTAAGGCTGGCAGCAACTCAGATCTATCTTCCCAGTTTAAACTTTCCATACCGCTTAACATGAGTATCGCTACATAGATAAGCGCGCCAGCAGTCGCATAAGTAGGTATAACAGAAGCTATTGGGGATAAGAAAGTAGATAATAGGAATAAAATACCTACCACTACTGCTGTAAGACCAGTTCTTCCTCCAGCCTCTATTCCTGCGGAGCTTTCTACGTAACTAGTCACAGGGGCACATCCTAAGAGGGAACCAAAAACACTAGAACCACTATCAATTTTCAGTGCTTTATCTAGGTCTTTAATTTCTCCGGAATCTTCAATCAATTTCGCCCTTGTTGCTACTCCAAATAGAGTACCTGCGGTATCAAACAAATTAACAAATAAAAATGAAACAATAACGCTCAACATAGCAATATCTAATGCACCAATAATGTCGAGTTTAAATAGCACAGGAGAGATATTTGGAGGCATTGCAAAAACTCCATTAAATTCAATTAAATTTAGTAAGACACTAACTAATGTTATTGAAAGTATTCCTATAATAATTGCTCCAGGTATATTTCTTATGGCCAGAATAGAGATAAGAAGAAATCCTGTTCCTGCTAATAATGTACTCGGTTCAGTAAAATCTCCTAGGCTAAGAAATGTTGCTCCATTGGCAATAATTATTCCTCCATTTTTAAGACCAATAAATCCTATAAAAAGGCCCACTCCAGCCCCCATAGCTATTCTTAGGTTCAAAGGAATGCTATCTAACATCCACCTCCTTAAGGGAGTTATGCTCATAATGAAAAATAAAATTCCTGCTATAAAGACAGACCCTAAAGCAACTTCCCATGAATAACCCATTTCAGCAACAACCGTATAAGTGAAAAAAGCATTTAATCCCATGCCAGGAGCGAGACCAACTGGCCAATTTGCGTACAGCCCCATAAATAAGCACGCAAACGCAGCAGCCAAACATGTTCCTACAAATATAGCTCCATAATCCATTCCTGATTGCGCCATCATTTGAGGATTAACAAATATGATATAAGCCATTGTTATGAAGGTTGTTACACCAGCTAGTATTTCCTTTTGTAGGCTTGTTTGATTCACTTTGATCGCAAAAAATTTTTCTAGTGCTGATTTCATAATTTACTGGAATCTCCTTAATGTCTACTTTAAAGATTTATTGATTTGTTACTATAGAATTCTTCTAAAAACAGTGAATTTAAGTTAAAAAAAGTATCTTAGAGGGAAAAAATACAAAAATTTTGACCTTTCTTTATGTCTACTCTTGCAAGTCAAATATTCGACGGTAGAATATATTTTTGATTGCAAGACAAGGATTTATAATGAAATTATCAAATTCCCTTTTTAGGTCTTTCCTCTCAATATCTCTTGCGCTCTCAATAACTTCAATAAGCTTAAACATCTTTTCAAATGAATTGGTGATTGATGAAGTTATTGTTACAGCGGAGAAAAGAGTTGAAAGTTTACAAGACGTTTCGAAAGCTGTTACCGCTCTAAGTAATGATGAAATTGAAAGAAAAAATATAGTTGATTTTGTAGGACTCAGTGCCATAGCGCCTGGAGTAACCGTAGCAAAAAACGAAGGCTATAAGACTATTATCTCTATACGTGGCGTTGGTGATGAAACCAATCAGAATGCTATTGCAGCACCATCAGTTGCGTTACATATGGATGGTATATTTATTGCATCTAAATTCTCTTTACGAACTGATTTCATAGATCTAGATAGAATTGAAGTTCTAAGAGGTCCTCAAGGAACTTTATTTGGACAGAATTCTACTGGTGGAACGGTTAATGTCATAAATACATTGCCTTCATTCGACGCTATGACTGGAAAAGTTGACCTAACGCTAGGAGACTATGACTTAGCCAAAGCAAGAGGAGGGGTTAATCTGCCCCTATCTGATTCCGTAGCAACCCGTTTTTCTTGGGTTACAACTGACCAAGATGGATTTTCTGAAAATCTAGTAACTGGCCAAGATTTAGATGATACGAATCATACTACCTTAAGATCCGATTGGCTTTTCGATCTAAGTGCTACATCTAGTTTAAGATTATTTGCCCAATATTTTGAAGCAGATAACAATGGTGCAGCCATGAAAGGTCTTGATGACCCTACTCCTGACCCAAGGCAACTAAGACAAGATTCTGCATCAGTTTATGAACTTACTTCTGAGATATTTGCTGGAATTTTTAATGCAGATTTTGGTTTTGCTAACCTAAAGATTCTTGCCAGTATGCAAGAAGATGATATTTACGTGAGTCGAGATAATGATAGACACAACTTTGGTGATGTCCATGCTAATGGTCCCATGACAGGATTTCCCTACAATAGAGCAGAGTACCGCCCAGAAACATCTGTAGTTGAAACTACAACTTTTGAAATTAATTTAATTTCTAATGAACCTCTTTTTGGAAATACAGACTGGATTTTAGGAGCATTTTATTTTGATCACGAGATTGCAAATAGAATTTACGAAGTTAAAGATGTTAATAATAATAAGCAAGCTGATTTGATGGACGGTCAATTTACTCCATACACACATGCTCCAATATGTGAAACTAATCCTTTTGCAGGTATTTGTTTCGCAGCATTTGATGCAGAATTAGGATTTGTATCAGAGGCTTATCCTAAAAGAGAATCTCGTTCTTTATATGGTCAAGCTACTGTCAATATTAATGAAGCAAATCGTGTTGTCTTTGGAATACGATATACAGAAGATGAGTTTTCCAGTGATGTCACAAACTTCTTTGGACTTCAAAAATACCTTATACAAGATAAGCTAGATGAAACAACCGGAAGACTTGCTTATGAACGTGATGTTAATGAAGACACTATGGTTTACGTATCTTACACAAAGGGTTTCAAGCCTGGAGGAAGTAATTTAACTTTTGGATATCCAATGGATGCTGAAGGTTTCGGCGCTACTCCAGCACCACAATTAATCTTTCCTTTCTTTGAAAGCGAGATGATTGGTGCTTACGAAGTTGGTTTAAAAACAGACTTTTTAGATGGTCGTATGAGGGCAAATGTTTCTGCCTTTACTTATGATTACGAAAATCTTCAATTTCAATCTACTGACCCAGATATTTACAGGGGAGGTGTGGCAAATATACCTGAATCAGAAATGAAGGGATTGGAACTTGAGTTAATAGGTTTGGTTTCAGAATCTTTATCTTTCGATATTAGGTTGGCCTATTTAGATACAGAAATAACTTCATCTTACGAGGCTCTAGATAACTTGAAAGCAGAGCTTTACTTCTTTGGTGAGGAGCCTACTCGTTACTCTCTAAGAGAAAATTTACAAGGCAATAGCTTGGCTAAAAGTCCTGAGTTTACTGCAAATTTTGGAGTTGAATATAACACCGAGACAAATTATGGAGCTTTAACTACGACAGCTGAAGTAATATATCGTGGAGATTTCCAACAAAGAGTTTTTAATAGCCCATATGTTGACCAAGTAGATTCATATACTTTATTGAACCTTACAGCTAGTTTAGATCTAACAGGAGACCAATGGGGAATCGATTTTATGATATTAAATGCTGGAGATAAGGATGGGATGAATTCCAGTATGACCGATGTTTTCGGAGTTGCAGGCACTGGAATAGAATATATACCACCCAGACAATACATGGGCAGGTTGAGCTATAACTTTTAAGAAAAAGCTATCTTTTACAAGAAGCTATATCTAGGTTCGTGCTTTTTTATACCATGATATTATTTTGAAAGTAACATAGAGGCATATGGAAAAAAACTTTATTAAATCCAGTCAATTGCTCGAAGACTCATTTGAGCTGGCTTGGAAGGTCTTTGAGAGTGGCTATCGTCCAAATTATATAGTTGGTGTTTGGAGGGGAGGTGCTCCAATAGGAATAGCTGTTCAGGAGTTATTAGATGTATTGGGTGTAGGGTCTGATCATATTGCAATAAGAACCTCTTCCTATTCTAGTTTAGGTAATGCTAATAAGCAGGTTATGGTTTATGGATTAAGCTATGTCATCAAAAAGTTAGAGTCAGAAGACTCTCTTTTAATTGTTGATGATGTTTTTGATACAGGTAATTCAATTGATCAAGTTATAAGAGATATTGAAACCGCATGTAAGAAAAATACTCCTGAGATAAAAATTGCTACTCCTTACTTTAAGCCTAATCAAAATAAGACTAACAGAAAACCAGACTACTTTATTCATGAAACGGATAAGTGGTTAGTATTTCCTCATGAGTTAGAAGGTCTAACGCCTGAAGAAATTAAAGAAAATAAACCTGAACTTTCCGCGATTATTGAGAATATCCTTCCCCATCTCGAACAAGATAGTAAGAAGTAAATTTCTTAAAAATATTGATTTAATTAGGTTTCTTAGATATAAAATATCTTATGAAAAGACTTTATTATTTGTTAAATAAAATTTTATTAACTCTAGGAACAATATCCTTATCTACCTCAATTATGGCATATGAAGAAGCTCCATATGAGACAGTATATCAATCAGATGGTATAGAAATTCGCTCTTATGACGAAAGGTTAATAGTCCAAACTAGACAGGGTGATGAAAATGGAGGCTTTAGAAGGCTTTTTAATTATATATCTGGGTCAAATTCAGGTTCAAGAGAGATAGCGATGACCGTACCCGTAACCCAAACCGATGCCGGAGAAGGAATGGTGATGCAATTTTACTTACCTTCTAAATTTGATAAATTAAATACACCACTGCCCAAAGACGAATCTTTAGAAATATCCTCTATTGAAGCTGGTCATTACGCTGTGATTAGATTTTCAGGAAGATCAAACAAAAAAAACTTTAACAAGCATTCGAAAATCCTTAAGAAAGAATTGGAAAAGAATAATATTCAAATTATAGGGCCTTCAATTACGGCAACTTATGATTCACCTTTTACACTTCCTCGTTTTAGAAGAAATGAGAGTATGTATCTTGTAAATTGGAAATAGAATGACAGATTTTAATGCTGAGAATTGGCTAAGTGCACCCATAAATAAAACTAGCTTTCAAAACGTTGAATCTTTATTTGAAACCATAAGATTAAAGAAAAGCCTAGAAGGCCCTTCGTTATTAACTCTGAATCTTAAATCAATTGATTCTATCCAGTTACAAGATATAGAAGGCAATTCACGAACCTTCGAAGAAATGCTTCTTTCCACCCACACCGATGCCTTTTTGGTTTTAAAAGGAGGAGAGATATTATTTGAAGAATACTTCAATGGAATGAAGCCTGAAAGTCTGCATTTAATGAACTCAATTACTAAGTCTTTCATAGGAATGTTGGCTGGAATTCTTTCAAACAAAGGTGCTTTTGACATTCAAGACAAGGTTACTAAATATGTTCCTGAACTATATGACAGTGCATTTGCTGACACCACCATACAAAGTGCTTTAGACATGTCTGCCGCAGTTAAATTTGAAGAAAATTATGACGAGCCTCTGTGTGATTTTTGGAAAGAAGCCTCAGTTGTTGGATGGCGACCTGATTTAGTAGATGAGAACTCTCCAAAATCATTACTCGATTTTGCTGTATCTTTAAAAGAAACAGAGCAAGAAGAAATTTCTGGATATCACTACCGTTCAGTATTAACTAATTTGATTGGAATAGTCCTAGAAAGAGCAACCAATAAAAGGGTACAAGATCTTTTAGAAGAACATATATGGCAAAAATTAAAAACTGAACAGGATGCTGTTTTAGTTGTTGACCGAACCGGTCTTCCTTTTACTGGAGCAGGAATGAATGCGTGCGCAAGAGATTTAGCAAGATTTGGTCAAATGATTTTAAATGATGGACTTTACCAAGGAGAGCAAATAGTTCCAAAGGATTGGATAGACTCGACAAGAATTGTAGACGATGATTATAGAGATCGCTTTGCTAAATCGGATCATGGAGCAATGCTTCCAGGAGGCCATTACAAAAATTACATGTGGGTAGCTAACTCTGAAGAAATGATGTGTATAGGCATCTATGGGCAGACGATACACATAAACAGAAATACAGGTGTTGTAATAGTTAAATTTTCTTCATTTCCTGAACCAGCAGATGAACTTATGTTTGCTAACTCTTTTTTACTGCTAGCTACTGTTTCTAATTCCGTCTAAAGATTTAAAGGAAAAAAGATGCCTACCCCAATAACTATTTACGGAGTTCCATTTTCCCAACCAGTTAGAGCTGTTCTTTGGATAATGCTTCTCAAACAAAAGAAATTTGAATTATCATTAATCAACCCTGGTAGTTCTTCAGATGGCGGTAGTCGTCATCCAGATTATTTAGCTAAATTTCCTACAGGTACAATTCCAAGTATTGAAGATAAGAATACTGGCTTCGTTTTATCAGAGTCGCATGCAATTATGGGTTATCTTTGTAATAAGTATGAATGGGATGATTTATACCCAAAAAATTATGAGGATAGGGCGAAGGTCGATTCATACCTTCATCTACATCACAGAAATGTTAGGGAAGCATCAATAGGCTTGGTGGCTCCAAAAGTTAGAAAAGATTTAAATTTTTCTGAGGCATCTTTGAATATCTCAAAAGTCGCTGTCGAAAAAGCATTCAAAGCTATAGAAGACGGATGGTTATCAAAATCTCGTTATCTTACAGGGGATCAATTAACTATAGCTGATATAGCTGCCTATGTAGAAATAGGTCAATTACAGACTATGTTTACTAATCTATATGATTTTGAACCTTTTCCAAACATAAAAAGATGGCTCAATGATATGCAAAAAGTTGATTATCATGATGATATACATGTCGCTTTATTTGAATTAGGAGACATTAGTAAAGAAGCTCCAGCAATGGAAAAAATTATAAGCGCTAATAAAAAAGGAGTTATTGCTATTCAGGCAAGTTTAGATGACATGGAATAATGCTAAGATAGGTTTAAGGGGAAAATTATGACTTATGCACCAAAGGAAAGAAGTTTTTATGACGCTGATAGTCATGTTATGGAATTACCTAATTTTATAATTGACTATGCTGATAAAGAATTTAAAGATTTGATACCACCAGTTAATTATAAAGCTAGCCTCGTTACCGACGAAGAGGTTGAAGAGATAGTTCAGAACGGCGGAAAACATAGTAAGCAGCATGTAGAGGCACAAATTGCTTTAGGAGATAAATTAATTGCTGAGTCTAAAGAAATTCAAGCACTTGGAGCGTTCGATCGAAAAGATAGAAGTATTGCTATGGATATGCTTGGATTCAAGAAACAGTTGGTATTTGCAACGCATAGTGTAGTAACACCTTTCAGAGATGTACGAGGTAAGGCTAAGTACGTGGAGAAACAAGGAGTAAAGATTACACCTGAGTTACGTTATGGTGCTACAAGAGCTCATAACAGAGCTATGTCAGATTTCTGCTCCGAAGATTCAAGATTAATGGGAGTTGGAGTCATTCCTCTTCATGAACCTGAATTAGCAATGATAGAGTTAGATTTTGTAATCAAATCTGGTTTAGAAGCCATATGGATACCTCATTACGCTTGTGGTGACAGGTCGCCAGGCCATTTAGCGTTAGACCCATTTTGGCAAAAGCTCTCTGATGAAGGATTGCCTTTTCTAATGCATGTAGGCGGTTCTCCTTTGCAGTTAGATAAAAGCTGGTCGGATAATGGGAAACCTCCTAGTAAAGACTGGATGGGAGGCGGAGAAAACGTTAGGGCAAAAGATATGGTAGTTATGCATCAAGGACCAGAAACTTTTGTGTCTATGATGGTATTAGATGGTGTTTTTGAGAGACATCCTAAACTGCGAGGAGCTAGTGTTGAGTTGGGAGCAGGATGGGTTCCAGAAATGCTGCAAAGACTAGATTATGTTGTTAAAACTTGGAGTAGGGTAGATAAGAATTTAAATGAAATTAAGAGAAAACCTTCAGAACAAATATTAGAGCAAATGGCTTTTACACCCTTTCATCATGAAGATGTGGGCATGCTGATGGATGCTTCGCATCCTGAACTTTATCTATTTTCTAGCGATTATCCTCATGTTGAAGGAACAAGTGACCCTATAGGAAGATTTGAAAGATTTATTTCTGACCGTGATGAAAATTTAAAGAATCTTTTTTATTCTGAAAACTTTTTAAGAATTTTTCCTAATGCTAGAATCTCTTGATTATGATTTGTTTAGAAACAGAAGTTCCTAAACAGATATGTGATATAGACGATGAGTTAAAGGCTATTTACCATAGCGAAGAGTGTGTTTGTATCTGGATTTTTAAAACCAGAGAGGATCGTAACAAGTTTATGGATGAAACTATTGGTATGCAAAGAGATGAAAGAGAAGATCATTATGCATCCTTTTACTAAGGCATTTATTTAAAATTATGAAAAATACTACCTATAAAGTTAAGAAATCAGATGCTTTATTTAAGCAGGCAAAAGAAGTTATACCTGGAGGTATATTTGGTCATTATAAGTATGCAGTAAGGGATACTGGACCAAAATTTTTCTCTCGCTCAGAAGGAGCTTATTTTTGGGATATTGATGATAATAAGTATATAGATTTAATGTGTGCTTATGGTCCTTCTATCTTGGGTTACAAACACCCAGAGATAGAGGAGGCAGCTAATTCTCAAGATGCAGAAGGCAATACTGTCAGTCTTGCTTCGCCAGTAATGGTAGATTTAGCTTCATCTTTAGTAGATTTGGTAGATGCAGCAGATTGGGCTCTTTTCGGTAAGAATGGCGGAGATAGTACAAGTTTAGCTGTCATGGTCGCAAGACAAGCTACTGGAAAAGAAAAAATTATTAAGGTTAAGGATGGTTATCATGGAGTTGCTCCTTGGATGCAAGGAAATGAGCGCCCAGGTGTAATAGCTTCAGACGATATCCATGTAATAACAGTTGACTGGAATGATCTAGAATCTTTAGAAAAAGTATTAACTGAGAAATCTGACGAGATAGCTTGTTTTATTTCTTCACCTTATGATCACCCGACCTCAAGAGATAATGTACTGCCTGAAGAAGGTTATTGGAAAGGCGTGTCTAATTTGTGTAAAAAATATGGTGTTATTGTAATAATTGATGATGTTAGAGCTGGGTTTAGAATAAACCTTTCTGGTTCAAATGTAGCTTATGGCTTTACGCCAGACCTTATATGCTTTGGAAAAGCAATTGCAAATGGACATCCTTTATCAGCTCTTGTTGGCACAAATGCGATGAAAGATGCTGCTGAAGAAGTATATTTCACAGGAACTCAATTTTTTAGCGCTTCACCTATGGCAGCTGCAATCGCAACTTTAAAAGAGCTTAAGAAAATAGATGCCGCAAACAAGATGACGGATTTTGGAGAACGTTTAAATAAATCTTTGGTAAAAGTCGCAAAAGAAAGTGGATATGATTTAGTAGCTTCAGGGGTTCCTGCAATGCCTTACTACAGATTAGATAATGTTGATATTAGAACGCATTTTAGATGGATAGATGAATGCGTTAGACGAGGAGTATATATGCTTGGATATCACAATCACTTTGTATCAACTTGTCACTCTGATGAAGACTTAGAAGCAATTTGTAAAATTGCCAAACAGTCATTTGAAGCTTTAGAAGAAAAAACTCAATAAATTTTGAATTTTAGCATTCCTGAAGCAGACGCCACTTTTGAAATAGTATGGGATAAATTAGGCATTCCTCATGTTTATGCTAAAACCGTTGAAGATGCTTATAGAGGAATGGGCTATGCCGCTGGATATGAGAGGCTTTGGCAAATTCATTTAAGTTGTGCTTACGCTAATGGTGAAGCTTCAGCTCTTCTGGGAGAAAGATTTCTTGCTCAGGATGCTCTACAGAAAGCCTTTAATGTTCACGGTAAATTGACGGAACTCCCAAATAGTGAAGGAGATTCTATAGCAGAGGCTTATCTTCAAGGACTTAATTCTTACGTAAGATCATTAAAAGATGTACCGCCTGAATTCAAGCATGCAGGAGCATTACCTAGAGAATTTTCCATGTCAGATATTGCTGCAAGGTATAGATTTACGTCATGGTTTCAACATAAAAGTTGGACTGAAAAACTTGTACTGGGAAGGTTAATGGCCACTCATGGAGTAGGGACTTTTTCAAATCATGTTCTGCACTTCTCAGAAGAAGATAGAAATCTTATTGAAGAATTAAAAGAACCATTAAAACAATTAGATCCAAAGATAATAGAGTTAGCTTACCCTCATGTAAAAGCCCCTTCGTTTTCTGGAAGTAATAACTGGGCAATTACTGGCGAGTTGTCTATTTCTGGTAAACCTATTTTAGCTACAGATCCTCACCAACCCTTTACCATCCCCAGCACTTTTTTTTATGTCCATCTTCACGTAGATTCATGGGATGCTTTTGGAGCTGCCTTCCCTGGAGTCCCTTATTTCATGATGGGTTATACCAGAGATATTGCTTGGGGATTAACAACTGGATTTATTGATTGCTATGACTTGTTTATAGAAAAAATAAAAGGGGAAAAATATCAAACTCAATCAGGATTAAAGCAAATAAGTTCTAGAACGGAGACAATTGAGATAAAAGACCAACCAAGCAAGGAAATAGAAATTCAAAAGACTCACCATGGAGTTCTTTTAGAGCCTTTAATGCAAGAACTAGAGATAAGTGAGATGACTAATTCTGTTTATCAAACTAGTTTGTATTGGTCTTTACAAGATGTTCCTACTTCTGCAGGGGCTTTGTCTAGACTACCTCTTGCCAAATCAGCAGAGGAGTTTAGAAATTATTTGTTTGAAGACGATATATGCCCTTTGGTCAATAATATTATTTGTGTGGATAAAGATAGTAATTTACAAAGATATATTGCAACTACGATGCCAGTTAGAAAAGAAGTAACCGGTTCGGTTCCTTTAATCGGTTGGCGCGATAAATATGATTTTTCATTAGCTAAGGCTGATCAGTTATTGGCAGAAAACAACCCTCAAGAGAATTACTCTTTAACTGCTAATAATGACACTATGGGAGAAGGTGGAGAGTTTTATATACATAATTTTCCCACTCATAATTCTAGAGCAGAAAGAATTAAAGAACTTTTAGACAATAAAAAGAAATTTCAACTAAGTGATTTTTGCGAAATGCAATTGGATTTGAAAGACCTACGGGCTAAATCATTACTACCTGACCTCATTAGAGTTTTAAGTAATAGCAATGACAAGGAAGTTAAACTGGCGATTGAGATACTTGAGGAATGGGATTGTGAAGCTACTAAGGATTCTATAGGCGCCTGTATTTTTTATCCCTTTTTGGATAGGTTTTGGCAAAGAAAATTTATGTATAAGGTTTTAGGTGATGACTTGATCAATACTTTACCCCTTGGCGCACCAGGTTTAAATCGCTTTGATATTGGTTCTTTTTTAAAAGATAAATTTTGGAAAGATCATGAATCATCTTTACAGATTATTATTGAGGAGGAGATGAAGACTATTTTAGAAAGAGTCAAGAGCTCTTTGGGAGATGACCCATCTAAATGGAGGTGGGGAGACCTGCATAAAATTCAATTTAAACATAGTTTAAATAAATTTCACGATTGGAAAGAGCTTCAATTAGGACCAGATGAGATGGGAGGGAGCCCAACTACTTTAGGAATGGCAATGCACATGGGGAGGGGTCCAGGTAAAGTGGAGAAAAATGAAATTCCTTGCAGGGTATACCACGGCCCAGCTTACAGACTAGTAGTCGATTTAAATGATCCTGAGCACGCACAATTTGTTATTGCAGGAGGAAACGGGGGAAGAGTAGATAGTAAATTCTGTATGAATCATTATTCAACTTGGTTAAAAGGTGGTTATTTCACTTTAAACTTTAATAGAGAAGAAATTGATGAGAGTTTTGTCTGGCACTTTAGTAATTAAACTTTTTATTCTCTTATTATTAATATCTTTATTAATTTTTGGGTTTAATCCATTAAAAGATAGTTTAGATGCAGAAATTACGCTAATAGAGGAAGTAGAATCATATCAATCTGAAACTAGAAGACTTTCTGATGGCAGCTATTTAGTTGCTGTTAGAACACCTATGCCTTTTGTTAAATCAGAAATGGTACGCTGGTGGTTTGCAGAATATCTTAATACTACTGAACACTATAAATGGTGGCATCCTTCTGATCACGTTTGGATGGATTGGGAAAATAAGATTCCTGGAGAGATTATTGGAGCAAGCCACTTAGTTCATGAATATATAGGAGGAGAATTATCTAAGCTTAGAATTCAGTTTGTGAATCCTTCTGAGTTTTTTGGATACAACCCTAACGATGACAATACTTTTGTCATTTGTGCAAGGGCAGGAATGCTTGATATAGAAATCAACATAGCAAAGATGTGCCATATTGTTAAAAACAATAAGAATGGTTCTGAAATGAGATCAAGATTTTGGCTTGGTCACGTAGAGAGCAGGAAAGGAAACCAAACTATACCTTCATTAACAGGCTTTCTAGGAAATACAGCTATTTTACGTCTTTTTGCTTTGAGTAAGGAGGATGCAGAAAATTTAAAATATCACGCTAAAGAAGAGATGTCTTTTTTAGCAAAATTTCTACCTTCTCTATATCATTCTGAGAATAAAAATTAATTTATGGGTATAGATTCGATAACAGTTATTATTGTTGCAGCTTCACTTGCCACTGCTTTCTTATCTTCTATTTTTGGAATGCTTGGAGGTCTTATTCTCATGGGAATATTAGTAAGCCTCATGAATGTTGGACCAGCAATGATTCTTCATGGGCTAATACAAATGACTTCTAATGGTTATAGAGCTTGGCTTAACCAAAAGGATATTAATTGGAAAATCGTAAGTACCTTATTTATAGGAAATGTTTTTGCCATGGCGGCATTATTTTTTATAGCTTTTGTCCCTGATCGAATAACAGTTTTATTTGCTTTAGGCATATTGCCTTACATTGCTTGGGCCATGCCTAGCAATCTTGCTTTTGATGTAACCAAAACGCCAATAGGTATATTGGCAGGAATTGTAGTTGTTGGGACCAACCTCTTAGCTGGAGTTGGAGGTCCTTTACTAGATGTATTTTTCCAAAGAGTGGAAATGACCAGACATCAGGTGGTTGCAACTAAGGCAGTTGCTCAGTTTTTAGGGCACGTATCTAAAGTTATATTTTTTGGTGGATTAGCTGTTTCATCATCCAGCGAGAATTGGCCTGCCTTTTGGTTGTTAATAATAGCCATGATGGTATCTATTATAGGTACTACTTTAGGAAAAAAGGTTCTGGATAAAATAAACGATAAAACTTTTTTTTCATGGACTCAGAGAATTATGTTAGTTGTAGGCGCTATAATGATAGCTAGAGCAATTTATTTAATTGCTCTTTAGTTTTATTTTAAAATAATTTTATGAATAGACTTGAAGGAAAAGTAGCAATTATTACCGGTGCGTCGGGTGGAATAGGAAAAGCGACAGCAAAACTTTTTATTGAGGAAGGCGCCGGTGTACTGATGGTAGATTTAGGTGAGGACAACCTTAGTTCAGCATGCAATGAAATGAATTCAAATAAAGTCAGTTATTTTGTCGGCGATGTAACAAAATCTTCAGATAATCTAAAAGCAGTTGAGCTAGCTAAAGAGAGGTATGGAGGACTAGATATCTTTATCGCCAATGCTGGAATTGGTGGTGATGTTGCCTCAATAGAGGATTATGAAGAAAGCAGATTTGATCAAGTTATGGATGTTAATGCTAAGGGCCCTTTTCTTGGTCTGCAGGCTGCCATACCAGCAATGACAGAAAGAGGGGCTGGTAGTTTTGTAATTACTTCAAGTATTGCAGGTGTTACAGGAGCAGCCTTATTATCGCCTTATGTTATGAGTAAGCATGCAGTAGTAGGACTAATGAAATCAGCTTCTAAGGAATGCGCGCCTTTAAATATTAGAGTGAATACCGTTAATCCAGCTCCCGTAGAGACAGATATGATGAGAATAATTGAAGATGGTATGGATAGTTTAAGTGAGGAGGATAACCCCAAAGCTAAAATAGAAGAGAATATTCCACTTGGAAGATATGCTCAACCCGAAGAAATTGCAAAACTTATGCTTTTCCTATCCAGCGATGACAGTAGTTTTATTACTGGATCTGTTTATTTGGCTGATGGAGGAAGTACAGCCTAATCATGTCCAAAGGAATAGCTATACATTGGTTCCGACAAGATTTAAGAATAACTGATAACCCGTCTTTAGAAGCTGCCACAGAATTCGATGCTGTTTTACCTATTTTCATACTAGATGATGAAAATTCCAAAGGATATGAATTAGGATCAGCTAGTAAGTGGTGGTTGCATCAATCGTTATTGAGTTTAAATCAAAGTTTAGACGGTAAGCTCTCAATTTATAAAAATAACCCTAAAGATGTAATCAAGAATTTATTGGAAGAATACGATATCCAGGCTATATTCTGGAATCGATGTTATGAACCTTGGCGAATTGATAGAGACAAGGATATTAAAATCTATTTGGATAGTAAAAATATTGAAAACCAAAGCTTTAATAGTAATTTGTTATGGGAGCCATGGAATATTTCTAAAGAAGATGGAACCCCTTATAGGGTATTCACACCTTACTATAGAAAAGGATGCCTCAATTCAGAAGAACCGAGATTACCCACTGGAAAAGCGTCCATTGGATCAATTTTTAGTGATAAGAACAGCAATACGATATCAAATTTAAATTTAATACCTAAAATTAAGTGGTATACAGAAATGGAAGAGATTTGGGAACCTGGAGAGAGAGGTGCTCAAAAAAAACTAGATCAATTTCTTAAAGAAGGTTTGTTGGACTATAAGGAAGGCAGAAATTTCCCCTCTAAAAAAAATGTTTCTTTCCTTTCCCCTTATCTTCACTTTGGAGAAATCTCCCCTAATGAAGTTTGGTATAAAGCAAAAACAAAAGAATCATTCTCAGGAATTGAAAAAAGTTTAGACCATTTTCTAAGTGAATTAGGCTGGCGAGAATTTTCCTATTATCTTTTATATCATTTTCCATTCTTACCAAAAAAGAATTTTCAACCTAAGTTTGATAAATTTCCATGGGTTAAAAACAAATCTTTTCTCGAACTTTGGCAGAAGGGAAAAACTGGATACCCAATTGTGGATGCAGGAATGAGAGAGTTATGGAAAACCGGTTATATGCATAATAGATTAAGAATGGTTGTAGGATCCTTTTTAGTTAAGAATCTACTTATTCATTGGCGTGAAGGCGAAGATTGGTTTTGGGATTGTTTGGTTGATGCTGATCTAGCTAGCAATAGTGCGGGATGGCAATGGGTAGCAGGATCAGGAGCCGATGCTGCACCTTATTTTAGAATATTCAATCCTGTGACCCAAGGGCTAAAATTTGATCCAGATGGAGAATACACAAAGAAATATATTCCCGAATTAAAATTACTACCCAATAAATTTTTATTTAATCCTTGGGAAGCGCCTAAGGAAATTCTTGAAAATGCTGGAATAGAATTAGGAAAAGATTACCCTAAACCGTTAGTTGATTTAAAAATTTCAAGAGAATTAGCCTTGGAAGCTTTCGCAACTACTAAATTAGAATAATGTCTGATTCTCAACCTATTAATACTGAGCCTGAGAAGTTCATATGGAATTGCAGGCATACCTGGAAGAGATCATCCATAAATACTCTTTGGTGTCTGTTAGGCTGCTCTATAGGTGATTTTGGAACAATCCTTTATTTTCAACTTATGGAAATTCAATTTCCTTTGATGGGTATTATGATTTTAGCCATCATGAATGGGTTGATCACTTCAATTCTTCTAGAGACTTTTATACTTTCTAGGCAAATGAAACTGCAAGTAGCTTTTAAAACTGCAATTGGAATGTCTTTGATATCTATGATAGCAATGGAAGTAGCTATGAATGCTGTGGATGTATTTCTAACTGGAGGTATTATAGTCTGGTGGGTCATCCCACCCATGCTACTTGCGGGTTTCCTTACGCCATTACCTTATAACTACTATAGATTAAAAAAATATAACTTGGAGTGCCATTAATGGATTCTGGTGAAGAGGATTTATCAATTATTCTAGCTAATCTTAACCCTGAATTTCTAACCGAAGATTATGTTTTTATAAGTTTAAATAATTGTTCTTCAGATAAGTTAAATCAGCTAAATCCAATAGCTACGTTCAAAGAGAAAGAAGGTATTACGCTTGTAATAACTGAAGAAAAGGCTAAAAAAGATAATTTTGAATACAATCTAGTTTTTAAGTGCATTACCTTAGGAGTTCATTCAAGCTTGAAAAGCGTGGGACTAATTGCCACGATTTCGAAGCTCTTTTTAGATAATGGCATATCCTGTAATGTATTTTCAGGATATTTTCATGATCACATATTTGTTCAGAATTACTTAAGTAAAAATGCCATGAAACTGCTTAAAGATATAAATACAAAATAGGGTTAGACAACTAACTCATTGGGTTATAAATTAACTAAAAAATTTAAGGAGAAAATTATGTTAAAACTACATTTTGCACCAAATTCTCGAGCTGGAAGAATTCTATGGTTATTAGAAGAGCTAGAACTGCCTTATGAATTGAATAAGATGCAATTCAGTCCTACTGATCTTAAATCAGATGAACATAGAGCTAGACATCCTTTAGGAAGAGTTCCTGTCTTAGATGATGGAAATATACAAATCTGGGAATCAGGAGCTATCACTGACTATTTATTAGAAAGACATAAAAATGGCGGTTTAAAACCATCGGTTGATTCAGAACATTTTCCAAAGTATCTGCAATGGTTTCATTACTGTGAAGGAATGGTAATGCCTCCTATGAATACAATTGTTGTGCACACTCTTCTTCTTCCACCCGAAAGAAGAGATGAGACAGTATTGGGGCAAGCTCAGAGATTACTTGCCAATGCATTGAAGCCAGTTAATGAGACGCTTGAAGGAAAAGATTACCTCATTGGAGATTTTTCTGGTGCTGATATTATGCTTGGACACTCTTGTTTCATGAGCAACCGTTTAGGTTGCGTTTCAGATGAAATGACTAATATTAAATCTTATGTAGAAAGGATTGAAAGCAGGCCAGCGTTTAAGAAAGCTATAGAAACTCAATAATTCAGTTTGAAAGATAAGGTAAGAATATTTTCATATCTTCCTAACCCGAGAGTTTGGAAATCTATTATTGCAGCTAATTACGGCGGTATTGATATTGAGGTTATAGGAGATAAACCTCGCAATCTTGTTAATTGGTTATGGGATTATGAAGCCAAACTTCTTACTGATAAAGAAAAGGAAAGTTATAAAGACCTAAAAAAGACTGGTAAAAGAGGTTTTGCTGGAGAGCTCTATAAAACCAATGAATTCCTAAATGCTCATCCTTTTGGAACTGTTCCTGCAGCTTTTGGAGGCGAAGACAAAATAGGAGTGTTTGAATCAAATAGTATACTTAGAGAGGTTGCTCGATTAAGTGGACATGAGACTTTGTATGGGGGCAGTGATGTCCATGTAAAGTCTAGGATAGATAGTTTTTTAGATGCAAACCTAGTATTTTCACGTGAATTTCAAGTATATATATTAGAGCTTGAAGACCTTAACGAATATACGCATTCTAGAACCACTTCAGCTTATGAATTCTATCTAGATGGCATTGAAGCCTCTCTTTCAACAAATGATTATTTAGTAGATAGTAACTTGACCATTGCAGATATATCCTTTGTTTGTGAGTTTGCTCAATTTCTTAGAGAAGGACATTATGAATCTGAAATACAAAAAAAGGGTCTCGATTTAATTTCCAGAGATTTTAAGAAAGACTACCCCTTATCTTTCAAGCACCTATTTACACTTAGTGAGATGGAAGAGTTTTCTTCGGTAATGGGTACTTACTTGGATTGGTATAAGGAGAAAAACTTTGAATCGTTTTAGTATAGGGAATACGCATCAATTAGAGATTTATAGCAAAGAAATAAATCAAGAATTTCTTATCAATGTAGGATTGCCTCCAAACTATTCTGAAGAAGGAGACAAGTATCCAGTAGTGTATGTTACTGATGCAGGTCCTAATTTTACTGGTTTAATGGGCTCTTTGCCCCTTATGCAGATAGTCAATGATTTGCCTCATTTAGTGCTTGTTGGAATAGATTATAAGAGTCAAAACTCTAATCATTCTATGAGCTTAAGAAATAGAGATCTGACACCCACAAATGATAAATCTTGGATGGATTTACAAAAGGGTATGTATAAAATTTTTGGAGACGATTTACCTCAAGTGGAGGCAGGTGGAGCAAAAAACTTCTTAGATTTCTTGAATAATGATATTAAAACTCTTGTAAATGATAAGTATCATATAGATACCCGAGACCAAACTTACTGCGGTTTTTCTTTAGGTGGCTTATTTGGTTTATATACCTTATTTACTTCTTCTAGCTCATTTGAAAGATATGTAATTGGTAGCCCATCAATTTGGTGGGATGATAAATATATACTTAAGCTTGAAGAGGAATATGCAAAAGAGAATACAAACTTATCTACGAAAGTTTTCATGTCAATTGGGGCTCTAGAAGAAGAGGAGGAGGACGATGGATTTTATATGGTTACCAATTTTAAAAATTTATATAAGACATTGTTGACTCGTAATTATGCTGGTTTAGAGATAAAAACAGCTGTACTGGAAGATGAGACCCATTGTTCTGCTGTATTGGCAACTCTCAATAGAGGTTTAAGAAACGTTTTTTAAGTTTATTGAAGATGGATTATGTAGCTTTAGCCGTTCCTTTTTTTCTTTTAGCGATCT
>MDSV01040907.1_pt1 | contig 23858 bp, 18 predicted proteins | sample 810851 | NCBI WGS metagenome assembly MDSV01 (sample SAMN05326640, study PRJNA326480) | marine metagenome | isolation source: seawater | place: Atlantic Ocean: North East | collected 2012 | reverse complement strand
TGAGTAAAATTTAACGCTAAAATGAAACATTATCCCTAATTTGAGTACATAAATAGAGTATTGGTATTTTATTTATTATTTAGTTAGGGTTAATGAGGTTAGTAACAGCGACCCGTCTGCTTGATAGCAGATGGGTCGTTCCATTAGTCGACTAAGTACAGAAAATACTCGATAGTAGTTACGTCGAAAAATTACTCTACTGCTAAGCTTCTGATTGCACTCTACTGAAAAATCGTTTGAACTACTCAATTATGAAATTTAAAGCACCACTGATCTCTCTTTTTTCCATTCTAATTCTAATCCTTTCTGGCTGTACAACCCCAGTAGCAATCGATCCGCAAACGGGCGCAGAGCAGACAGCTATCTTTAAAGCAGGTTTCTTCTATGCAACAATAGAAGCAGATTCTTCTGACATTTTTAGAGCTGCTATTACTAAAATGGATGAACTCGGCTACTTCCGTACCGGAGAAATCCATAAAAATACGTATGTAAGCATCTACGCTCGCAAGGTAGGCGACCAAAAAGTAGTTGTCAAAATTAAGCAAATTGCTCCAGCACAGTCTGAACTGCGTATTCGTATCGGTAATTTAGGCAATCTACCAGAGTCACAATTCCTCTACGCAAGTATTCGTGACGCACTTTAATTAATCTATAGGCTTTTTAGTACAACTGCCTTTCCGTTTGGATCGGCGGTTTTTTTGTACTTTTTGATAGTATTAAAAAAACCTTATTTCTGAATATGGATTTCTCTCAAAAAATTATCGGCGTCGGAAGCCCAATTGTGGATACCGTAACGCAAGTCGACGAATCCTTTATCGAGCAAATGAATGGTGCGAAAGGTGGTATGGTTTACGTCGAAACAGATACCATTGAGAACTTACTAGGTAAAGCACCTAACGAAGCTATTAAATCACCAGGTGGATCTGCTGGAAATACACTTTTCGCACTAGCACGTATGGGAAACCAGTCTGCATTTATTGGAAAAACCGGTAATTGCGAAAATGGTATTTTTTACCGAAAGAGCTTTCAGGCGTTAGGTGGAGACAGTACACGTTTCAAAATCGGCTCTGTACCTAATGGACAGTGCCTCTCGCTGGTTACTCCCGATGGGGAGCGTACAATGCGCACGCATTTGGGAGCAGCCATGACACTGCTACCTGAAGAAATTTCTGCCGTAGACTTTGATGGATATCAGCATGCTCACATCGAGGGCTATTTACTTTTTAATGAGGCACTAATGCGTAGCGTTTTAATTGCAGCCAAAGAAGCAGGATGTACCATCAGCTTAGACCTTGCTTCTTTCGAAGTAGTGCAAGCATCACAAGCTATCTTACCACAAATTTTAAAAGACTTCGTTGATATTGTATTTGCTAATGAAGAAGAGGGGCATGCATTCACAGAAAAAGGTGGAGATTATAGTAATATGGCCCTGGATTTAGCGCAATACTGTCAAGTAGCGGTTGTTAAAGTTGGAGCACATGGGTCGTATGTTGCGAGTGGTTCTGATGTTCAAAAAGCAGAAGCTGTTGTCGCTAAACAAGTGATTGATACAACCGGAGCGGGAGATTTATGGGCCGCAGGATTTTTACATGGGTGGGCTCAAAAAATGGAACTACTCGAGTGCGCAAAGATTGGATCGATTCTAGGTGCTGCTGTTGTCGAGCAACATGGAAGTGCACTACCACAGGCAGTCTGGGAATCAATCCTACATAAGATTTAAACTCTCACTATTAAAGCTATTCTATTACCTATGGATACAAAGGAAATTAACCAACTCGTCGTCGACATTGCTCAACGGGCCCGTACGGCTTCTCTGGATTTAGCCACACTAAGTACAGATAGAAAAAATCAGTTCCTACACGAACTTGCAGATCAATTAGTTTCCCAGTCAGTTGCAATTTTAGAGGCTAATGCACTCGACCTTGATGGCGCGAAGCGCATCAATCTTTCTGGGCCAATGACTGAACGTCTTACTTTTACCTCTGAGCGCATTCATTCTATGGCAGAGGGAGTTCGGCAAGTCGCTACACTTCCAGACCCCGTAGGAAAAGAAATTGAGCAACTTAAACCACCACGTGGATTCGACTTACGTAAAATCCGTGTACCGATCGGTGTAATTGGGATTATTTATGAGTCACGCCCAAATGTAACTATTGATTGCGCCATACTATGCCTAAAATCCGGCAATGCCTCTATCTTGCGAGGTGGTAAGGAATCCTATCATACGAACATGAAACTAGCGGAAATTATCCAATCGACTCTACGAGCTAGCGAAATAAACGAAGATGCTGTGCAGGTCATTCCAACCACAGATCGTGCAGCTCTCAATGTTTTGCTACAACAAGATAAAACCGTTCATTGCATCATCCCAAGAGGCGGTGAGAGCTTAATTCGCTTTACAGTAGAAAATAGCCGAATACCTGTAATCAAACATTACACTGGAGTTTGCTCGGTTTATATCGATGCGAGCGCTGATCCAGAAATGGCCGAGTCGGTCGTGGTGAACTCAAAAACGCAACGTCCAAGTGTCTGTAATGCCGCTGAGAACTTACTTGTCCACCAAGATGCTACTACACAGCTACCTCATCTGGCTAAAGTACTACATGAAAAAGGAGTTGAGCTTCGTGTTGACGAAAATGCAAAGTCAATACTCACAGGGACAGGACTGCCCTTAGTCGATGCGAGTGAGCAAGATTTCGCTACTGAATACACTGATTTAATTCTTTCTATTGCAATTGTCCCAGATGCGCAGGCAGCAATCGACTTAATTAATTCTCAAGGCTCTGGACACACCGATACTATCGTCAGTGATGATCATAATGCCGCTCAGCAATTTCTAGCAGGAGTTGATTCAGCATCGGTTTTCCATAATGCAAGCACTCGCTTTTCAGATGGTTTCGAATTTGGACTTGGGGCAGAAATCGGAATATCTACTGACCGACTGCACGCACGTGGCCCAATGGGACTCAACGAACTGTGCACCTATAAGTACGTTATTCACGGGCAAGGTCAGATCAGAGCATAATTTTACTAACTAGCCCTCAGGTAGAAGGACTGTTCGATATAGACTCTGCCTGCGCAGCAGCCTTTTCAGTCTTGAGACGCAACTGCCCGCAAGCTGCGTTAATATCATGGCCTTTTTCACGGCGTATCGTAACAGAAACACCAAGCTGGCGTAATTGATTCACGAAGTTATCTTGTTTACGCACACTTGGACGACGCCATTGCAATCCTTCCACTGTATTGTAAGGAATACAATTAACATGCGCATGCAATTTTCTAGCAATTTGAGCAAGAGCACGAGCCTGATCAAGACTATCGTTAACCGCTTCGATCATTATAAATTCAAGAGTAAGCATACGCCCGTGCCTTTGCTGGAAGGCGTGAGCAGCATCAATTAGTTGCTCTAAAGGGTAGCGTTTATTAATTGGCATAATCTGCTCGCGTACCTGATTTGTTGCTCCATGCAAAGAGATTGCTAGGCGAACAGCAATTCCTTCATCAGCAAGTTGCAAAATTTTGGGAGCTATTCCAGAGGTCGATACCGTGATGCGACGCGCTCCAAAATTAAGCCCCCAATCTGCATTTAAAATGCGCAGAGTCTTAACGAGTGTATCATAATTGGCTAATGGTTCGCCCATACCCATAAAAACAATATTGTCGAAAGACGCAATTGCTGGTTCCCCACGCTGAGTATGCGCATCTTCCATGCGACAAATTTGCATCAATTGTGAGACGACTTCAGACGCTATAAGATTTCGCTTGAATCCAGCTAATCCTGATGCGCAAAACTTACATGCATAAGCACAACCAACCTGAATAGACACACACACGGTTTTACGCGACTTTTCTTGCCCCACTCCAGTCTGTGGTGCCCGTATAAGCACGGTCTCAATTAATGACCCATCTTCTAACTGAAGTAAAAACTTTTGAGTTACGTCCTCTGATCTCTTATTAAGTAAGGACTTCGATGGATAGAGAATAAAATTAGCATCCAACCAATTGCGAAAGTTCTTAGGAAGGTTACTCATCGCATCCCAAGAATCGACTCGCCTTTTATAAATCCACTCCATGATTTGCTTCGCCCTAAAGGCAGGGTAGCCTGCAGCGAGAACTTCTTCGGTTAAGGAATCAAGCGTCTCACCAAAAAGGCTAGGTTTATGTGGTTTAAATCGCACAGTAATTAAATGTCGTTATTGAATGCTAGTAACAAATAGAAAAAGTAGGGCGCATTCTTACTCTGCAGGTTTCTGCACAACCCAAAAGCGGCAGTCATCTGAGAATTTAAGGACTTCAGGTGGTTCCTTAGCTAATTCAGAGCGCATTGCATGCGCCTCTATTCTAAATCCTGCCTCCAATAAAATTTCGCTAATTTCAGATACTTTTGGCACATGCATGTAATGCTGCCCAGAATCAGTATCTTCAGCGCGATCGCCAAAATCATCTAGTTCCTTCTGCTGATTGCCTCGCTCCCAGCGACGTTTCTCCTCAACCCAAAATTTTTTATGCGGAGACAAATCTCGATCATGACTAGTAAAAACAAACCAACCATTTGGGCGTAAGACTCGGTAGATTTCACGCAATGCAAGCATCCTTTTTGTCGTCTGTGGAATCTGCATGAAGCCATTAAAGGCAAAAATAACTCCATCAAAAATATCATCTTCGAATTTCAAATCAGTCGCATCAGCAACCCTAAATGGTACGGAATATTCTAAAAGTTTAGATATATGTCGCGCACGTTGTACCATCGCTTTTGCATAGTCAGTGCCTAAAATATTTTTATATCCTAATTCATGTAAAGCCAGAGCTACTCTACCTGCGCCACAACCCAACTCTAAGATCGAATCATTTATAGAAAATATTTTAGTCAATAATTTTTCTTCCGATAGCCATAAACCTAATTCAGTTGTTGCCTTAGCATAATGATCGACAACCAAATCATTTTCAAAATACTGGCGTACTTTTTCTAGTTTCATATGGGGAACTATTTAAGTTAATAGCTAAAGATCCACTATCGATAGAGATTATTTACTATCACTTTAATGCAGAGCCCATGAGAGTCTGGAATTGCGGCTCCTCCAATTCTTTAGAAACAATATTTACTTCAATCTGACGAAATCCGGCGACTTTAAAGAATTGATATAGGTTATTTTCGGAGAACCCAAGCCACTCGTCTGCATATAATTCGCGAGCCTTATTAAATTGGTGCTCTAATAGATCTAAAATTATTAGTTGCCCGCCTGGCTTTAGAATGCGGTATGCTTCTTCCACTGCTTTTTGAGGGCGTGCCGCATGATGTAAAGCCTGACTAAGCAGTGCTAGATCGACACTCTTATCTTTCAATGGAACCGATTCAATATCACCTAACTTATAAATTAAGTTAGTAAAACCATTCTTCTTTGCTAATTGAGATCCAAAATCTACCATTTTAGGAGCATTATCGATGCAGATGACCTGATCGGCTCGCCGCGCAAGCAATTGAGAAATCAAACCCTCTCCAGCGCCAAGATCTGCTATTTTAATTTTAGGTGTAAGAAGAAGTAAAAAATTACCGATCGCCTCCCAGTTACGACCTGGGCAATAATTTTTACCGAGTCGACCTGCTATAGAATTAAAATATTCTTCTGCCTTACGTTTTCTTTTTTCAAGTATGCGCTTAAGATTGGTAAAATCTTGTGTGATTTGCCGAGTCTGTGCCACCGACTTACAAGCGGTTTGCATAAGGTTGTAATTAGTCGATTCACTCGCAACACTGAGAGTATAAAAAGTTTTTTTTCCATCGCGCCTATCAACTACAAGCCCTCCTTGGCGTAGTAGACTTAAATGAGATGAGATTCGTGACTGACCCATATTTAGAACTTCTTGTAATTCAGCTACCGAAAGCTCTTCACCGGCTAAAACAGATAAAATACGAACCCGCGTAGAATCCGATAGAAGTTTTAAAATATCCCATGAATCTGCCATAATATAAAATAAGCAGAAAGAATACTCTGCGATGACGCAAGACTTCTGATTCGCTCAATTAAAACTAAAAAATAATACATTAATCGAGTAACTCTTTAATTTTCTCAATATTAACCACGGCATTCACTGCAGCCGACTCTTCGAAAAGTTCAGTCAGTAATTCTGCTTTCTTTACCTGTAAATCCAAGACTCTCTCTTCCACTGTATTAGCGGCGATTAATTTAATGCTCGTGACGACTTTTTGTTGCCCAATTCGATGTGCGCGATCGGTAGCTTGCGCCTCAGCGGCAGGATTCCACCATGGGTCGTAGTGTACCACGGTATCAGCCCCGGTAAGATTGAGGCCTGTACCGCCAGCCTTAAGAGAGATAAGAAAAACAGGTATTTTATCATCTGTATTGAAAGTGTCACAGATATCTTGGCGATTGCGCGACGATCCATCTAAATAACAAAACTGGATTCCTTTTGAATTTAGATGTTCTGATAATAATTTTAAGGCACTAACAAAGCTTGAAAAAACTAATATGCGGCTTCCATTTTCAATACATTCATGTAAAATTTCATCCATTGCAGTTAGCTTAGACGAATCAGTAGCAAGAAAGCTTTTATCTAATAAACGTGGGTCTACACACACCTGACGTAAACGTAATAACTCCTTAAAGGCTGCAAACTGTACTCGCCCTGCATTAGCACCTGACATTTCCATCTCAAAGATTTCTCTACGAGTCCTTTCTAACGTATCTTGATACAATTGTGCCTGCCTTGGACTGAAATCACAGAAAAATGTCTTCTCTATTTTATCCGGCAACTCAGGCGCTACTGCTTTTTTTGAACGTCGTAAAATGTAAGATGCCGCACGTTTTGCCTGCCTCTGACGATGCCATATCCGATCCTCTTGCGAGCACTTCCCTTCACTTTTTTGCAAATAACCTGGCATTAAAAAATTAAATAAAGAAAGCAAATCATCTAAGGAATTCTCAACAGGAGTTCCAGTTAGTAAAAAGCGACCCTTTGTATGTAAACTGCAGAGTGTCTTCGCATTTTGACTACGCTTATTTTTTATATGCTGTGCCTCATCTCCAATAACTACCGACCAGTCCATCGTGCTCATTAAATCTTCGTCTTGGCGAAGTGTGCCATAGGAAGTAATAACTAGATCAGCATCTTCGAGCACAACCGATTCTCTAGCACGCTTTAAACCATGGTGTTTTAAGACTTCTAATTGAGGGGTAAAACGCGCACATTCTCGAACCCAATTTTCCACTAAACTAGCTGGGCAAACGACTAAAGATGGTGAATTAGAATCGTCACTGGAGTGAATACACTCAATCAATGCCAAAGCTTGCAGGGTCTTTCCTAGTCCCATCTCATCTGCTAATATACCACCTAATTGGTGACGATATAGGTGCCATAACCAAGCGGCGCCTATGCGCTGATACGTACGTAGTACAGAATCTAGCTCGCTCCTTATTGGCGCAGGATCAAGCGCTGCTATTTGTTTGAGTGCTTGACTGCGCGACTGCCAAGCTTGTGGCGGTTGCCAATTCACACAAACCTCATCTAAGAGTTCTTCGACATCTAACAATTCAGCTCCATCGAGGCGCTTACTAAAGGACGGTGTAAAAGGACGATCAACTTGTCCGCTAATCGCTTTCTCAACCCCATGAAAACGCTCCATTGATTTGCGTTCCAGCAGTGTAATCTTACCACTACTGGACTCTACATAATTTCTACCCGTAGCAATTGCGCGGCGCATATCCGACTCATTTACATCCTGAGCAAGACTCATATTAAGTCTGAATTGGCCATCCTTGTAATCGGTATGAATCGATACTTGTGAAATATTTAATTCCTTAAGATTTAATTCTAAATGATCTGTAAATACGGCACGCCAGTGCTCTTTCAAATCAAGTAAATTTCCTGCCAAAAAATTTAGAGTCTTACTACGATCCCTCAACCACCACTTACGGTTCGATGGCTCTAAGATAAATCCTGAGGTCTTCAGCAAGTCCCTTAATGGACGAATTGAATCGTCACCTCGCGGCAAACGAATTGCTAAATAATGAGCAGTTCCGTCTACAACGATACGATCCAAAGGATAATCATTCATCGTTCCCTGAGTAGGAACATTCGGATAATCATTCTTACAATTAGTAAATAAACCGGGAGCTTTAGCCTCTGCTGTGCGACGAGGATTGGGCTTTGATTGTTCACGTATCTTTTTGCGCAGTGAAATCGGACTTTGGATCTTTTTTTTGCTGAAACCTTTAGTCTTTTCTATCGAAAGATATTTTATTTCTTCCTCAACTAGCTCGATTTTTTCATGTACTCCAACAAGTTTTTCGCCGTCCCATAAAATTGGCTCTTGGGGGGTTTTTAACCAGTAAATAGCTGGCTCTGTATGTAATGCGTTCACTAACTGCATAAACTGTAATCGATTTAATTCTAAGCGCGCTGCAAGCTGACCACCACACCACGATTCAATAAGTTGAAGCGCTTGAAGATGACCTTTGCTAAGACAGTAGTGCTCGCTAGAGCAAATTCGATTCAGTGGAATAATATCATGTCCAGTCGCCGCATCTATTTTGAGGGCGATCCCATTGCGCTCGGCAGCCTCCTTAAGATTGGGAGGTAGGAAAATAAGAAGACGTAAACGAGTTCCATTATTATCAAGTACAACTGAATTAAGTACCGGTTCTTTAGTTACTTTAGCTTTTATTTGGCTTACTTCTTTAGTACTTTCTTTGGTAATTGGTTGGATTATATCTGTGCTGCCACTATCACAATGCTTTTCACTATTGGCATTCAGCATTGCCTGGAATTGTAACGCTGCAGCAACTGCATGTGCACAAATTTTTCCCTTACGACCAAGGAGACAGGAACAGTTGTTTTCCGGGAAAACAGTGGAGCGAAGATTTAGTTCAATAGCATAATTATTTGAAAGCCCCTTAACCTTAGCTATCAGGACAGGGCTAACCCAATCCACACTTAGCACAGCGCGGGACTCATACAGCTTTTGTGCCTGACGAAAAACCTGCCCTCCAGCTAATTCTATACAGAAAGCTCGGTCAAAAGTAGGAGGAGGCTTATCCATCAATAGTATAAGTTAAAGGTTAGAATGCTATGGCAACGAATACCGTGCTTCTGGTGATACAGTAACTGATTGATGAAGCATGCCCATCGCATAATTTGCAACTTATACAAAACTACAAAAAAGCCCCCGAATACGGGGGCTTTGGTATAAAACAGTCTACATACTTACTTAGTAGCCTCGTCAAGCAAGTCACCAAGATTAGTGAGATCTTCGACAGCAGAGACATTATCAAAAGCTTGGCGTTCTTTGGCTAAATCTTCATCACTATAGTTAGCAGCCTTGATAGATAAACCAATACGACGCTCATCCTTGTCAATTTTAATGACTCTTGCTTCCACTTCGGCGCCTTCATCAATCACGTCTTTGATCGCTTCAATACGCTCTTCGCTGATTTGTGAAATATGCACTAGCCCATCAATATCATTATCTAGTTCTATAAATGCACCATAGTTAGTAATCTTAGATGCCTTACCCTTGACCACATCACCTATCTTATAGTGTGTTTCAATTTCATCCCATGGATCTGAAGATAGTTGCTTCATTCCAAGAGAAATTCGTTGGCTATCAGCATCCACATCTAGAACTGTTGCGTCAACTTCATCACCCTTTTTAACGACTTCTGATGGATGATTCACTTTACGCGTCCAAGACATATCTGAAACGTGTACCATTCCATCGATGCCTTCCTCAAGCTCTACAAATGCGCCGTATGTAGTTAAATTACGAATCTTGCCACGTACTCGAGCGCCCACAGGGTAATTGTGACGAGCCATATCCCAAGGATTTGCATCTAATTGACGAGTACCAAGAGAAATCTTTTGCTCCTCTTTTTGAATGCCTAAAACGACGGCTTGTATCTCTTCACCTATACGCAGAACTTCTCCTGGTTTGGTGATGCGTTTCGTCCATGAAAGTTCAGTAACATGAACAAGACCTTCAACACCTTCCTCTATTTCAATAAAGGCACCATAGGGGACTAAATTGACGACCTTACCAGAAACAGTTGCTCCTACTGGATATCTCTCTTCGATCTTTTCCCAAGGATTGTCTGCAAGCTGTTTAAGCCCTAGAGAAACACGTTCGCGTTCACGGTCAATTTCGATAATGATAACCTCAATTTCCTCACCCTGCTTAAGCATCTCACTTGGATGTTGGATGCGACCCCAAGACATATCTGTAATGTGTAGGAGGCCATCAAGCCCATCCAAATCAACAAAGGCACCATAATCGGTAATATTTTTAACTTGCCCGCGACGTTTATCACCCGGTTTTACTTGCTCAAGAAGCGATCGACGCTTCTCCATACGTTGTTCTTCAATAAGCTCACGGCGTGAAACAACAATATTTTTACGGTCTAAATTAATTTTAACGACCTTAAAGTCGTAGGTTTGACCCACATATTGATCGAGATTCTTAGGCGGCTGAACATCTATTTGAGAGGCCGGCAAGAAAGAGTCGACGCCGATACTTACAATTAGCCCACCCTTTACCTTGGAACGAACACGACCAGGGATAATAGAGCCTTCCTCACAGTTCTCGACAATTTTTTCCCAATTCTTCTTTTGCTCGGCTTTGTCATACGATACGATTGGATTACCTTCGCGATCCTCCAGCTTCTCAAGATAAACTTCTATCTCAGAACCAACTTGCAGTTCACTAATATCAACAAATTCATTGGCATGTACAATGCCTTCAGATTTACCACCAATATCTACAACAACCTCAGTAGGGCGGATTTCGATGATAGTACCTTTAATAATCGAACCTTCATTAAGGTTCTCGACGTTACTGCCCTTAAGCAGTTCTTCCATGAGATGACTCATATTATTTTAATAGTCTGTAACAGTAGTTACAGCTTGGGTTGAAGTTATAATTGTTACGGGATAAACCCATCAAGGCGATGAAGCACCTAAGCGAACGCGGGATCTTGAGGACAGCTCTTACACCTGCAAGCCTAAAATGATACCTACATAATAAGCATTTTTAACCCATTTACAAAAAGCATATTAATAACAGAGTACTACGATGAAGTGGCAAGATTACAACCCTGGTGAGGATGATTCCAGTGATAAAGAAAAAATCGAAAAATACTCTGGCGAAATCGATTGGGCTTACCTTGAGCCACACTATAAGGCAGGAAATCTAGTCTATATAGATCCATGCTTGGATCTAAAGAATGCAGGAATCGCTTTTTCTAGCGATAATCAAAAGCTAGTTAAGGCTTGGCTTAAATCAGGCGATGTGGTCAAGCCATGCGACCTACACGTTCAACACTGGAAAAAAACGAAAGCACTATTTAAAGCTACTATTGTTCGCCCTTTTATACTAATTCAACCGCAATAGTTAAGTGAAGGCCCCTAAAAAAAACAACGACTCTATGTGAAAAATAAAAGGCGCACTTCCTACCCCTAAGAAGTGCGCCAACCATTATCTACTTTATTCTGTTACCCCTTTCTTCTTATTAGAAGAAATTCAATATGGAAATGATTATGCTGTGTGCGTATAACAACAAGAGATAAATAGAAAAATTATAATTTACTTATACTGCTTATATTTAGAATTACATTTACTAATGGTAAAAATTGGTGGTGCGGGACCTACCCCTAAACCCCGCACCACTCTATTTTCTGCTTTGTCTTATTACCCCAACTCCCTATGGGAGTGTGTACAAGGTAACAACAGTAAGCGTGCCAACTTATACGGTCTTACAAAAATTAATTAAAAAAAACGTGTTTATAATAAAAATGGACTCATTTAGCTCGATCTGTTCCGAAGCAGAGGTCAATTTTGTGATCTATCAAGATGCCATTTTTTAAATATAGAGAGGACTTAATCTCAGACTTCTTAGGTCTTCCAAGAAGCCAGAATCAAGCCATCAAAAGTGCGCCCGCCACGATTCATTCATTGATGGTACTGCTCCGAGAGCGATATAAGCTAGAACAACCCAGTGCGGAGCGGAGCCTAGTAGAGAATTGGGAGACTATTTTTGGAAAGCTCGCAGGACGTTGCAATCCTCTGCGTATTAAAGATGAATCGATCTTAATTATTTCAGTTACAAATCAAACACTTCGCGCTGAATTACGATTTCAAAAAAACTCATTGCTCAAAAAAATACAGAAACTAGAGCATTGTGAAGGCATTAAAGATCTCGTTATTCGTAGTTAGGATTAAATGGTAACCCTTTATGTCTTTTCACTGACAGTACACTTACAACTATTTAACAAACTTAGACGCAGGTAGTGTTGACACTCACTATTCTGATTAAAATCTATAAAATAATGAAATCTTACCAAGAACTACTACGCACTGTACTTGAAACGGGTACCCTACGTGACGATCGTACCGGCACAGGCACATACTCTATATTTGGAGCGCAGGCACGTTTTTCTCTAGCGCCAAATTTTCCGCTACTTACAACGAAAAAACTACATCTTCGATCTATTATTCACGAATTACTTTGGTTCATCAAAGGTGAAACAAATATTGCTTATCTAAAAGAAAACAAAGTATCCATCTGGGATGAATGGGCTGACTCGGAGGGCAATCTCGGTAGAGTTTATGGCGCACAATGGAGAGACTGGGCAAGCCCCAGTGGTGAGCATGTTGACCAACTTGGACAAGTAATTGAATCGTTAAAAAATAATCCTGATAGTAGGCGCCACATTGTTTGTGCATGGAATCCAGGTGAAGTTAAACAAATGGCACTACCACCCTGTCATGCGCTGTTCCAATTTTATGTGTCGAACGGCGAACTAAGTTGTCAACTGTATCAACGCAGCGCCGATATTTTCCTGGGAGTTCCTTTCAATATCGCATCATATGCATTATTAACGATGATGATTGCGCAGGTCTGTGACCTTAAACCAAAAGACTTCGTTCATACATTTGGAGATCTTCACCTTTATGCAAACCATGTGGATCAAGCTAAAGAGCAACTCTCTCGTGAACCTAGAGGGTTGCCACAAATGCATATTAATCCAATGGTTAAGAATATAGATGACTTTAAATATGAAGACTTTGAACTACTTAATTATGACCCTCATCCCGCGATTAAAGCTCCTATTGCAATATAATTGGAACTTAGGGTAAATACCGCTCGTATAAGCTATCTTTGCATTACTCACTCTCTAATTAATAGGTCCGTTAAGACATACAATTTGTGAAAAAAATTAAAGCAATTGCAGCTATGGCGGAGAATCGAGTGATAGGCAATAAAGGAGAAATCCCCTGGCATCTACCCGAAGATTTTCGTTGGTTTAAACAAGCTACGATGGGTGGTGTCCTTGTTATGGGGCGAAAGACCTATGAATCCATTGGTAAACCGTTACCAGGCAGAGAGACGTATGTGCTCAGTCGCACGGCTCGATTTATTGAAGGGGTGCATAACTTCTCTAATTTGGACATTTTACAAGAAATTGATACAGATAAGACCATATGGATCGCAGGAGGTGCAGAAATTTACGAACAAATGTTGCCATTATGTCAGGAAATTTACCTCAGCCGGGTGCATAAGAGCTACCAAGGAGATACAAAATTTCCTGTTTTTGAAAACGGCTTTCGTCTCACTGAGAAAATAATCGTTACCCAAGATTTTGACGTAGAACGCTGGGAGAAGTCCTAACTAAGTGCCTAAAAATAGGATACTTTAGTAGTATTTTAGCGAAGTAAAAATACCCTTTGCTACTACACAGCAAAATGTAGCTATTTTACCTGAGTCTTAGCAGGAGCTACTGCAGCGTACAAAAGTAAAAGCACATTAAGCACCGGAACAAGCAAAAGGATGGACCAAAATGGCTTTCTGCCAATATCATTAAGTCGCTTGATAAGCTGCATTAAGATACAAAATAGAGCTATTATTAAAGCAACAATTCCAAAAAAATACGCTAGGGGCATCAAAAACTCATGTTTTTCATCATGACTGAAGTAATCGATTCCTACATAAAAAATGTAGGCTACTGCGACTAACATAAGTAGCACACGAATTGAAAATACGACCGGACCGATGCGTCCTTGGGAACTTAAAAAAGAGTCTTTCATAAAAGTAATAGTTCTTATCAATGTTTGTTCTTACAAATTATAAGCGCAACAAAAACTTCAGTTAAATATTTTCTGATTTCTTAATTCTTCGAATCAATCTTTTTTACGCAAGGTAATCGCATTTATTGCCCATTGTGCATGTTCGGCTAAAAGACTATCAGATCCCTCGGCAACTAATTGCAAAGCAGGCAAATCAAATGCATCTCCAACATTACCTAAGACAACACAGATATTTCGTTTAAAGCGGTTCATTTTAAGCCGGCGCATTGGAGAGCCTTGCATCTGTTCTGTGAAGATTTGCTCCGACCAATGTAACATATCGCGCAAAATTGGGAGTTCTCGCGCAGCAAACTTAGCCTCTTCGTGTGGCACAGCCCAGCGATTCCATGGACAAACATCAAGACATTCATCGCAACCATATAAACGATCGCCAATTGCGGCTCTAAACTCAATTGGTATCGGTCCATCATGCTCTATAGTTAAGTATGAAATGCAACGCTGAGCGTCTAACTGGTACGGCGCTGTAATCGCCCGAGTGGGGCAAATATCCACACAGCGCGTACAGGAACCACACCGATCTTTGCTGGCTTTATCAGGAGTTAATTCAAGAGTCGTTACAATATTTGCCAAAAATGACCATGTACCCCGCTTAGGCTCAACTAATATCGTGCTCTTTCCTTGCCAACCAAGACCTGCGGCAGCAGCAATGGGCTTTTCCAATATTGGACCGGTATCCACATAGGGGCGCTGCATACTTCCAAATTCTTCGCGTAATATTCGGCAAAGCTTTTTTAAACGTTTAAAAATAAGATTATGATAGTCATCACCCAACGCATACTTAGCAATTCGGTAATTACGATCGGGGTCTGGCTGATAATAATTCATCGCAAGCACTAAGATACTTCGTGCTTCTGGAATCAACCGCTCCGGATGCAAGCGGCGGTCATTATTTCTCTCCATCCATGTCATGCTTCCATTTTTCCCCTTTGCAATCCAATCACGATAATAGTCCTCTCTCAAATTGACTGGAACTGAGGTAACTCCAAATGAGTGAAATCCTAGATTCTTCGCCTCTACCTCAATACGATGACGAATTTCACTAGTCCTATTTTTCATAATTCATCGGTTAAGTTACATTTTCAGGTGACAGCCAAGAAAAAGTATTATTTAAATTTCATAATGAATAAACAATCAATTGCAGGCGCCGCCCTAATTATCACTCTCATCATAGTAGTTCTTGCTGGTTCACGCTTATACGTAAGTGTCCCTGCAGGTCATGTAGCTGTAGCGACACTTTTTGGTGAAGTTGTCGATCAACCCTACGAAGAGGGGCTAACTTTCCCAGTAAACCCCCTGTATGAATTTACTTTTTACGATATACGTGAAAAAGAATTAAAGGAAAGCGCGGGAGTACCGAGTCAGGACCAGTTAACCACGAGCGTAGACGTGAGTATAAAATTCAGAATTGATGGCAGTCAAACACCCCGAATACTTCAAGAAACCGGTACTTTTGAAGATGCTATTCGAGTTCAGATTCAACCAAAGCTTCGCTCCGTAGTTCGGGAACAAGGTAAAAGCATTGTACGAGCAGAAGATTTCTTCTTACAGCAAACCCAAGAAAATTTACAAACTGCGATCTTCAGTTCCATGAGTGACTATCTAAACGAGCGTGGAATTATCTGTCTCGATATTCTCATTCGCGATATTAGTCTACCTCCATTTATTACACGCGCTATTGAATCAAAGAAAGAGCGCGAACAAGAAGTACAAAAAGAAAAAGCTGAGTTGGAACGTTTCAGTATGGAGCAACAGCAAATCATAGCCCAGGCACAAGCGAAGCGAGAGGCTTCCGAGTTAGATGCTGAGCAGCGACGAATCTTAGCGGATGCGCAGGCTTATGAAATTACACAATTAAACGAAGCGATTGCTAAAAATCCTGCATATGTCCAGATTCAAGCACTTGAAGCGCTCAAGGCCATCTCAGCTAATCCATCGAGTAAGATATACTTTATTAACGGAGACTCTCCAGCACCTCTGCCTCTCATGAACATGGGAGATCCCCTTACAAAATAAATTATTGTTTCATACCGCTAGAATTAGAAATAGCGATTGCTCGTGCACTTGATTTTCCAAAACTCTTATTGCTTGGAGTAAATGCAGAAAAATAAAGCACTTATCTTGCTATAGTTTAGTCACGGAAAACTATACAAACAATCTAATTTAGAACTCTATATAATTAGCTCTGTGTCAGCAAACTATACTGAAGATAGCATTAAGTCACTGGACTGGAAAGAGCACATCCGATTGCGCCCTGGAATGTATATCGGTAAGCTTGGCGACGGCTCGTCGCAGGATGATGGTATCTATATTTTATTAAAAGAAGTACTCGATAATTCCATCGATGAATTCGTGATGGGACACGGAAAAATCATCGAAGTAACTATCGATGCAACGCATGTTGAAGTGCGTGACTTTGGCCGAGGAATTCCTCTAGGTAAACTCAAAGACTGCGCCTCTAAAATTAATACAGGAGCTAAGTACGACTCCGAAGCTTTTAAGAAGTCTGTAGGTTTAAACGGAGTTGGTATCAAGGCAGTCAATGCCTTATCCTCTGAATTTCAGATACAAGCGTTTCGTGAGGGAAAAACTCGTTCGGTAAACTTTGCTCGGGGAGAAGTTATAAATGAAGATGTCAGTGACAAAAATGCAGGTAATGAAACTAGCGGCACACGACTCGCCTTTGATCCAGACCCATTAATCTTCGGTAGTATTCGGTACCGAGAGGATTATGTTGCAGATATGCTTTGGAACTACGCATTCCTTAATAGTGGATTGACTGTAATTTATAACGGGAAGAAATTTAAATCAGATAAAGGTCTGCACGATCTACTAGAAAATAAATTAGATGGAGATCCACTCTACCCAATTGTACATTTAAAAGGTAAAGATATCGAAGTTGCCTTTACTCATTCTGGCGGCTATGGTGAAGATTATTACTCCTTTGTGAACGGACAGCACACTACAATGGGAGGCACCCATTTGTCCGCTTTTCGCGAAGCCTTAGCCAAGACAATTAAAGAATTCTTTAATAAAGATATCGATGCAGTCGACATAAGGACCTCGATCTGCGCGGCTGTCAGTATTAAGGTGGAAGAGCCTGTCTTTGAGTCTCAGACGAAGACTAAGCTTGGATCACAAGAGATGGGGCCCAAAGGGCCTACAGTGAGAACTTTCATGGTTAATTTCATGAAGCAAGCCTTAGACAACTATTTGCATCGTGAACCCGATACTGCGAAAATACTACTCGATAAAATCCTTGAATCGGAGCGCAATCGTAAGGAATTAAAGGGCATACAAAAACTTGCAAGGGAACGTGCCAAGAAAGCAAAAATTCATAATAAAAAGCTTCGTGATTGTCGCATACATTTAGATACAAAAAAAGAAGGGCGCCTTAATTCCACATTATTTATTACTGAAGGAGACTCTGCTTCTGGTTCGATCACGAAAGCACGAGATGTCAAAACGCAAGCGGTTTTCTCTCTCAAAGGAAAACCCTTAAACTCTTTTGGTTTATCCAAAAAAATTGTCTACGAAAACGAAGAGTTTAATTTATTACAAGATGCCCTTAATATTGAAAATGGCCTGGAGGATCTTCGTTTTAACAATGTAGTCATCGCCACTGATGCAGATGTTGACGGTATGCATATACGTCTACTTTTAATAACATTCTTCCTGCAATTTTTTCCGGAACTAATCCGCCAAGGCCATCTACATATATTACAAACTCCCCTATTTAGAGTACGTAACAAAAAATTCACTCACTACTGTTACACTGAAAGTGAGCGGCTAAGTGCAATTAAAGAATGCAGTCCGAAACCAGAAATTACTAGATTTAAAGGCCTCGGAGAGATTTCTCCGGACGAATTTAGTCACTTTATCGGTAAGAATATACGCTTGGATCCAGTAATCATACCAAAAGGAATGACGACTCGCGACCTACTAACTTTTTACATGGGTAAAAATACCCCAGAACGACAAGAATTTATAATCGATAATCTAAAAGTACTTCGAGACGAGATTGAAGAAAAAGCAGCTAGTTAACTAGCGCGCAATTGTGGGTAGAGTACTATTTAAATGATCTGCTTTTTTTGCAGTCTGTATACTGCCTAAATGAGCCAGCAGAAAGTATGTATAAAACTTGTATACTTTTTACGCTTTTCTTAATTGAACAAGTAGATCCTTACTATCTACCTGATCTCCAGCTTGAGCCTCTATGCGATCAACTACACCGTCCGCTAAAGCATATACAGTTGTTTGCATCTTCATCGCTTCTAAAACACAAAGCTTCTCCTTTTTCTTGACCTTCTGTCCTACGGATACTGAAACGCTACTGACCATAGCAGGAATTGGTGATCCTACTTGTAATTTGTTAGATGGGTCAGCCTTGTCGCGCTTCTTCGACTGCGTTTGAATCGATCGATCCAGAATTGTGCACTCACGAGCCCGCCCATTTAATTCAAAAGTCAATGTGCGTAATCCCTCCTCATCTGGCTCCGAGACATAGACTAGCTTAATAATGAGAGTTTTGCCCTGCTCAATCTCTACGGAAATTTCTTCCCCAGGATTTAAGCCATAGAAAAAAGCAGGAGTGGGTAGCACTCGCGCGTGCCCGAAACTATCTACATACTTAATTAGTTCCTTAAAGACCTGAGGATACATCAAATACGAATATAAATCATCATCGTTTATCTCTCGCTTTAAAGTGCGGCGTAAATCCTTGCGAACTGCATCTATTTCAACTTTTTCTGCCCGTTTACCTGGACGACCTTTATAAGCTTTACGATCCCCTAATACAACTTGTTGGACTTTCTTAGGCCATCCGCCCTTAGGCTGACCTAATCCTCCGGAAAGCATATCGACAACCGATTCGGGGAAAGCTGTTCCCGGCTCAAGATTGACCAAGTCTGCAGGCTCAATTCCTTTGGTTAGTAAGAACATCGAGAGGTCACCGACAACTTTTGAAGATGGGGTAACTTTGACGATATCACCAAATAATTTGTTCACCTCATGATAATAGCGCACAACCTCTGGCCAGCGTGCACCTAGTCCAAGTGCTCGTGCTTGCTCGCGTAAGTTAGTATACTGCCCACCGGGCATTTCGTGCGTGTAAACTTCGGCAGAACCGAACTTAGGGCTTGTATCGAAAGGACCATAAAATTGTCGAACCGCCTCCCAGTAGATAGATAATTCATTTAAGAATTCTAGGTTCAATCCTGTATCTCGCTTTTGCCCGTGCAGCGCATTAACAATAGAGTTTAAATTCGGCTGTGAAGTTAAGCCTGATAGCGATGAAACAGCTAAATCTACTACATCAACGCCCGCCTCGGCGGCCTTAATAATTGATGCGCCAGCAATGCCGGAAGAATCATGCGTATGAAAATGCACAGGAATGCTAATTTCGCTGCGTAAGGCCTTGACCAATTTATATACCGCATGCGGCGTACATAGGCCCGACATATCTTTGAGAGCCAGAATGTGAGCCCCCATTTGCTCGAGCTCTTTTGCCATATCAACATAGTATTTTAACGAATATTTATCGCGTGCTTCGTCTAGTACATCACCCGTGTAGCAAATAGTAGCCTCACAAATAGAATTAGTGTCCTTACGGATAGAATCCATCGCGACTTTCAAATTTGGGAGATAGTTTAGCGAATCAAATACGCGAAAAATATCCATACCAGACTCCGCTGAATGCTTAATGAAGCCACGGATTACATTGTCCGGATAATTCGAGTACCCAACTCCATTTGCTCCTCGCAATAACATCTGAAAACAGACATTCGGTATGCGTGCTCGAAGGCGACGAAGGCGCTTGAAAGGGTTTTCATGCAAAAAGCGCATAGAAGTATCAAATGTAGCCCCACCCCAACACTCAAGAGAGTATAGATCACCTGCTCGCTGTGCTATCGCATCAGCTACCTTCAATTGATCATAACTGCGCATTCTAGCTGCTAATAGCGACTGGTGTGCATCGCGCATTGTTGTATCGGTTACAAGCAACTTGTTTTGCTTGCGCGTCCATTGTGCAAACTTTTCAGGACCATATTTAGTCAAATAGTCCTTAGTGCCCCTAGGTAAGTTGTGAGTATGGTCATGAGTAGGTACGATAACTGGTAGGTCCATTATAGGAACTGGGCGTCCTTTGACCTGATCATTGCCATTTACAATTGTCTCACCCAAGAGGTTAAGGAGCTTGGTTGCGCGATCACGACGCCTCTTAAAATTAAATAATTCTTTCGATGTATCGATTAGGGTAGTGGTCGCTTTTCCAGAGACAAATATCGGATGATTAATCACATTCTCAATAAAAGGAATATTTGTCTTTACCCCACGAATACGCATCTCTCGGAGGGCACGATCCATTCGCTGAATGGCTAAATCAAAGTTGCTAGCCGAAGCGGTTAACTTAACTAAAAGAGAATCATAATAAGGCGTAATAACAGATCCTGTGTCTCCCATCGCACCATCTAAACGAATACCGAATCCAGCTGCGGAGCGATAATTGACAATTTTTCCATAATCAGGCGCAAAATTCTTTTCAGGGTCCTCTGTCGTTATACGAGCCTGGATTGCTACCCCATTACGAGCAATTAACTCCTGTTTTGGGATTCCAATTTCTTGGGAGTGTAAACTATGACCCTGCGCAATTAAAATCTGACTGCGGACAATGTCGATGCCGGTAATCACTTCGGTTACGGTATGCTCGACTTGAATTCGTGGATTCATTTCAATAAAAAACCAATCATCACAATCCAAGTCATAAAGAAATTCGACGGTACCTGCGCTGTAGTATCCGATCGATCGTGCAATTTGGACTGCCGCATCACAAAGAGCCGCGCGAACATCATCTGGTAGTCCAATAGAAGGGGCTATTTCAACCACCTTTTGATGGCGGCGCTGCACGGAGCAATCACGCTCATGTAGATGTACAACATTACCTTGCTTATCGCCTAAAATCTGAACTTCAATATGCTTCGCACGCTCAATATATCGTTCCAAAAAGACCGCTGAATTTCCAAATGCGCGCTGCGCTTCACCCTGTGCCTCTTCCAGTGAAGACTTCAACTGCTTGGGATCTTTAACCACACGCATACCGCGACCACCACCGCCAAATGCGGCTTTAATTATTAATGGAAAACCGATTCTTTTTGCGATTTTCAAAGCCTGCGATGGATCTGCTATTGGATCTTCAGTCCCAGGTAAAGTAGGCACATTAGCTTTTTCAGCAATTTTGCGCGCCTCAATTTTATCTCCCATCCGCGCCAATAAATCAGAGCTAGGCCCAACGAAATTTAGTCCATTTGCTTCACAAGCATTGGCAAAAGCAGCATTTTCTGACAAAAACCCATAACCTGGGTGAACTAAATCAACTTTGTTTGCCTTCGCTATGTCAATGACGCTATCAATATCAAGATATGCCGCAACAGGACCTTTGCCCTCTCCAACAAGGTACGACTCATCTGCTTTAAAACGATGAACTCCAAATCTATCTTCGTTAGCATAAACTGCCACCGTGCGGCAGGCAAGCTCTGTGGCACTCCGAAAAATTCGTACAGCAATTTCACTGCGGTTAGCGGCTAATAATTTCTTCATTAATATACAGAATGTAGTGTTTGAAGTTGAAGAAATTAATAGCTCAAGCACAAGTCAAGAAAGTGCAACAAAACGATAATGTAGAAGACAATTACGATTGGCGGATGGTTTCTACTTGATAGAACCGATGAATTACACTTTCACAAAAGAGCAATACATCACTATAAAAGTACTATTACCCCCTATTTTCAACGTATTCCATGCCTAAGAAAAAGCCGCCAAATAAGGCAGAATCACTCGAATTGCCCTTCGATCAGTCCGCTGAAACCGATCTGAACGAGAAAGACACAAATGATGGATTGTTTGATCTTCAAACTAAATCAGGACACGTCGACCATATGTTTAGCGAGTGGTTTCTCGATTATGCTAGCTATGTAATTTTAGAGCGTGCTGTGCCGCATGCCAATGATGGGCTTAAGCCAGTCCAACGGCGCATTTTACACTCGATGCGCGAATTAGAAGATGGGCGCTATAATAAAGTAGCGAATGTAATTGGTAATACTATGAAGTATCATCCGCATGGAGATGCTTCTATTGCAGATGCAATGGTGCAAATTGGGCAGAAAGATCTTTTAATTGATATGCAAGGTAATTGGGGAAACACATTTACCGGAGACTCGGCGGCGGCTTCACGTTATATCGAAGCACGTCTTTCCAAATTTGCTCTGGATGTAGTTTTTAATCCTAAAACCACTCAATGGTTGGCCTCATATGATGGGCGCAATAAAGAACCTGAAACACTACCAGTTAAATTTCCATTACTTCTAGCGCAAGGAGCCGAAGGAATCGCTGTAGGACTTTCCTGTAAAATTTTACCTCACAACTTCAGTGAATTAATTGACGCCTGCATTGCACTTTTACGCAAGCAGTCACCTAGCATAGTACCAGACTTCCCAACCGGAGGTATCGCAGATGTATCCGAATATAATAATGGTAAGCGTGGAGGACGAGTTAAAGTTAGAGCGAAAATAGAAGTGCGTAAGAAAAATTTACTAGCAATCACGCAACTGCCCTTTGGGAAAACAACGACTTCGCTAATTGATTCTATTTTGTCTGCTAATGATAAAGGGAAAATTAAAATTTTACGAGTTGAGGACAACACCGCGGAAAATGTGGAAATACTCCTATATTTACCATCGGGAGCTGATTCGGATACAGTAGAACAAGCTTTGTATGCATTTACCGACTGTGAAGTATCCGTATCGACCAACATATGTGTAATCGAAAATGAGAAGCCTCACTTTTTTTCAGCACTAGACTTACTCTATTTAGCCACAGAAAAAACGCGAGAACTCTTAAAAAGTGAGCTTGATATAGAGCTACGAGAACTAGAAGAAAAATGGCATTTCAGCTCCCTCGAAAAAATCTTTATAGAAAAGCGAATTTACCGACGCATAGAAGAGGAAGAGACTTGGGAAGGCGTAATTACTACTGTTCAAGATGGGCTCAAGCCTTACAAGAAATCATTCAAAAGATCGATCACCGAAGAAGATATTTTACGCCTACTAGAAATTAAGATTAAACGAATCTCAAAGTTTGATTCCTTTAAAGCCGACGAGCAAATTAAAGCCCTAGAAGAGGCGATCACAGAGACTGAAAAAAATCTCAAGTACTTAACTAAATATGCAATTAAATGGTTCACTGATTTAAAGAAAAAGTACGGCAAAGCAAGAGAGCGAAAGACCGAACTGTCCTCTTTTCAAAAAGTGGTCGCACATGAAGTAGTCATCGCCAATGAAACACTCTATGTAGATCGTAAAGAGGGCTTTGCAGGAACTACTATGAAAAAGGACGAGCCAGTTTGCAAATGTTCAAACCTAAGCGATATAATTGCTATTTCGCAAGAAGGCACACTAAAGGTCAGTAAAATTAGCAATAAAGCATTCTTTGGTAAAAACATTCTCCATATCGACGTATTCAATCGTGCGGAACCAAATAATTTAACGTATTGCATGGTCTACAGAGACGGTAAAACCGGTCCAACTTTAATGAAACACTTTACTATTGGCGGAGTAACACGTGATAAAGAGTACAATTTAACAAAGGGTAAACCGGGATCGAGAATTTTTTATGTCTCCTGTTACCAGTCTAATAGCGAATCACCAGATGC
>MDSV01073125.1_pt1 | contig 23859 bp, 25 predicted proteins | sample 810851 | NCBI WGS metagenome assembly MDSV01 (sample SAMN05326640, study PRJNA326480) | marine metagenome | isolation source: seawater | place: Atlantic Ocean: North East | collected 2012 | reverse complement strand
TTTTGTTTATTTGCAGATCTATTAATTAACTTAAACCACTATAATAAAATGACTACAACACGCGCTAATCTACTAAATAGCTTAACTCTAATTTTAATGCCATTATGGGCTTATTTAACTTTTGAAGGGACAATAGAGAAACCCGATCAATCTGTAACAGCATTTATCCCTCTTTTTTTTGGTGTAGTGCTATTGTTATGTAATAGAGGTATAAAAAACGAAAATAAAATTATTGCTCATATAGCAGTATTAGTAACTTTAGTTGCTTTTTTAGGGCTAACTATGCCTCTCAAAGCTGCAATTGCAGACGGGAGAACGCTTTCAACTATAAGAGTAGTAATAATGATGTCTACTGGTGTTATAGCAATGTACTCTTTTATCCAAAGTTTTATAAGAAATCGTAAAGAAAAAAATATGTAATTGTAAATGGAGAGAGCAGTACTTATTGGTGTTATAACTCCTGAAATTACTAATGATCAAGCTTATGAATATTTAGATGAGTTGGCTTTCTTAGCACAAACTTCTGGTGCTAATCCAGTAAAAAGTTTCACCCAAAAATTATTGCGTCCTGACAATAAGACTTTTATTGGCAAGGGCAAAATTGAAGAAGTAAAGAAGTTTATTAAAGACAATAGTATTGATGCTATAATTTTTGATGATGATTTGTCGCCCTCTCAGCTTAAAAATATTGAAAGGTTTTTTGAAGGCAAGTGTAAGATTTTAGATAGAAGCACTTTGATTTTAGATATTTTTGCTAGCAGAGCTAAGACTGCACAAGCTAGAACACAAGTTGAATTAGCTCAGTATCAATACCTCTTGCCAAGATTAACAAGAATGTGGACTCATCTTGAGAGACAAAAGGGGGGCATTGGTATGAGGGGACCCGGAGAAACTCAAATTGAAACAGATAGACAGATTATTAGGAATAAAATAGCATTTTTAAAGCAAAAATTACAAAAAATAGATAAGCAATCATCTACAAGAAGAAAGGGGAGAGAGCATTTAATTAGGGTGGCATTAATTGGATATACAAATGCTGGAAAATCGACTTTGATGAATAAATTGGCAAAATCAAATGTTTTTGCTGAGAACAAGCTCTTTGCAACATTAGATACAACAGTTCGAAAAGTTGTTATTCAAAACTTACCCTTTTTGTTAACTGATACTGTTGGCTTTATTCGTAAATTACCACATCAATTAGTTGAGAGTTTTAAATCTACATTAGATGAGGTTAGAGAGGCTGACTTCATGATACATTTAGTAGATATATCAAATCCAAATTTTGAAGATCATATTAATGTTGTTAATCAAACGATTGCAGAACTTGGCGTTACTGATAAGCCAACTTTATTAGTGTTCAATAAAATTGATGCATATAATTTTCATAAAAAAGAAGATGATGATCTAACCCCACCAACAAAGGAAAATATTTCTTTATCTGAATTACAAACAACATGGATGTCCAAAATCAACGAGGATGTAATGTTTATATCTGCAGTTAATAAAACTCATTTTAATGAGTTAAAAGATAAAATGTATAATAGTATTAAAAAACTACACGAGAAAAGATATCCCTATAACAATTTTTTATATTAAGAAAAAGATTGCAAATCGGAGAGTTTTTTATAATGTCCATTGTTTTTGATTAATTCTTGATGAGTTCCTTCCTCAATTATTTTTCCTGAATCCACAACAATAATTTTATCAGCATTTTTTATTGTAGATAATCGATGAGCTATAACTAATGATGTTCTAGATTGCATTAGTTTTTCAAGAGCTTCTTGAACTAATTTTTCTGATTCTGTATCAAGTGATGATGTTGCTTCGTCAAGTATGAGGATTTTTGGGTTTTTAAGTATCGCTCGAGCAATGCTTAATCTTTGTTTTTGTCCTCCTGACAATTTATTACCTCTATCACCTATATTTGTTTCATAGCCATTTTCAGTTGCTAAAATAAAATTATGCGCATTAGCAATTTTTGCTGCAGCTATAATTTCTTCTTTATTGGCATTAATATTGCCCAATCGGATATTATTGTAGATAGAATCATTAAATAATATTGAATCCTGGTTAACAATACCCATTAAATTTCTTAAGTCACAGAGTGCAATTTCTTTTATATCATTGTTATCAATAAGGATATTTCCATTTTCAACTTCATAAAAACGAGCTAGTAAATCGGCTAAAGTAGATTTTCCTCCACCTGATTGCCCGACAAGAGCGACTGTTTGACCTTTACTAATACTAAAGTTTATATTAGTTAGCACATCAGTATTTTCATACTTGAAATATAGATTTTTAAATTGTATTTTATTGTTAAATAATTTTATGTATTTAGGTTTTATTATATCAGTAATTTGGTTTTCAGTATCAATTATCTCATATATTCTTTTAGCTGCAGCGCTACCCTTTTGTATGTGATAATATGAATTTGTTAGCGATTTTGCTGGAGGGATAATTTGAGAGAAAATAAGAATAAAGCCAATAAATTCTTCTGCCAAAATTTCACCACTTTCATTTAAAACTAATTTTCCTCCAAACCATATAACAATAACCATAACTATTGTACTTAAATATTCACTCATGGGCGAGGATAAGTCTTTTTTTCTAAGAAGTTTGGTCATAATATTTTTATATTCAGTACTCTCTTTTTCAAAGTTATTGTTAATATGATTTTCTGCATTAAAGGCTTTAATAATTCTTAGCCCAGATATATTCTCATCAATAATAGAGAGCAAATCTCCCATTTTGTTTTGCCCTTTGTCAGATGATCTTCTCAATGATTTGCCTATTACACCTATAATTATGCCAGTAATAGGAAATAGAATAGCAACAAATATAGTTAGTTGAGGGCTTATTATTATGAGGGTAATTAAGTAAATGATAATATTTATGGGGTCTTTAAAAATCATTTCAAGAGAACTCATTATACTCCACTCAATCTCTACTAAATCAGAAGTAAGTCTTGAAGTTAAATCACCTTTTCTTTTTTTTGTGAAGAATGGTAAGTGCAGGGAAATTATTTTTTTGTGTAAATTAATTCTTAAATCGTGTACAATGCCATTGCGAATCGGTGTAAGAAAATAAAGTGCCAAATATCTAAATAGGTTACGAAAAAAAAATGTAGTTAATACTAAAATACATATAAATAATAGTGCTTCTATTTGTCCTTTTTCCTCAATCATTGAACTTACAATAGCATAAAAATTATCCTTAATTGAATCAGCATTAAGTTTGAGAGGTTGTGGATTATAAATTTTTTCTTGTGTCTCAAACAGTATAGATAACAAAGGTATTATCATTGTAAGTGAAACTAAAGAAAACAAAATACTGATAATATTAGATATAACATTTAGTACTGCATATCCAATATATGGCCTTATATATTTTAGTATTCTTAAAAAATAATTCATTGCGCAAAAGTATGCAATATTCCTTATTTTTGTCAATATGGAAACAACAAGACAAAAAAAAGTATCTCGATTGCTTCAAAAAGAGCTTTCCTATATTTTTCAAAAAGAAATACCTGCATTACTAGGAAATGTTATAGCAAGTGTAACTGTAGTAAGGACCTCCCCAGATCTAGCTAATGCAAATGCTTATGTAAGTATCTATCCAGTTGAAGATCCAAATAAAGCATTACAAGTAATAAAAAACAATAGTAAATTATTTAGAAAACATTTAGGCTATAGTGTAAAGAATCAGTTAAGAATAGTTCCAGATATTGAATATTATTTAGATGATTCTGCTAGTTATTTTGAAGAAATTAATCGTCTCTTAAAGAAATAAAAAGGTGAATTTTCCATTTTTTATTGCAAATCGATATTTTACAACTAAAAAGAAAAGAAACTTTGTTCATGTTGTATCTTGGGTATCATTTTTTGGTGTTGCCATTGGAACATGTGCGCTTATTTTAGTTCTTTCTGTTTTTAATGGATTCGAGGATTTAATTTTAAAAATGTATAATTCTTTTCATCCGCATCTTAAAATAACATCAGCAGATGGAAAAGATTTTAACCCAAGTAATGTTGTTATAAGTCACTATGAAATTTCAGATCAGGCTTTGGTTTTAGAAGAAGATGTCCTTTTAAAATATCAAGAAAAGGAATTTATTGCAAGGGTTAAAGGCGTTTCATCATCATATAAATCTCTTACAAATTTCGATAGCCTATTAGTAAAAGGCCATTTTTTTGATGTGTATGAAAATAAAAATGTTGCAGTTGTTGGCAGGGGAATTTCGTATTATTTATCAATGGGCTTAGGCAATATATTTGAACCACTGAAAATATATGCTCCAAATCGTAATTCCAACTTAATTTTAAATCCAAGAACTGCTTTTAAAGAGGGATTTGTATTACCTGTAGGTATTTTTAGTATTCAATCTGAAATTGATGAAAAATATATAATTACACCATTATTGTTTGTACAAAATTTGCTAGAAAGAACCGATAAAATATCTTCAATAGAAATAAAATTAAATAATTTTAATAAAATTGATGAAGTACAGGAGGAGTTAAAACATCAACTAGGAGGTAAGTATATAGTTAAAAATAGATTAGAGCAACAAGATTTTTTGTATAAAATCCTTAATACTGAAAAGCTTGCTGTTTTTTTAATTTTAGTTTTTATAATGATAATTGCTATGTTTAATATTATAGGATCATTAAGTATGTTAATCTTAGACAAAGCAGATGACATTAAAATATTAAAAAGTTTTGGAGCAACGGAAAATCAGATTAGAATTATCTTTTTTAATAAGAGTATGCTTACTATTTTTTTTGGTATTATTATTGGTGTTATAACTGGATTAATTTTTGCTTTTATACAGCAAAGTTATGGAATTATTAGTTTGGGAAGTGACAATTTTGTAGTTGCTTCCTATCCTATTTTAATTAAACTTACTGATGTTTTTTTAGTTAGCATTACTGTTCTAATTATTGGTTTAATAGCCTCATGGTATCCTGCTAAATTATTAAGCAATAAATTATTTAATGTTTAAAAATTTACAGCTATTTCATCTAGTAAATTAAGTATTTCTTTTTGGTTATCACAGGTAACAAGTTTTATACGGTAATCTTTGAAGTGTGGAATCGCTTTGAAGTAGTTAGTATAATGCCGTTTCATTTCTGCGATTCCTAAAACTTCACCCTTCCATTCAATAGAATGTATAAGATGTTGCTTACAAGCATTTACTCTGTCAGAGATACTAGGGCTCTCTAAATAATTACCTGTTTTAAGATAATATTTAATCTCATTAAAGATCCAAGGGTTTCCAATAGCTGCTCGCCCAATCATTACTCCATCAACTCCATATTTTTTTTTTACTTCTGCTACTTTTTCAGGAGAATCAATATCACCATTGCCAAAGATAGGTATATGCATTTTTACATTGTTTTTTACTTCTCCAATTAGTGTCCAGTCGGCTTCTCCTTTATACATTTGTTTTCTAGTTCTTCCATGTATAGACAACGCCTTTATGCCCACATCTTGTAATCTTTCGGCTACTTCAACTATATACTTACTGTCTTCATCCCAACCTAAACGCGTCTTAACAGTTACAGGTATTTTAGTTGAATTTACAATTTCTTTGGTCATAGCAACCATTTTTGGGATATCTTTTAATATGCCTGCCCCAGCTCCTTTTTTAGTTACTTTTTTTACTGGACAACCATAGTTGATGTCTATAAATTCAGGTTTTGCTTTTTCACAAATTTCGGTAGCTAATCTCATAGATTCAATTTGATATCCAAAAATCTGAATTCCTATAGGCCTCTCAAAATCATAAATATCTAGTTTCATTGTGCTTTTGTGTGCGTCTCGAATTAATCCCTCTGAAGAAATAAATTCAGTATATAAAACATCAGCCCCATGCTTTTTGCATAGAGCTCTAAATGGAGGGTCACTTACATCTTCCATTGGAGCTAATAATAGTGGGAAATCACCCACATCAATATTTCCTATCTTTACGCCCATAATTGCAAAAATACATAATAATGAGATTAAAAGGTATTTATAGTCATAAGTCCTCTGCAAGCAAGATTGGAATATTTTTCTTGCTAATTTTTGTTTCTGTTGTACTTCATACATTAGCAGCTTTATTTTTTGTTTTTGTGTTATCTAGCAATGGGTTTGAAATTATTCAGAATCAAGACCTTACTAATCAAGCATCTGTAAATTATCTAAAATTAATGCAGCTTTTTAGCGGAATAGGATTATTTATTACTCCTACATTATTATATTCTTATCTTACAGATTTTGAATTTAAATTTGTTTCTATCTCAAGACAAAGCATTATATTAGTTATTGCTATTATGATGTTGATTACTCCTTTTGTTGGACTACTGATAGAGTGGAATATGAAAATTCTGTTCCCAGAATGGCTCATACAATTTAATGTAAATTCAGAAGCTATCATTATAGCATTTTTAAAAATGCATACTATATGGGATTTATTCTATACGATGTTAGTTATTGCTGTTGTTCCTGCAGTTGGTGAAGAGTTACTTTTTAGAGGATATCTACAAAAAAAGCTTAGTAATTGGTTAACTAATCCAAATATAGCAATTTTAATATCAGCATTTTTATTTAGTGCAATTCATTTAGACTTTTATGGAATTATTCCAAGGTTTGTATTAGGAGTTTTATTGGGGTATTTATTTTATTGGAGCGGAAGTATATGGTTGCCTATTTTAGCACATTTTGTAAACAATGCACAAGCTGTTATCTTTTCTTACCCTCCTTTTAAAGTAGATAGCGGTGTCTACTCAATTTTATCTGATGAGAAAACTGATCCTATTTTAGCATTATTTTCTTTTATTTCGGTAATGTTATTAATTTATGTTTTACATAAAAATTTAGGCATTCAAAATAATGCGTCACAAAAATAAGTTGTCTAAGTAATTTTTTGAATTTTTAGTACGATCCTTTTCGGGTTGAATAATTTATTTTGAGAGAATTTGCTTTTCTTAGCTCTTGTTTTACATCTGTAATAATCCCCATTTTAACAGTCTCATCCGCTTTGATAGATGTTGTCATATATGGAATTTCTTTTTCATCTCTAGCTTCTTGCTCACTTGCAATAAATTCCTGTATTTCATCTACACTTGCAAAAGAATCATTTAATTGAATTCTTGCTGCAGTTCCATATGAGGTTTGCATTCTTTTAATCGGAGGGCCAATGTAAATATAACTAACTAAAGATTTCTTTTGTAGCTTTTTAATTTCTGAAGCCTTAGGTGTTACAACACTAACAAATAGTGTGGTTTCGCGCATAACTGTGGTTACCATAAAAAAGAAAAGTAACATGAATACTATATCAGGAAGTGATGCAGTAGAAATTGCAGGCATTCCCTTTTTACCATTTTTTCTGAATTTACTCATTTCCTCCAATATTTTTAGGCTCAGCCTCCGATATTTTCTGAGGGTACATTTTTCTAATATCTTTTTGCTGTGTTTTATTTAAATCTATGTACCGTTCACCAAATTTATTTAGTGCTGCTTCGTTCCTTAATTCATTATATGCAGCTGCAAGTTCGTTCTGGACCCTAATATAGGTTTTGTATTCAGTCCCTCTATCATTTTGAAGAGAAATAATTGCTTTCTGAGGACTGTCTGAAGATTTAGGATCGATACCGTTATTATTTATGAATTTCTTTGCTCCATCTTTTAGCTGTGAGATTTCTGTCCAATCTCCTTCAACTAAAAGTTGATTATTTGAATTAATTAGTACAACATAAATATTTTTTGCTTTAATTTCTGGTGGTTTTTCTTGTTCTTCTTCAGGCATTGGCGGTAATTTTCTTGCAATACCAGTATCTTGATCCATAGTTGTTGTTACCAAGAAAAAAATAAGTAATAGAAAAGCGATATCTGCCATTGAGCCGGCATTTATTTCAGGTAAGCCCCTTCTTCTACTTGCCATTATTTTGAAAATATTTTTGATAGTTCAGCATAAATAACTGCACCAATTGCTCCAAAAACTAATACATAAAATGTTATTAAGCCCATTCCTACTTGTTTTGAAGTTGACTGAGTAATTTTATATTTTTCAAAAGAATGCAGGACTTCATTAGAGGCAAATAGGTATGATAATAATAATACAAAAGCTAGGCCAGCTATTGTGTAAAGTGTTTTTTTAGCATTGTTAGTATTAGCTAACATTTTTTTTATGCCAAAACCAATTGCTGCAAGTGCAGCAAATCCAACCATTAGATAAGTGAGGATAAGACCTATGTTAATTAGAATTTGCATGATTATTTATTTTTTACTAATAAATCAATTAATGAAATCGATGCGTCCTCCATTGAGTTTACTAATGAATCAACTTTTGCAATTAGATAATTATAGAAAACCTGAAGAATCATTGCTACAATTAGACCAAATACAGTAGTTAGCAGAGCTACTTTAATACCTCCAGCCACTAAGGAAGGAGATATATCTCCAGCCGCTTCAATTGCATCAAAAGCTCCAATCATACCAATTACTGTTCCCATAAATCCAAGCATAGGTGCTAAGGCTATAAATAATGAAATCCATGACAGTCCTTTTTCTAAAAGTCCCATTTGAACTGAACCATAAGAAATAATAGACTTTTCAACCATTTCCACGCCTTCATTAGATCTTTCTAATCCTTGGTAGAAAATAGAAGCTACAGGTCCATTAGTATTTCTGCATACTTCTTTTGCTGCATCAACACCGCCGTTATTTAAAGCGTTTTCAACATTAGTTAACAATTTATCAGTATCTGTAGTTGCCATATTAAGGTAAATAATCCTTTCAATTGCTAATGCTAATCCTAAAATTAGACATAATAATACAATTCCCATAAATCCAGGGCCACCTTCAATAAATTTTTGTTTTATGATTTGGTGAAATGATGCCGGCTCTTCATCTGTTTTTGCAGATTCAATAATAGCAGATTGATCTCTTTTTTCTTCTTCTGACATAACATTCTCTTCAGTTGCTATTGTATCAGCATTTTGTGCTATTGTATCATCATTTTGTGCGAATACATTATAATTCACAACAATAAATAGTCCTAATATAGATAATAAGGCAAATTTGTTTTTCATTTTCTTTTAATTTGATTAAGATTAATAATTTAAGTGTGGCAAATTTATAAAAATATTATAAAGCTGATTTAAATCTTTTATTTACTTCCTCCCAATTAATTACATTAAAGAAAGCACTAATGTAATCAGGTCTTCTATTTTGGTAATTCAAATAATAAGCGTGCTCCCATACATCTAAACATAAAATAGGAATTCCGCCACATTGGTCTGCCATCAGAGGATTGTCTTGGTTTGCTGTAGAACAAACAGTTAGCTTTCCATCTTCAACACAAAGCCATGCCCATCCAGATCCAAATCTTGTTGCTGCAGATTTTGTAAATTCAGTTTTAAAACTCTCAAAAGATCCAAATGAGTTATTAATTGCATTAGCTATTTCTCCTCTAGGATCACCACCACCATTTGGGCTCATTGATGTCCAAAACATGTTATGGTTAAAGTACCCTCCACCATTATTTCTTAATCCACCGCTTAATCCAGAAATAGAACATATTTCTTCAATACTTTTTTTCTCTAGATCAGTACCTAAAATAGCGTTATTTAAGTTGTTAGTATATCCATTATGATGTTTGCTATGGTGAATTTCCATAGTTTTAGCATCAATATGTGGTTCTAATGCATCATATGCGTAAGGTAGTTGAGGTAATTTGAATGACATAATCTATTTGTTTTTAGTTGTTTACAATAAAATTTGCCAAGCATCATCTACTTTGTCTTGGCTTAAAAATTCTTTGGCTAATATATGTTTTTCTGACAACTTTTTATTGAGTCTATGTGGAAAGTCTTTTTTTAAAGGAATATTTTCAGCTGAAGCTAAAATTGCCAGTTCATTGCCAGTTAATATTGCAGAATTTCTAATTTCTTCTGGCAAATTATCAATTCCCATTCCTATTTTAGATATAGGTTTTGTAATCTCATAAAGCGAATCCTGAGTAGTTTTGCCATACCAATTCCCACCTAAACGACTTACAATATTTAGTTTAAATGGATCTATTTTTTCATTCTTATCTAAAACCTTTTCATTAATATGTATTTTTAGGGCTTCACAAATTACTAAGCTACCAGCACCACCTTCTTGCCCCAAATTAATAATATCATTTATTTTACATTCAAAGTTTATAGGTGATTCTTTGATTCTTACAGGCTCTACTAAATCTGATTTTACTTCAGTAAATCCAGCTTTTTGAAATTCATTTGTTTTAGCATCAAAATCACATGAGGACAAGGAAACTTGTTGCACTATTTCTTCTGTTACTAATGAAATAACACATTCTTTTACTTCTTTTATGTTGTCTAAAGTATGTTTGGAAGTATTATTTCTTACTCTTCTAACTGGTGAAAAAACTAATATTGGAGGATTGATTGAAAATACATTGAAAAATGAGAAAGGACTAAGGTTTTTATTTCCTTTAGAATCAATAGTACTAACAAAAGCAATAGGCCTTGGTGTAATTGCTGCGGATAAATATTGGTATAGATTTGTTGTCTCTCCAGTTGAAATATCTATTGTTTTAATCATTTTTTTAGTTTTAATAAGGAATGATTGGAGTTGACTTTTGTAATTGTATTGCTAATTTTACCTAATCTCTCAATTTGCATTTCGATTTTATCTCCTTCTTGCAACCATTTTTCTTTATAATTAGGATTAACTGCTTTGCCACTCCCATTTATTTCTAGTAAACAACCACTTCCTACTGTTCCAGAACCAATAATATCTCCAGGAAATAATTCTACACCATATGAAGCTCGTTCAATAATTTCAGCAAAAGTCCAATCCATATCTTTTGCATTTCCTTCAGATAATAACTCTCCATTCACGAAACATTTCATTTCCAAATCGTATTTTTTTCCAAAAAGTGTGTCTTTACTTCTGTCTTCTAGTTCTTCTGGAGTTACTAGATAAGGACCTATTACAGTAGCAAAGTCTTTGCCCTTAGAAGGTCCTAAATTTAGTTTCATTTCTTCCATTTGTAATTTCCTTGCACTAAGATCATTTAGAATGCAAAAGCCTGCAATATGTTTGTCGGCATCGGCTGACAATATATTTTTACCCCCCTTACCAATTACAATTGCAAATTCTAATTCGTAATCTAATTGATGGAAGTGATCAGGCATCAGTTTTATTTGTTGCCCGTCACCAAACATTGCATTATGATTTGAGAAATAAAAAACAGGGAATTGATCAAATTCTGTAATTATATCTAGGCCTCTATTTTTTCGAGCTGTTGCTACATGTTCTCTGAATGCATATGCATCACGAAAAGAATTAGGATTTGGAATAGTAGGTAAAACATTAATATCATCAATATTGTGAGTTAAACATCTCGCATTATTTGTAAAAGTATTTATTTTCTTTTGATAACCTTCAATTTGAATTAACTCAATTAAGTCAATATCTCCAAAAAAATTATTTAGGTTATAAACTAATTGATTCTTTACAACACCAAGTTGATGTGTTTCTAATTCACTTGTCTTATAAGTAAGGATTTTCATATTAGTTAGACAAAATTATCATTTTTATTTTAGTGATACTATAAATCATGCATAGATTCTTTTTTAAGTCTTATATTTGCCTAAAAAACAGTATGCCAAGGTATCATAAATTAGGAAAAATTCCTCACAAAAGACACACTACTTTTAAGAAAGAAAATGGTAAATTACATTATGAGGAATTATTTGGGACAATTGGTTTTGACGGAATGGCGTCCCTTTTGTACCATTTACATAGACCTACACAAGTTAAAGAAATAAAGGAAGCTTATTCTGTAGCGCCTGATATTGCTGTGGAAAAAAATTTAAAGTCTTATTTATTAAAAGGCTTTGAGGCACCAAAAATTGATGATCATTTAAAAAGCAGAATTTCTATTTTAATAAATAATGATTTAAATATATTGTTGTCTGCTCCTAAAAACTTAGAGGAAGATTATTTTTATAAGAATACTGATGGAGATGAGGTTATTTTTGTTCACAAAGGATCCGGTACTTTAAGAACTTTTGTTGGGAATTTAAATTTTAAGACAGGAGATTATTTAGTTATCCCTAGAGGTATGATTTATACTATGAAGTTTGATAGTACAGAAAACAGGCTATTTATTGTAGAATCCTATTCGCCTGTATATACTCCAAAAAGATATAGAAATCATTTTGGCCAATTATTAGAAAACTCCCCATATTGCGAAAGAGATTTAAGACTTCCAGAAGAATTAGAAACTCATGATGAGTCAGGTGAATTCATTATTAAAATTAAGAAGGAGCAAATGATTCATGAGTACACCTATGCATCACATCCTTTTGATGTTGCTGGCTGGGATGGGTATAATTTTCCTTATGCTTTTTCTATTCATGATTTTGAACCGATTACTGGTAGAGTGCATCAGCCCCCACCAGTACATCAAACTTTTGAAACAAATAGATTTGTAATTTGTTCTTTTTGTCCAAGAAAATATGATTATCATCCAGAGTCTATACCAGCACCGTATAATCATTCTAATATTGATTCTGACGAGGTATTGTATTATGTAGATGGTGATTTTATGAGCAGAAATCATATTGAGGAAGGATATATATCTTTACATCCAGCAGGAATTCCTCATGGGCCTCACCCTGGAGCAATGGAAAGAAGTATTGGTCAGACTAAAACAGATGAACTAGCAGTTATGGTTGATACTTTTGCACCATTAAAAATAACCCAAGCTGCTATAGAGCTTTCAGATGGCAAGTATCATAAATCTTGGTTGGAAGAATAAGTTTAATCAGATAATTATTATGAGTGTAGTAAATAATGTTGAATACGGATTAGAAAAAATTTTTGAGGGAGCACAGGACTTTCTTCCTTTATTAGGTACTGATTATATTGAGTTTTATGTTGGAAATGCAAAGCAAGCAGCATATTATTATAAATCTGCATTTGGCTTTCAGTCATTTGCTTATAAAGGATTAGAAACAGGAGATAAAAAGTGTGCATCATATGTTTTAAAACAGGATAAAATTAAAATTGTTCTTACTACTCCCTTAAATTCAAAATCGGTGATTAATAATCATATTGTAAAGCATGGGGATGGTGTTAAAGTGATTGCTCTTTGGGTTGATGATGCAACTAAATCATGGCAGGAGACAACAAAAAGAGGGGCAAAATCTTTTATGAAGCCAACTATTGAGAAAGATGAACATGGAGAAGTTATTCGTTCAGGTATTTATACTTATGGAGAAACAGTACATATATTTGTAGAAAGAAAAAATTACAATGGCGTTTTTCTACCAGGATATAAAAAGTGGGAATCTAGCTACAACCCAGAGCATGTGGGATTAAAATTTATTGATCATATGGTTGGAAATGTAGGCTGGAACGAGATGAATAAATGGGTAAAGTTCTATGAAAATGTTATGGGGTTTGTTAACTTTTTATCTTTTGATGATAAAGAAATTAATACAGAATATTCTGCATTAATGAGCAAGGTGATGAGTAATGGTAACGGCAGAATAAAATTTCCTATTAATGAGCCAGCTGAAGGAAAAAAGAAATCCCAAATTGAGGAATATTTAGATTTTTATGAAGGACCTGGAGCACAGCATATAGCTGTGGCGACAGATGACATTATTAATACTGTTAGCAAATTGCGATCTAGAGGAATTGAATTTCTTTCACATCCACCAGAAGAATACTATAAAACAGTTCCATTAAGATTGGCAGCTCATAATCATAAATTAAGAGAAGATATAGAAATATTAAAGAGTTTAGGCATTTTGATTGATGCTGATGAAGAAGGGTATTTATTACAAATTTTCACTAAACCTGTTGAAGATAGGCCTACACTATTTTTTGAAATTATTCAAAGGATGGGAGCAAAAGGTTTTGGAGCTGGAAATTTTAAGGCTTTATTTCAAGCTATTGAAAGAGAACAAGAGAAAAGAGGAACATTATAAAAAAATATGATTAAATTAGAAATTGGAGACATTGCTCCAGCAATTGACTCTGTAGACCAGAATAATACACAAATAACATTAGAACAATTTAAAGGTAAAAAAATTATCCTTTATTTTTATCCTAAAGATATGACTCCAGGGTGCACCGTTCAATCATGTAATTTAAGAGATAATTACCAGTCATTTTTAGATCTTGGATATATTATTTTAGGATGTTCAATAGATAGTCCTAAAAGGCATTTAAAATTTATTGAAAAATATGATTTACCTTTCCCATTAATTTCTGACGAATCAAAAAAAGTAGTTGAGGATTATGGTGTATGGGGGCTTAAAAAATTTATGGGTAAAGAATATATGGGGATTAATAGGACTACATTTGTTATTAATGAAAAAGGAATAATAGAAGATATTATTACCAAGGTCAATACTAAGGAGCATACAAAACAGATTATTTAAATTAATACTGGAGTTATTTGGATTTTGTATTAGAAATAGAGTGGGAAGGTTTTTCAGGTATAATTAAATTATTACTTATCTTTTTAATTCCTTTGTTTATTGGTTTTCTTATTGGGAAAAAAAATGTCAAAAAATAGCTTAATTGTCTTTTGTTTAGTTGTATTTACATCATGTAAATCTAATGTATTACAAAATTATAATAAAGTTGAAGATGTGCCTATTGATACTTTGACTATTGAACAGATTAAAATAGAAACCCATTAAAAATGCACAAACTAATTACAACCTTTTTTTTTATTCCATTAATTGGATTTGGGCAATTATGTGATTCTTTATTGTTAGAATCTATAACTAATCCTGGACCATTTACTGTTAATAGTTTTGATGAGGCTTCAGGCATAAATATTGGCACAAATTATTCTGGATCTACTATATATTACCCCTCAAATAGCAGCAATACTAATTTGTCAAGTATTGTGATAGTACCTGGATTTATGAATACAGAATTCACAATTCAAAATTGGGGTCCATTTTTAGCTTCTCATGGAATTATTACTATGACAATTGGTACAAATTCACTAAATGATAATCATATACAAAGAAGAGACGCATTAATAGATGCAATGGCTTCTTTAAAGAAAGAGAATCAAAGACAATTATCTCCACTATTTAACAAAATAGATACTAATTCAATTGCTGTTGGAGGTTTTTCAAAAGGAGGTGGAGGAGCACAATTAGTGCCATCTATAGATCCTAGTATTAAGGCTATTATATCTCTATATCCCTGGTTAGACAACCCAACTTATTCTGACCTTAACCATGATGTTCCTCTAATGATTATTAGTGGGCAATTAGATCTATTTGCTCCTCCTTCGATGCATGCTGATATACATTATAATTTAACTCCCAATTCAACAAAAAAAATAAAATATGAGATCGCTTTTGCTTCTCACGATGCTTTAAGTGGGCCATATGCTGGAGCTGGTGATGTTGGTGTTCGAGTTGTATCTTGGCTGCAAACATTTTTATTAAATGATAGTTGCTATTGTCCAATAGCTACTCTTAACCCTATAAGTTCATCATCATTTGTCACTAATGTTAACTGTAGTAATATTACTGTTAACTCAAAACATTTTGTAAATAGTAATTTTAAGAAGAGATTAAAAATAATAGATTTTTTTGGTAGAGAAATTGACTCTCAAATTAATACTCCATTTATTGTAATCTATAATGATGGAACATTAGAGAAAAGAATAGTTTTAGAATAAAATAATAGAATAACAATGAAAAAACCATGTCTATCACTAAAATCAGTTAGTTTATGAAAAGAGTAGGACATCAAAAATAAGCTCCAAGATAATAGATTGAAATGATAAAATTGATGTAAATATGAGTATATTTTGCTTTTTTGAGCCACTATGACAAATTAAAATTAACTAGAATAATAGGCGAAAAACTTCTTCAATTTTTACACATTGTATAATTTTAATTCTAAACCCTTTTGGATTAAATTTATTATATTTGGAAATAATAATTTGTTTATAACCTAATTTTTCTGCCTCACCAACTCTGTTTTCTATTCTATTAACAGCTCTTATTTCTCCAGATAATCCAATTTCTCCTGCAAAGCAAGTAAGGGTATCTAAAGCAATACTTTTATCAGATGATAATATTGAACAAATTACTGCTAAATCAATAGCTGTATCATCAATTTTTATTCCTCCAGTAATGTTTAGAAAAACATCTTTAGCTCCTAATTTGAAGCCACATTTCTTTTCTAAAACTGCCAATAGCATATTCAACCTTTTAGTATCATATCCAGTTGCAGATCTTTGTGGTGTGCCATAGACTGCTGAGCTTACTAATGACTGTATTTCAACTAGTAATGGTCTAGCGCCTTCTATTGTAGCTGCAATCCCAACTCCACTTGTGCTTTCATCTCTTTCAGAGATTAGAATTTCGGAGGGATTACTTACCTCTCTTAAACCTTGCTGATTCATTTCATAAACACCAAGTTCTGAAGCAGAACCAAATCGATTTTTTACGGTTCTTAAAATTCTATAAACATAATTTCTATCGCCTTCAAATTGAAGCACTGTATCTACCATATGTTCTAATATTTTTGGACCTGCAATTGCACCATCTTTGTTGATATGCCCAATTAAAAAAATTGCAGTTCCAGTTTCTTTAGCAAATTTGATAAGCTCTGCAGTACATTCTCTTATTTGAGAAACACTTCCTGGAGAGGACTCAATATTTGCTGTATGCAAAGTTTGTATCGAGTCTACTACTAAGATATCTGGCTCTATTTTTTCAATTTGTTGAAATATATTTTGTGTAGAAGTCTCGGTGAGTATATAGCAATATTCAGAATTTTTATTGATGCGTTCAGCACGCATTTTTATTTGCTTTAGACTTTCTTCTCCAGAAATATAAAGAATTTTTTTGTTTTTTAAACTTAGTGCAAATTGTAACAACAAGGTAGATTTTCCTATACCAGGATCACCTCCTAATAATATTATTGATCCTGGAACTATACCGCTACCTAGAACTCTATTTAGTTCTTTGTCATTACTTATTATTCTTTGTTCATTTGAATAATCAATTTTACTTAATAACGAGGGTTTATGTATTGTATTACTTCTATATTCTGCTTTAGAATTATTTCCTTTATTAATAATCTCTTCAGCAAAAGTATTCCATTGGTTACATTGAGGGCATTTCCCTAGCCACTTAGAAGATTGATAGCCACAGCTTTGGCAAAAAAATGTTGATTGTATTTTTTTTGCTATCACCTTTTCTTTATATTATTAATAATCTTTGTACTTGAAAACCCTTCAATAAAAGGGATAAGAATAACTCCTCCACCATATTTTTGAATAAAATCATGCCCAACAATACTACTTATTTTATAATCCCCTCCTTTTGCAAGAATATCAGGTTTTAAATTCATAATTAAATTTAATGGATTCTTTTCATTGAAAACTACAACAACATCAACAAAGCTGAGAGATGCTAGTATTGTGGACCTAGATGTTTCATCTAATATAGGCCTATTTTTCCCTTTTAATTTTACTACAGAAGCATCTGAATTCATTCCAACAACTAGCTTGTCACCTAGATCAGCAGCCTTAGAAAGAACTTCAATATGTCCTCTATGTAGGAGGTCAAAACATCCATTAGTAAATACTACTTTTAGGCCGTCTAATTTCCAACTATTAACTTTTTTATTTAAATTTTCAAGAGTAAGTATCTTACTATTTATCTTGCTAAGATTTGACATGGTTGTTTTTTTTTGACAAAAATAGGACTAACATACCAATTAATCCCATAATTATTACCATTAATGTTTGTCCAGCGTGTATTATAGTTGGGAACAATAATGCAGGATTTGAAGAATCGCTACTACCGCCAAAAGAAGCAGTTCCTATACCTAAAACAGATAGGCCAATCATTACAATTGCATGATAAGACCCAATTCCACCTGGAGTAGGGATAACCATTCCTATTCCGCCAATTACAAGAAGAAAAACTCCATCAACTAATGTTAAATTCGATGTTTCAGTTATACTAAAAAAACAAACATAAGTCATTAAAAAATACATAATCCATATACTGCAAGTATGAAACCAAAAGACAGATTTTTTCTTCATATTTTTAATACTATTTACCCCTTCTTTAATCCCATCAATAAAACTTAAAATTTTTATATATATATTAGATTTCTTAATTAACTTTTTTAAAAAAAACAAACAAATTATAATAGTGGATATAGCTATCACAATAAGAGTATAATTTTGACCACTTGTGCCTTCAGGCTGCTGGTTTTGAATAGCTGTGTAAAATTTTAAAATATCATCAAACTTTAAAATGATAGCTATAAACATTAGACCAAATAAAAAAACAAAATCAATTATTCTTTCTATAATAATAGTCCCAAAAAGTTTTTCAATAGGTATTTTTTCGACTTGATTCATTGAGGTACATCTTGTTATTTCTCCTCCTCTTGGTATGAAAAGATTTGTGAAATATAATATAGCTACAGCTCCAATTGCATTTGATTTTGATGATTTATAACCAAGAGCATCAATCAGTACTATCCACCTAAGTCCTCTATTTACTATTGCCCAGCCACCAAATAGCATAGAAAGAACTACCCATTCTATATTAACTCTTTTAATTTCTTCAATAAGTTGAATAGGATCCTGATTTTTAAATAAAAGATAAATAATCCCAAAGGCAAAAATTAATGACAAAATATATTTTAAGATTTTTACAATGGATGACTTATTCATTGCGTAAAATTATAAAATTATATTATCAATTAATCTGATCGAATTAATATATGCAGCAATACATATGGCATTTTCATTTTCACCTCCCCATTTTTTAATTGGCATCAAATTACTTAAGTTCGTGATTTCGATATATTCTAATTTGAGTTTATTTTGTTTTTTAAACTGATCTTCAACATATGACTTTAAGTTATCAACGCCTTTTTTCTTATTAACAAGACAATACTTAAGACATTTGTAAATAAGGCTGGCATTATTTTTTTCACTTTGGGATAAATGTTTGTTTCTCGAACTTATAGCTAAGCCATTTTCCTCTCTTACGGTTTGCACACTAATAACTTCTATTTTAGAATTGATATGTTGTACAAGTAATTTCACAATTTGTAATTGTTGTAAATCTTTCTGCCCGAAATATGCTTTAGTTGGATTAATGATATTAAACAGTTTTTCTACAATAGTAGCCATGCCGTTAAAATGACCCGGCCGAAATTTTCCTTCCATGTAACTTGCTAATGTGCCAAAATCAAACTTTTTTACTTTTTCTTGATTATCATATAGGTCGTTTATTTTTGGAGTATAAACAACATCGCAACCAGCTGTTATTAATTTTTTAATATCTTGATTTAGTGTTTTTGGATAATTATTGTAATCAGCAGCGTTATTAAATTGTGTTGGATTTATAAAAATACTGCAAATTGTAATATCGCAATCCTCTTTTGATTGTTTTATAAGTTGCATATGTCCTTTATGAAGTGCCCCCATAGTTGGCACAAAACCAATAGATTTTTTATCCTTAATGACATTTATATATTCTAATAATTTAAATTTTGTTTTGCAAATTTTCATTAATACTTATATTTTTAGTGTTACAAAGCAAACAAAACTACATGAAAAGCTTTGAGGTTACGCTTTTTTTTCTATATTTTTGCAAATTAAAATCTATAATTTATGGACAAGAAGAGGGTGCTGTATGTTTCTCAGCAGATTAATCCTTATACTGGAGAAACTATTATGGGGGATATAGCAAATTTATTGCCTCAAAAAACTCAAGAAAGCGGTAATGATATTAGAATTTTTTTACCAAGATTTGGCACGATTAATGAAAGGAGACATCAATTACATGAGGTAATTCGTCTCTCAGGAATGAATCTTATTATTGATGATTTTGATCATCAATTAATTATTAAAGTAGCTTCTATTCAAAAATTAAGACTACAAGTTTATTTTATTGATAATGAGGAATATTTTCCTAGTAGACAAATGTTTCATGATTTAGATGGAAAATTCATGTCTAATAATGATGAGAGAATGATTTTTTATTGTAAAGGAGTAATTGAAACTGTAAGAAAACTTGGGTGGGCACCTGATATTATTCACTGTCAAGGGTGGTTTTCTTCATTAGTTCCAATGTATATTAAAAAATTATATGCACAAGAGCCACTGTTTGATAATGTCAAAGTAATTTATTCGGTTTTTGATACAGGCTTTGATGGAGTACTAAGTAATACTCTTACGGATAAATTGTTATATGAAAAATTAGAAGAGAGAGATGTTTCCCGAATAAAAAAATCTACTATTAATAATTTACATAAATTTGCTATTGATTATTCTGATGCTGTAGTTCAAGCAAGTCCTAATATTGATAAAGAGATTGTATCATACACTAAAAATTCAGCAAAGCCGTTTATGTCATATCCTGGTTCAAAAGACTATATTGATGCTTACCAAAATTTTTATTCGCAGTTTTTTCATCAAGAAGATATAAACATGAAAGGAGAGGAGGCACATAAAGAGCTAGCATTAACAGAGAATTAATTAATGAATAAAATATTTTTGTTAAGTCTATTTTTTAGCTTTATTACATTTTCTTGTAGTGATCCAAATACAATTGGTTTAGAGTTACAGCCTGTTTCTGATAATATTATTATTGGAAACACTACTAGTTTTAAATGGCAAAATTTTCAAACAGAATCAGAAGATTCTTTAAGGACTGACGAGGCTCTTAATTTAATTTTAGGAGAGATAAATGATATACGCTTTGGGACTAATAAAGGGAGTTTTTGTACCCAGATGTTATTAGTGTCAAATAATATAGACTTAGGAGAAAACCCTATTGTTGATTCAGTTATATTGTCTTATTCATATACTGGTTATTATGGTGATCTTAATGAATTTACTAATTTAGAAATTAGCGAACTTAGTGAAGGTATTTTTAAAGACTCAATTTATTACAGTAATTCTTTTGATTTAGTATCTAACAATATGCTAAATGTTGATACTTTTTATCTTTCAAATACTATAACAAATCCAAGTTTGCGAATTAAACTAAAGAATGAATTCGGCCAACAGATTTTAAATTTAGGAAATGCGGGTCTTGTAGATAATGAGACTTTTTTACAGAGTTTTAATGGAATTAGTGTTGTAGCAAACGCAGAGAACACATTATTATATCTCAACCCTGATGCTACTAATTCATATTTCAAAATTTTTTATCACAATGATGCTACTATTTCGGATACTCTATCATTAGATTTTTCTTTATCTGGAGATGCTGCAAGAATAAATCTTTTTAATCAAAAAAATCAGAATAATATTCTTGAAGACAGTTCAAAAATTTATATTCAGTCAATGGCAGGATATAAAGCAAAGATATCAATCACTAATGTTGATTCTATCAGATCACTTTTAAATGATAAAGTCATAAATAAAGTAACAATGAGCTTTGATGTTGATAACACTTCAATTTCAGAATATGAAGCACATGAAAAATTAGTTTTAGTACGTGTTAATGATGATGGAGAAAACATCTTTTTATCTGACTTTTTAATTGAGGGAAATGAATATTTTGGAGGTGACTTAGAAAACAATCAGTATAAATTTAATATCACACGTTATTTCTATCAGTTTTTAAACAATGATTCTTATACAAATAATCTTTATTTGTTGTCTTCCGGAGCAGCTGTTAATGCTAATAGAACTGTTCTTGAAAAAGATATTAAATTGCAAATTTATTATTCAAAATTATAAAATATGTGCGGCATCGTTGGCTATGTTGGTTGCAAGGATGCTTATCCTATTATTGTTAAGGGATTAAAGCGACTAGAATATAGAGGCTATGATTCAGCAGGCGTTGCAATTGGTCAATCAAATGGAATTGCTGTTTTAAAACAAAAGGGTAAAGTTATTGATTTAGAAAATTATGTTGTTGACAAAAATAGCGCGGGCTCTATTGGGATTGGTCATACAAGATGGGCAACTCATGGAGTACCTAGTCAGGTTAATGCACACCCTCATTTATCTGGAGATAGGACACTAGCTTTAATTCATAATGGTATTATTGAAAATTATGACTCATTGAAGAAAGCATTGTTGGCAAAAGGACATGTTTTTGAAAGTGATACAGATACAGAAATTCTAGTTCATTTGATTGAAGAAATCAAAAATCATGAAAAAGTAAGCCTATTTGAAGCTGTAAGACTTGCATTATCTGAAGTAGTAGGAGCTTATGCCATTTTAGTGATTGAAAAAGGTCAAAATAATGAATTTATTGCAGCTCGAAAAGGAAGTCCATTACTTATTGGCGTGGGTAGAGATGAATATTACATAGCTTCAGATGCAACTCCAATTATTGAATATACTAATGAAGTAGTCTATCTACAAGATGGTGAGATAGCTAGAGTAAATTGTGTCGAACCACTTGAGATTAAGACTATATCTAATGAAGGTATAACGCCATATATTCATGAGTTGAAACTTAGTTTAGATACTATAGAAAAGGCAGGTTTTTCTCATTTTATGTTAAAAGAAATTTATGAGCAGCCTAAAAGTGTACTTGATACTATGCGAGGTAGAATTGATCCTAAGAATAAAGAGTTGAAGTTAGGTGGAATCTATGACTACGAACAAAAAATTATAAATGCTAACCGTATAATTATTGTAGCTTGTGGCACTTCATGGCATGCAGGATTGATTGGAGAATATCTTTTTGAAGATTTAGCACGAATACCAGTGGAGGTAGAGTATGCTTCTGAATTTCGTTATCGTAATCCAATTATTAGAGAAAGCGATATTGTTTTAGCTATTTCACAATCAGGAGAAACAGCTGATACATTAGCAGCGATTAAACTTGCTAAAGAAAAAGGTGCAACTGTTTTGGGAATTTGTAATGTAGCAGGTTCTTCGATTCCAAGAATTACACATGCTGGTATTTATACACACGCAGGTCCAGAAATAGGAGTGGCATCTACTAAGGCATTTACTACACAAGTTGTAGTATTAGTATTAATGGCACTTAGGATAGGCAAACATAAAGGAACATTATCTAACAATAATTACCATCAAATAATTACTCAGCTTGAGGTTATTCCAGAAAAAATGCAAAAGGTTCTAAAAAATAACAATGAAATTAAAGTTATTGCTAAGCAATTTAAAGATGCCACTAATTTTCTTTATTTAGGCCGAGGTTATAATTTTCCTGTTGCATTAGAAGGTGCTCTTAAATTGAAAGAAATTTCTTATATTCATGCTGAAGGATACCCAGCAGCTGAGATGAAGCATGGCCCAATTGCGCTTATTGATTCTGAAATGCCAATAGTTGTTGTTGCGACTAAAAAAGGAAATTATGAAAAAGTTGTAAGTAATATTCAAGAGGTTAAAGCAAGAGGCGGAAGGCTCATTGCAATAGTTACTGAAGGAGATAAAATGGTTAAGGGATTAGCGGACTATTGTATTGAGATACCTAATTGTTTTGAGGAATTGGCACCCTTACTTTCTAATATTCCTCTACAATTACTTTCCTATCATATTGCACTTTTAAGAGGTTGTGATGTTGATCAACCACGAAATCTTGCAAAGTCAGTTACGGTAGAGTAGTCAAAGAATAGGGGTTGATCCTTATTTATTTTTTTAAGAATATTTTTAAAATATTTATTTTGAAGTTAATCATCCAGTTCCAAAGAATAAATATTTTGTTCATCTTTTTTTTATTATTTACAGGTTGGTTTTCATTTTCAAATTGGTGAAAATTTTCTTCGAATATTTCCCCCAATACTTTTAATGTATGAGGGTTAGGAGTAACTTCGTCTTTTTCTATCCTTTGAATAGTTCTTTCTGATAGT